>Ga0208825_1002115_pt1 | contig 13730 bp, 11 predicted proteins | sample AD_UKC113_MetaG_FD_184450 | JGI IMG/M metagenome (GOLD analysis project Ga0208825, IMG submission 184450) | Active sludge microbial communities of municipal wastewater-treating anaerobic digesters from Hong Kong - AD_UKC113_MetaG (SPAdes)... | ecosystem: Engineered > Bioreactor > Anaerobic >...
GACCGGTTGGGTATTGTTCTGATTGCGAGAGGTATCATGGGTTTGGCATGGCAATTCCGTTTGGAGGGTCTACTCCGTGCGTTGGAATCGCGATGGATTGTGTGGTGTATCCCGATCTTTCCAGATGGATATGCGGAATTGATGTTAGTGTTAATACGCAGTCTAAGGTTTTGATTGGCGAAATGCGCCGGTACGGGTGGCCGGTTTATATCTCCCGTCGTCGGATTGTGGATTATAAAGATGGTGCGCCGGTTTATGAGAACTATTCTATTTGCGGTCCTGGGCTTTCTTTTTCTGAAGTGTTTGCAGATATAACTGTTCAGCCATATGTGCTTGAACCAGGGCCGTATGTTCAGGAGTATGGGTATGTATATATTCGGACATTTGCTCCTGATGGAAGCTATGTTGAGGGAGTTCGCATAATCTTTGTTGGATATCGCACAAATGGGGGGTTGGATATGACAACGAGTCCATGCAGTGCAATGTTTGCTGCTGGGAGTCAGTGTCGGGTGTGGGGGTATGCGAAATTTGGATCTGTGTGGTATGTTGGTTCCGGGGCAGTTACGGTTGTTGCACGGGAACCCAGGGAATGTGATGTTCATCTGACTGAATCCGTTGAGAATGATTATGATTTGTATATTGTTTCTGAGGCACGTGGGTATGATGGTACTGAAGGATACGTAAAACTCGATGGTCTGCCAACAGAACTGACATATATGGGGTATTCTGTTGGCGGGGAATTTGGAATGGCCGGGGTGGTTGCACTGAACAGTGTTGTTACTGGGTCTTTGCAACGGGCCCGGGGTGCTATTGGCACAATGCTTGATGTGATTGAACTGACGCTTGGAAGTGGGGGTGCAAAGGGTATTACAAAGGCGCCTGCTACTGTTAAGATGTCAGGGTTTTTGCGCCGGGAGATTGAGGTTGTTGGAGGCAGGATTGTTGAGCGGTATGTTGAGGATGCAAGATATGGGAAATATATGGTTAAGACCGCCAGGGGGTGGATTGATGTTGAAGTAGCAGTTGAAGAAATTCAGAAAAAGATAGAACGGGACCCACTCCGCAAAGCGGCTTTATTTGTGTTTAAGTATATTAAAGGGGGGTGGCAGCATGAAGGAGGGCCGATTTCTAAGGGGAATGGCATTAATTATGGCGTTGCTGTATTTGAGTTTTTAAATGATATTGAACCGGAAGTGAAGGAGGAAGAAGAGAAGGAAGAAGAAGAAGAGGCGATTCCCCCTCCAAAAATACCAAAAATTCCAAAGCCAAAAGGAACCCCATCCCCGAATCCAGACCCCGGGCCGGGGCTTCCTATATTAGTTGATCCGTGTTATTATACGATTACGCCAGGGTATTTTGATGATGATGAAATTGCTCCGCCTCCGGTGGTTCCGATTGGTCCTCCAACCCCGGGCCCAGTCCCGCCGGTTCCTCCTGATGAGGAAGATGAATATGTAACATACTCGTTTAAAAGTCAGGCTGGAATTATCAGTGTTGGAGGGAGTAAATATTTGGAGGGCATGTATCGCCTTCCTGAGTCGGCGACTGGGCTTCGCGACAGCGTTGGGGTGATACGGTATGATCTTAAAGGAATTGTTCGTGAAAACGTGTCTGTTACTGCAAATGATCCAATAGGTCTTCTTGCATATGATCCGGTTACCGGGATGGGGGTTTCTACTGGCGATGCCGCTATAGATCGCGTAAATAGAGAAATATCATTTACTTATGGATCTATAAAAGCAAATTCGGTTATTGTATTGCTTGGTAAATGGGGAGAGCCAATTCCGATTTATGATCCGAATATGTACGGGAATTTTTATGTTCATGTTATTACCAGTGAGGATAATAAATCGCCGATTTCTGTTAAAATTGGGGAATCTACAAAATATGGTGAGTATACATTCTGGACCATGCTATTTGGAACGTATGAGTGTGTGGTCAGTTGTGATGGGTATAAAACAAAAATGGTGCTTGTAGATTCTATTTCCGGGTCTCCGCCGACATATGTGGTTTTATTGGAACCTACGAATCCGTATACGTCGCAGCGGATTTATATTGATATCGTTGCATGGGGGGAGAGTGTTCCTGGTTGGAACGGGTTTAGTGGGGTTGAAGTGAATGTTTCTTGCATTCAGCTTGGCGTCGACACCAAGTTGAAATTTGATCGGTTTGGGCATGCTACATACACGGTTGAAATTAATCAGTATTCGGTGTTTAAATTTGTAGTTGATTGCACTGTTGGTTACTATAAGTTTTTTGGAGGCACTGTAAAAGCGTTTGAGCGTACATCTGGAAGCAGACGATATGTGGTGGGGGTTAAGGTTTCGTGTATGACTGTAGTTCCAGATGTGTTTGATAGGTGAATTATGATTAATGGACCGTATATACCCGGAGAAAGTTATCTACCTGTGAATGAGATTGAATTTGGGCCGGATTACATTTCGCATGAGATTGTTATAAATGGCCCTGGGCTTGAAAATCACGGATATTTTTCATTTAAAGTGATGCAAGAGTTGTCAGACTGGCATAGCCGGGTGACGTATATTTATGTGCAGTATAATGGGGAGACGAAATTGCTTCCGTCAAAGCCAACTCCTACACAGGTTATGGAATTTCTCGAGTACCGGGTCAGGATTCCGAAACCGATTGAAACTCCGATTGTGATCGGGTTTTTGTATCAGGCATTTGAATTGCATAAGATTTGGGTGAAGGATCTTATTTTTAGTCCTATAATCAATACGCAGGACGAGTTTGAGATTTTAAAGTGCATCCCCGTTCAGTGCGGGTTTATGGGGCTTGTGTCTCCTATAACCCGCAATATTCCGCTGTATGCCGGGGATGTTGTCAATTTGGAAATATATCCGTATATTGGCGCTGATATTGACAGAGTTGAGTTTGAAGGAGTTATATATAATGAAAATGGGGTTGCATATCCGAGTCAGATTAGTTCTCCCCCGCGTAGATTGAAGTTAAAATATCTGACACCGTTTGATGATGCCCGTGTGAGGGTATATTTTAAGGAGGCAGTATGGAGTATGTAAGAGTAATCCGGTTGCTTTTTGAAGGCCCGCCGGTATCTGTCGGGGCATTTGGAGTTCCGTTTTATGAATCCGGCCCGGCATCACACGAGTTTGAATGGGATGACAGTGATGGTGCCCGTGTATATCTTACACGGGTTTCCAATTCTATTGCGAAAGTTGATTCCGGGAGCGGGACATACTCATTGAATGCCGGAAATAACAGGATTTATACATGGAGTGGGAGAAGCGGGATTTATGATGTTACATATTTATGGAAAGGGAACTCTGGGATTGTAAAATATGTTGATTGTGCCAGATTTGCAAGAAATGGGGAAACGTTAATACGACAGAATGTGTTTTTGATTATATCAAAAGGTGGAATATTCTGCCCGGTGAATTTGGATATAGCGTGATTGTATGTATAAGGTAAACATAATTAAACGGACACGCGATGTGTTTGGAAATAATTGTGAGGTGTGCAACACAGTAAATTTTGTTGATAATGAGGGGGAGGTTCTTGTTTCCCCGGGCGGGAATTTATATATTAAATCCCGCCCGAGTCGGGCTGCTTTTTCTTCTGGAGGATATGATCTTCCGAACGGGTTTCGTACAAAATCAATAACCGTTGAGAATATTTCTACAGGCGAATCCACAATATATTCGGAATCGGCGTTTGGTTCAAACCCTTCCGGTGGGATAGGCGGGCATTTGATAAGTAACATAAACTCGGATTTGAATGTATATGTTGATTTTGGTGCAGGCCCGCATCAGACATATACATTTGATTTTTCGGGGGTTGGCGAGCATGGAGGAGCGTATGTGTCCCCTGCTGAAGATCCTGAATATGGTGATTTTTTGCAGGGAGATCGGACAACGCTGCATGTAATTCCTGATGATGGATATGTAATCGACACGCTGTATATAAATGGAGAAGAGATAGAACCTCCTGAAGATGGTCCGGTAGCAATTGATTATCCGTTTATAAACGAGGATGTGGATGTTGTTGCAACGTTCAGATCGGTTTATGAAACGGTAAATTTATTCCGTATAAAGCGGGGGAATGCGGCAGGGCTGCTTAATCAGAAATTTAATGACGGGGAGTTTGTATGGAACGCAACGCTCCGGCAGTTGCGGCTTGGCGTTGATCCTGCAACACCACAACCGTTTGAAAACTGTTTCCTGATTAATGGGGGGTCTGGCGGAGGTGGGTCTGGTTCTATCAACCCGGTTACTCCGGTTACCCGGAACTGTCTTGCTGCATGGAACGATTCAAACGGGGCCTGGCTGAAAAATGCAGACAAGGATGCATTTGTGCCTGAAGGGCTGTTTGTGAGACACTCCCCACATGAGCGGTATGGGGATTTCAAGATAAAGACGTATGGGAACCTCGATTGCAGTGTTCATGCAGGAATTCTGGACTTAAGTAAATATTCGGGATATTCTGGGTTTAACCAGACATCTATAGGCTTTGTTGCAAATCTGTACAAGAATGTTGTTGCGAGTGAGTTTGGTGGGGGCCTTATTATCGAGGGACATGGTTCTGATTGGGATTATGGAACTACGTCGCCCGATCCACGGGTTGCTCTTGTTGTAAAAGGACGGGGGACGCTTACACAGACAGAAGCACTGTATATCTATAAAGACGGGGTTGTGCGGTGCCCGAATGGGATTATTGCAGGTGTGATTGATCTCCCGCTTGGGGGGACATATAATATTAACGGACTCCCGCATACACACGATGAATGGTATCTGAAACGTGCCGGAGGAGTTATGAATGGCCCCATAAACATGCAGGGGTCCAGGATATACAATTTACCAACTCCGCTTACTGATTCCGATCCGGTTACACTTGGATATCTGACAACTGTGATGAGCAGTGGGATTGTCTGGAAACAAGCGGTAATAAGCTTTGTTGATATCCTTCCGGCGTCTCCGGATACCGGCGACCGCCATATTCTGACTACCACATCCGAGATTGCAACATGGGATGGATATGGATGGGATATGGATACGCCGGAGAACGGATGGGTTGTTGTTGTTACTGATGAGAATGCAACATATCTGTATGCTGACGGAGGATGGAACAAACTTCCAAGCACAACGTCCCACGAATCGCTCCAGGGGCTCTCTGCGGATGATCATTTACAGTATGTGCATATATCGGTTCCGAGAACGATCTCTGCAATTCATACGTTTTCTTCAGGAGATGTTCCGTTTAATGTCACTTCTCCAAATAAGGTTGACAATCTGAATGCCGATTTGCTTGATGGAAAACATGCGAGTGAGTTTGCCGTTGCGTCGCATGGGCATGATGCCATGCTGCTTGGAGGGTTTGAAGTTGCAAGCCCGAAAGAAGGTCAGATATTGGTGTGGGATGAATCGCGGAACGCATTTGTAAACGATGATAATGTTGCGGCATCGTTTATGATTCAGGATTCCCATTATTTTGTTTCATCTGCCCAGCGGGATTCGTATTTTGTGTCCCATCCGGATGAAAAGGTAAAAGGGACGCTCATATCTACGAATGGCGTGTTTGAGATGTGGGATGGTACAACGTGGGTGAATAAAACCGCGGTTGTAACCGGTCCGAAAGGGGATAAAGGAGACCCGGGAGAAAACGGGGCAGATGGTGAGGATGGTGCACAAGGTCCCCCGGGCCCGCAGGGAATACAGGGGCCTCCTGGTGCTCCTGGTACAAATATCGTGATGAAAGGCCGGGTTGCTACACCAGCAGATCTTCCATCCACTGCGAATGAATATGATGGGTATTATTGCGAATCTGATGGAGACTGTTATGTTTACATAGATTCTGCATGGGTTGATGTGGGTCCGATTGTAGGGCCTCCCGGCCCGCAGGGCCCGCAGGGGCCCCAGGGAATACAGGGTCCGCGTGGATTACGCGGGTTGCAGGGAGAACGCGGGGAGCCAGGCCCACAGGGCCCGCAGGGGGAAACCGGTCCGAGAGGTCCTGCCGGTATCGGGGACGGGTCGTGGCAGTCGCCGGTAATTGCAATTGCGAATACTCCGCCTGTAAACTATGATTATGAGCACCGGTTTATTGTGGGGACTCAGCCGTATGGTCCGTTTGAAGGTCATGCAGAACAGATTGCAACGTATATCCTTCCTGAAGGGGCTTCTACCGGGGTGTGGTTCTTTGAGTATGCGCCTATTGGTGCAATTGCATATGTTCTTTCAACCGGTACTCATTGGAAGTATTCGTATGACGGGTGGCGGGAACTTGATTGGTCGGTCCCTGATATTCATGAAAATGTGGAGATATGGAAGACAATAACCCAGTCACAGGATGCTGTGGGGAATGAGCATTATATTGCAGACAGCCAGTCCAGGATTGTTCTGACACTTCCGGCAACGTGTGAGATTGGAAAGAAGATTGAAGTTGTCGGTGTTGGAGCAGGTGGGTGGAAGATTGCCCAGCGGCCAGGACAGAAAATAGTATTTTCGGATCGTGTTACTCAGACCGGAACGGACGGATTTATTCAGTCGAGTCATTACAGGGATTCGGTGTTGCTTGTGTGTGTAAAAGAAAACGTTGAGTTCCAGGTAGTGCAGTCTATTGGAACCATTGAGATGCAGGTGGTGCTGTAAATGGCAGAATATGTTGAAGGAAGGCTCCTTGCAAAACTGAAGCCCGGGGTGTCTATAGATGATATCCGTGCGGTTGTGGCTGGAGCGGAAATTGTAGATGCAATAGGAGATATTACTGTAATCTCCTTTGAGGATTCTCCTGTACTTGATGAGGTTGACGCCCTGAACAAATCGGGGCTGGTTGAGTTTGCACAACCCGACCATATTTATACTGGATTTTTGCCGACGCCATATCACCCGAACGATCCGTATTATCAGGCCGGGAACCAGTGGGGGCTCTTTAACCAGGGGCAGAATGGCGGGACTGCCGGAGCAGATATTGGCGCTCCGTATGCATGGCGGTTGCTGTATGAGGCTGGAAAGCCGATTGGGAGCACGTCGGTAAAGGTTGGGGTTATTGATACCGGGGTTGATTATAATCACCCGGATCTGTCTGATAACTGTAAAAAAGCGGATGGATTTGATTTTTACAACATGGATTCTGATCCGATGGATGACGGGGATCACGGGACGCATGTTGCAGGGATAATTGGAGCGAAAGGGAATAATGGGCAGGGAGTATGTGGTGTTGCATGGTCATGCCGGATATACCCGATAAAATCGCTTGGGTCAAGTATGCAGGCAACAGATACCTCTGTGCTGTATGGGCTTGACCATGCTGAGATGATGGGGTGTCATATTGTTAATATGTCGTTTGGGAGTTATTCGTTCTCTCAAGCGGTTGCAGATAAAATTGCAGAGATGTCGTCGGTGTTGTTTGTTTGTGCTGCTGGAAATGACGCGAGTGATAACGACACATTTCCGGTATATCCGGCGTCGCTTGGGTTTAACAATATAATATCGGTTTGTAATACCAATAACAAGGATCAGTTAAATGCTCAGTCTAACTATGGTGCTGCGAGTGTTCATGTAGCTGCTCCGGGTACAAATATCTGCAGTACACTGACCGGGAACTCATATGTGTGGTTGTCCGGCACGTCAATGGCTGCTCCGATGGTTACTGGAATTGCAGTTCTTCTGAAAGGGGCATTCCCGGAACTGACAGCCCAGCAGATACGGACACGGATATTGAATGGTGTTGATATCATCCCGGCATTGTCCGGGAAATGTGCAACCGGTGGCCGCGTGAATGCATATAAGGCGTTGTCCGGGCTTATAGATGACCCCACGGTCGTTCTTGGAATTAAAAAGCAGTGTGCGGTGCGGGATGTTGCTACGGATGAGTATTATGCCAGAAAAGGCGGTGTGTGGGCAAAGATAGATTCTGAGGGGTATACCGCAGGTACCGGGCTCACGTTAAATAATCACGAGTTTTCGCTTTCAATTCTAGATTCTGCAGGGAAAATAAAATCTGACTATCTCCCTTCGAGTGTGTTTGGGGCGTTAACATATGCCGGGCTTTATAATCCTGCAAACCCGCTGCCTCCAGGTGAGCAGGGGAAATATTATGTTATTTCTCATGCCGGGTATATTGGTGAGACCGGAGTTCTTCCTGGTGACTGGCTTGTGTGGCGTGATGAAACTACGTATGATATCATCCTGAACAGCTCTTCATCAGTGTGCTGGGGGAACATTATAGACAAGCCGGACACGTTTCCTGCAATACTTGGAGAGACGAGCGACACTGCATATCGTGGGGATCGTGGGAAGTTTGCATACGATCATGCAACAAGTCAGCATGCTCCGCCTGATGCTGAAAAGAATGTTCAGGCGGACTGGAATGAAACGGATGTAAATTCTGATGCGTTCATCAGGAACAAGCCTACGATATACACTCCGGAGAATCTTGGGGGGAAAGCGAAGGTATATAGCGGGGATGCATCTGCAGATTATCTTCTGAACAAGCTTGTTGCCCCTGCCGGAGGCGGAATAAATATTAATATGACCCAGGATGCAGGGGGGAATGCGTTTCTTGAGTTTACCGGAACACAGGTGAATTATTGGCTGCGGGTTGCATCGGTTCAGTATGTTGCAACTCCTGCGAGTACATCATCTATAACAACTGTTGCAAATCTCACCTCTGTTCTTCAGAAAGGCATGGGAATAAAGTACAAGATTGGTGGGGCATGGTATTATGGTATAATCCGCGATTTGACATCGAATGTGATTGGAGTTGCGGGGGCTCCGCTATCCGGACCGATACAACAGTTGGAAGTTTGTGATTCAAGCAGAACCGCACATGTAGATTTGTTTATTAATGGGGTGTTCAACGGGGCAGCAAACACCGCGCTGTTACAGACCGCGATGCGTACCCGCTTCCGGTGGATGCTTGGAGAAGCCAGACTTGTACAGATATCGCATGTGTGTTACCTTGCAGATTCCGGGGCAACGCAACCTGCGATTAATTTGCGTGTAAACAATGCCCCTGTGTGCACTTCGAATTCAAATGCCGGGAGGAGGACGTCGCAATTTTCATGGGTAGATACTGTGGTTGATATAAATCCGGCAAACTATGTTGTTCCGTTTGGGGCATCTATTGAAGTTTCTACAGACGTTGGAGGAAATGGAAATGCGGAATGTTTAACCGTTATGGGGGTGTTTGTTTTAGTATGACCCGGTTTGTGAGGCAGTTTGGGAGATATTCCAAATATAATTCGTCCCGCATTAATGTAATATCTCATTTTACATTACCTGATAATTGCATGTTATCTTCACTTGATGCCTTTTCATATGTAGATGTGTTTGGGAATCTTGATTCGGTTGGAATTTATGGTAAAGAGTGCGGTGATGGATTTGGTTTTGCGGACGAGGTTATTTTTAATCAGTCGGGGTGAATGTGTATGAATAATGAATTTGAATTAGTAGGTATTGTTTCTATTACAAATGGAGATAATGTAATTGTTGATACATATAAGAATACTATTGTTAGGCAGGGGCGTGCCCTTGCTGCAGCGTGTTTTAAGTGTAGTCGGTACTCAATTTCATCGTCCTGGTCTACTTCCACTTGCAATTATTATTTTGGTTCTTGTGGAATTACAATGAAGTTTGGAAAATCTAATATTGCAACTCTTACAACAATGGATAATTTGGTTACTCCTATAAATGCTTCGCCAGGATCTATAGTAAACACGAGTAATGGGATATATGAAAACACATATGAAAAAACTCTATCAATAACATTTTCTGCCGTGTGGGCGGCAGGGGTTTTAAATTCGTATTTAAGCGGGAGCGAAAAACTCGGAGAATGTGGAATTTATTTTAATATGGAAAACACGTGGAATGTACAGGATTGTTTAAATGGATGCCCTGGAAATTCAAACCCAACCGCCACCTCGCGGATGTTCGCACGCGTTTCTTTAGGAAATGAGGCATTTGTGCCAGACCCCGTTGCGCCGGTGAGTGTTAATTGGGCTATTGTGTGGAGGTATGTGTAATGCGGCTTCATGGTGGTGGAATTATAACACAGGATGGCAATATAATTGAATTTAAAAATGGGGTGTTACCGTTTTGCGCAAGAGTTATATTGAGATATCTTATTGGCAATTATATAACTGTAAGTGGAAATGTACTTAACATATATACAATGGGCACATATGAAATTCGCGTTGGAAAAAGCGAGTCGAGTGTTCTTGAATATTCGAAGACGGCGCTGGGGGTGCATGCAGCAACGATGACAGGTGTTGGGAAAACTGCAATTGGAAATTATGCTTCTGGGGATGGGTTTGGAGTTACGTATATTAGCACGATAACCAATTTAAATCTGTTTTCATCTATGGCGGGGATTACAATACAGTCTATATATAACGATTTGATATCTGTTGCCTCTTCTCCGCCTGAAACGCCTGTTACATATGGGCGATATCTGATATCCGCATCCCCGAGTGGGGATTGGGCTGACAAAGCAAATCGGGTTGCATCTTGGGATGGGAATTCCTGGAGTTATACTACGCCTGCAAACGGGCTTGGGGTATCGTTTATTGCCACTCCAAAGACATATATGGCATATAACGGGAGTGTGTGGTTTGAAGTTGCTTCCCGTGTAAGGGAGTTTGGATTGTTTACATATGGGTATGCTGGATCGCCATCGTATTTATGGGCCGATCGTGTTGGGTATGAGGGAAACGGAAAGCGTGGGAATTCGTTTTCTTTAGCAGCATATATTTCTGCGAATGGGCCCACACCTCAGTTTGATTATAATAATATAGATATATCAAAAAGCCTTACAATTCAGTGGAATATTTACGTGTCGTGATCATTGCCAAAATTTATATTCTTTTCTTTTCAACTCATTTGTATGGTAAAGTTGTCTACACGATGGGTTGATAGCCCGGACTGTTACGATTATCACATGAAAAACAAATCCCGGATTATACAATCGATGTATAATCTGTTTTGTTCTGGGGAACTTGATTTCAAACATCTTGCAGGGATTGTTGTAAAGAAAGAGTGGTGTGTTCCGGAAGAGGGTGATTTTCCGAACTATCCGTTCGTGTACAAACTGTGTACTGAGTATATGTATTATTCAAAGACACTTGACATCCCGCTTGCGGAATCGATTGTGTACGAGAATCTTGTGCGGTATCTTGCAAGTCTGTGCAAACAAGATCCTGCATATTATACCCGGTTTAACGGGGTCATGTTCAGGATTCTTCATGACTATTCCCGTGGGAAGATATCAGAGACACCGGGAGGGAACTACGATTACCTGAAGTTTATTATCAACTGGTGGGATACGTTCGACGGCCGTGAACGGAATCATGATGTGTATCTGAAGTTTCTGAACCATATTCTTGAGAAGTATAAGACTGTTGATTTCTATACCCGGTCTGTTGACTGGGCACTGAACTGGATCGGGTCCCACCAGATGGAGTTTGTTTATTCCGATGATATGAACCCAAAGAAATGGTATGGTAACTGCGGGAACGGGTTTATTGATAACATGACTATGGGAGGGCTTGGATAACATGCAGGCTGATTTTGATTTCGGTGCGTTTTTATACGGGTGCTTTTGTGGCATTTTATGTGGGGCGATTGTAATTGTTGTGGGCAGGATGTGGGAGTGTATAGCATGACACAGAAACCACCAGAATTTACATACGAGTTCGAAAATGAAGTTGTTATACGCTCTGTTGTTCTTGGGATTATTATTGGTATGATTATAGGATGTTTTATTGGGCTGGTGATTTAACATGGTAAAGCGACCAAAACCGCCGAAAGGCGGGAAACAGAACCATCCTCCCCGGTCACCACCAGGGCAGAAGCTGACTGTTGATATGATGCTTGCTGAGAAGGATCTGTACAAGGATCTGATGTATAAACCGGGTCAGGTGAAAGACCCTGAAAATATGGAGACCGTTCCGCAGTTTCTTGAGCAGCTCGAGATTTTAAAACAGATTGCGGATGTTGAGATATCATCTGAGATACTTGACAAATACAACTCAGTGTATGGTGGGCATGAGAGTTATGAAGAATGCATGCAGGTGAGTCGTGATCCAAATGTTATGATTCTGCTTGAGGTGCTCAATATCACGTCTATGTACTCGGATCATAACAACGTCTATGACAGAGGGTGGCTCAATGTTCTGAAGATATTAGTGAGCCTCTATTGTGGGAATCCGTATACACGGGACCGGATTGGGTATCTGATGTGGGCAGTTGCAAAACACATTTCCCCAAGCTGTTATTTCCCATTACAGCTTGATTTATATTATGACCCGCGATTGTGGCACAGGCCAGGACAACAGCCAAAACCACCTCTTCAAATCCCGCGAACCCTTACTGTTGACGGGGCAAGTCAGGAGTTTGGGCCGGAGGATGATATCTGGGATTGCGACCTCCCCGATAGTTGACCGTGAGAATGAACTGATAACCTCTGAAGCAATGGAAAAGGCCATTCCATTGTTTCTTAAGATTCCTATTCTGCATCTGATGCATACCGAGCGGCCAATCGGGTTTGTTACGGAATGTCGTGTTCTGAAAGCGGGGGACCCGATATTACATGAGAATCATCCGGATTATGACCCAAATGCGAAAGTGGGAGACACGTATTTTAAGGCAAAGATTCCTGATGACGGGGATACCCATGACGTGTGGGAGCAGATCGAGAAAGGAAAGTTAAACCGGATTTCAATCTATGGCGTCCGCACAATGGCGTCTGATGAATGCCGGCTTGCGCCGCATGAACGCACGTCTCCGTGTGTTACAAAGGCAATCCGGCTTTGGTCGTTTACGCTCTGTAGTGACAATGCGATAAACCCGGGGTCATATATAAAAATAGCAAAGTCGTTTTCCCCTGATTTGTGCGAGGAGTTTGAACAAAAAACAGTTGAGTTAATAAAGGCAGCGTTCCCTGATACTAGTATGGCTCCAAATGCTGATCAGCAGGACCATGTTGATTCCGGTACTGAACCTACCGTTTCTACTGACGGGGTGGTTGTAAAATCAGAACTGGAACCTGTGGTGCAGGACGTCGCTCTCATTAAGAGTGAGATTGACGAAGTGAAGAAAGGGATTTCTGATATTGTTGAGTTTCTGAAAAAGTCCGGCGATGCACAGGAGCAGGAACAGGAACCTGTAAAGGAAGATGCATCGCAGTATATTACAAAAGCGAATCTCGAATCTGTTCTTGACCTTGTCGTAAAAGCGAAGATTGATCTTGCCATTGCGGAAGTGAAAAAGGCATATGATGCCAAGATTACTGAAATGGAAAAGACGATTGAAGCTTTTGGAAGCGAGACTATCAAGAAAGGCGGCCATGCCGTTATCCTGGATATGGAAGGAAACCCGCTTGGCAGGGTGGATAATTCGTTCTTATCAAATCTTGATGCTCTGGAGGCTTAATCATGTCATTTCGAGTTGGGCACAGCGTCGACGGAGACGTCATATCTAAAGCCTCCTTTGGTGGCTATGGAATGTCCGGGCTGTTTGAACAGGCGGCACTTGTTGGTGAGGCCCTGTGGGCCGGTGTTCCTGACGGGACTCCGATAGGCATTCAGCAGATCAGACTGCAGCAGAATGCGTTTAAGAAAGCGAAGATTGAAGGGAAACAGATTGCGTTAATGCCTCTTATCCCGCCGGTGCAGGATCAGTTTGTCAAGAAGGCTATCTTCGCAGACTCCTTTATGGACAAAGACGAAATGATGCATCTCCGCAAGTCATACAAGG
>Ga0208825_1002124_pt1 | contig 13688 bp, 7 predicted proteins | sample AD_UKC113_MetaG_FD_184450 | JGI IMG/M metagenome (GOLD analysis project Ga0208825, IMG submission 184450) | Active sludge microbial communities of municipal wastewater-treating anaerobic digesters from Hong Kong - AD_UKC113_MetaG (SPAdes)... | ecosystem: Engineered > Bioreactor > Anaerobic >...
GAAATTGTTCGAGATAAGATGTGCGATCCACAAGGATACCTTCAACTCTATTTTACAAAAGATTGGAAACACCTATCGTATCGTGATTCAAGTGAATCGGTGAGGAAACGAAATTATTATTTCGATCACATTTCATTTGGACACGACGTCGAAACGGCGTACCTGATGCTCGAAACATCCGAAGCGCTGTATGGCGAATACGATTCAACAACTCTTTGTATGGCAAAAAAACTTGTTGACCATGCTCTTGAAAATGGATGGGATAAGGAATACGGCGGTTTGTTCGATGGTGGATATTATCCGAAAGGAAAGACAAAAATTGAAATCGTAAAGAATACAAAAGAATGGTGGTCTCAGCTTGAGGCGCTAAATTCATTTTTACTTTTTGCAAATCTTTTCCCGAATGATGAGCATCATTACTTCGATAAGTTTATTGCGCAATGGAAATACTGCAAAAAATATCTTATCGATAATAAGTATGGAGGTTTCTATTGGGGCGGATTGGATAAAGAACCGTCGCAACGAACTGCGCCAAAAGCTTCGATCTGGAAGGGCAATTACCACACATCTCGTGCTCTCGTCAATTGTATTCAAACATTGCGGAAAATGAGTCTGGCGTACGGTGATAAAGGTTATGAGCCAGTGAATCCAAATGCAACGCAAGAAGCTCGGGAGTTGTTGCAGTTTTTGTATTCATTGAAAGGAAAACGAATCATCGCCGGTCACCATAATGCTGCTACAAGTCCAGATCAATATCCGAATCGAGTAAAAGAGCTAACCGGAAAACGTCCGCTCATCTGGGGATGCGATTTCATCCATTACTATATGCCTGGCAATCCTCAAACTCTCGTTGAGGAAGCTTTCAAAAAATATAAAGAAGGATACATCATTACACTGATGTGGCATGCTGGACGTCCGATGGATGATCCGCCGTTTGGATGGAAGGAAAGTATTCAGGCAGAACTTACCGATGATGAATGGACTGAACTTATTACGCCAGGCACAAACTTACACAATCGCTGGCTTGCGCAAATTGATACTGTTGCAAAGTATTTGAAGGAACTTCGCGATCTTGGAGTTCCAGTCATCTGGCGTCCCTACCATGAAATTAACGGTGTGTGGTTCTGGTGGGGAGATCGAAAAGGTGAGAAAGGTTCTGCTCAACTCTATCGAATGATGTTCGACCGATATGTTCACTATCATCATCTCGATAATCTCATCTGGGTGTGGAATACAAACGCGCCTCGTCAGCGAATCGACGACGAAGCGTTTGCGTACGAAGATTATTTTCCAGGACTTGAATATGTTGATGTACTTGGAACCGATATCTACAGAAAAGATTATCGCCAAAGTCACCACGATGAGCTGGTGGAGTTAGGAAAAGGAAAAATCATTGCGCTGGCGGAAATTGGCGAAGTTCCTGATCCTAAAATTTTTGACGAGCAACCTTACTGGAGTTGGTTTATGATCTGGAGCAATTTTGTAGATTATCGGAACACACCGGAAGAAATTCGCAGACTCTATCATTCACCTCGTGTTCTTACATACGAAGAATATATTCAAAGTAAGAAATAGACAAAAAGGAAATGGAATGTCGGGATTTGACAAAAGTCAGTACTACACCTGCAGTTGGAACGACAGTAAATGAATTTGAACGGTGAACGTTCTACTTTCTGCAGGATTCAGTGAGTGGATTTTTCAAATGACATCGGAGAACAAATGAAAAAGACAGTATGGTTTCTTATTATCTTCTGCTATTGCGCTCAAGGTCAGAGTCTTCCGTTTACTCGCGGCGTCAATCTCACAAACTGGTTTCAGACGGGAAGCGCGAGACAAATTCAGTTCACAAAGTATACAAAGAAAGATTTCGAGAATATTAAATCGTTGGGAGCTGATGTTGTTCGGCTCCCGATCAATCTTCATGGAATGACGTCTGGAGCGCCGCAGTACACTCTCGATCCGCTCTTTCTTTATTTCCTTGATCAAGTAGTTGATTGGAGTGAAGAACTTCACATCAATTTGATTCTCGATAATCATTCATCGGATGGTACCAATAGTACTGATACTGCCGTCGGGAAAATATTGATTCCTGTGTGGACGCAGATGGCAGAACACTTCAAAAATCGTTCGTCAAAACTTTTCTACGAAGTGTTGAACGAACCAAATGGAATTAGTGATTCGTTATGGAATAAGATTCAACAGGAAGTTGTGGCGGCAATTCGTTCGATCGATACAATCCATACAATTATTGTCGGTCCAGCAAATTGGAATAGCTATTACAATTTAGCGTCGATGCCATTGTATAGCGATACAAATTTAATTTACACTTTCCATTTTTACGATCCGTTTATCTTTACGCATCAGGGAGCAGGCTGGAGTAGTCCGCCGCTTGATTCTTTAGCTGGGGTTCCTTTTCCATATAATTCTCAACGAATGCCAACCTGTCCATCGAGTTTGATTGGTACGTGGATTCAAACAAGTTTGCAGTACTATTATCAGGATGGTACAGTTCAAAAAATTCATGAACGGCTTAATGTGGCAAAGAATTTTTCTACGACGCGGAATGTGCCTGTCTATTGCGGCGAGTTTGGTGTTTATATGCTAAACAGTCCAGATTCTGACCGTGTATACTGGTATGAAGTTGTGCGAACTTATTTAGAGGAAAATGGAATTCCGTGGACGAGCTGGGATTATCAGGGAGGATTTGGACTCTTTAAGAAGAACACCGATGAATTGTTCGACCACGATTTGAATGTGCCATTACTCAATGCGCTTGGTTTCAATGTACCACCGCAAACGAGCTATGTTCGAGAACCAGATAGCGCTTCCATCGAATTGTATACAGATTATATTCAAGCAAATGTCTTCGATGCAAGCTATAGTCCAGGTGTTCTTGATTATTATGACGATCAAAATCCACACAGCGGCAAATACTGTATTCATTGGAGTGGAGCGCAACAGTATCAATCGATTTCTTTTGATTTTAAGCCGAACAAAGATTTGTCATATCTCAGGGTAAATGGATATGCTTTCAATTGCTGGGTAAAGGGAGATAATCCATCGAGTTCATTTGCTATTCGATTTGTTGACTCAAAGACAAGCGACCCAAATGATCATCCATGGAGAATGTGGCTCAATGTTGACAGCAACGTTCTCAGTTTTAACAACGAATGGCATCTTCTTCAAATTCCGCTTTCGAATTTTAGTGAACAAGGAGCGTGGGATAATAATACATGGTATAATCCGGTCGAATTGTTCGATTGGACAGATGTCGATCGTTTTGAAATTGTTGCGGAAGAAATGAGTTTAGCAAATGTAAATTTCTGGTTCGACGAACTTGGAATTGTTAATCCCTCAGATGTTTTTGTTGATGCGAAGAGCAATGTTCCTGAAAAGTATAATCTCTCACAAAATTATCCCAATCCATTTAATCCGACAACAAACATTGAATACGCAATAGCGAAGGAATCCTATGTAACACTCAAAATTTATGATGTTGTTGGACGAGAAATAGCGACGCTCGTTGATGAAGTAAAGCCTGCTGGTAATTACAGGCTAACTTTTGATGCGACACGTTTTTCAGCTGGTGTTTACTTTGCAAGGCTTCGAGCAACGTCAACAAATAATTCTACATCTTTTATACAAGTCAGGAAATTAATATTACTGAAATAAGGATAAACAATGATGCGTAAATTTTTTCTTCTCTTTCTTACAATTTTTTTTGGAAATACAATGGTTAGTCAAACGAATCCATCGAGTCAACTACAACTTACCAATAGTGGTTACTATAAAATGCCGGGCGTAAATATTATGGTGTTCGATGATTTTTATCCGGAAGGACATCAAGGCGGCGTTACAATTATTCAGTGTGGCAGGCGGCTCGCGGCCAATGGAGATATAAGACTTGAAGATACGCCAGGCCAGTGGTCGCCTATTCCCGCGATGGGGAAAAAAGAAACGGATGCGAAGAACGGAACGATTTCTGTACTCTTATGGTATCCTGACTCGAGCAGAAACAGGAAGGGATTCAATCCCATCGAATTTCCTGATCTTCAATTCCGATATTGCGTTACAACGCAGGCTGTCGGTGAAGGCTTAAAGGTTACGGTCACGCTTCGAGATTCCATTCCTGATGAATGGAAAGATAAAGTTGGGTTTAATTTAGAAATTTTTCCTGGTGATTATTTTGGTGAGCCTTATCAAGTGGATGGTGCGACAGGAATTTTTCCACGCCAGTTTAATGGCAGGATTCTGAAAACTCAAGGAGGTCAACTTCAAGCGCTGCCAATGGCAATTGGCTCAACGCTGACGCTTGCGCCAGGAAATACTGAAAAACAAATTACCATCATTTCACATAACGAGCCGCTAAAACTTTTTGATGGTCGTGCGTTCCATAATAATGGATGGTTCATCGTTCGCTCGACATTTGGGAAAAAATCAACTATCGAATGGACAATTCTTCCAACGAGCCAACCTCAATGGCAATATGTTCCAGTAATTCAAGTTTCGCAGGTGGGATTTCATCCTTCTCAGAAAAAAATTGCAGTTGTAGAACTTGATGGTTCGACCGATCATTTTGAAAAAGTAGAGCTTCTTCGTATTTCTAAAACAGCATCGAATTATCGATACAATGAAGAAGTTATAAAGAGTGAACTCTACACAAAACCTTGGGGAGATTTTTTACGATTCAAGTACCTGCAATTTGATTTTAGCGATGTTACAGATGAAGGACTCTATAAAATTCGTTATGGTTCAAAGGAATCCCATATCTTTGAAATCAATAAAAATTTATACTCAACAGTATGGCAGCCAACGCTTCACACCTTTCTTCCTGTGCAAATGTGCCACATGCGTATCGAAGATCGTTACAAAATTTGGCATGGTGTGTGTCATATAGACGATGCACGAATGGCGCCAATCAATCATAATCATTTCGATGGATATTATCAGGGAAGCTCGACTTTAACTCACTACAAATCGGGCGATCATGTTACTGGATTGAATGTTGGTGGATGGCACGATGCCGGTGATGATGACTTACGCATCGAATCACAGGCAGAAACAGTCTACAAACTTGCTCTTGGATATGAGTTGTTCCACATTGACTATGATGAAACCACTATTGATCAAAAACACCATGTTGCTCAACTTCATCATCCAGATGGTAAGCCGGATGTTTTACAGCAAATTGAGCATGGAGTTTTATCGATTGTTGGAGCGTATGAATCAATGGGAAGATTGTATCGAGGAATTATTTGCCCAACTCTGAAGCAATATGTTCACCTTGGCGATGTTTCTACGGTTACCGATAACTTTGTGTACAAACCAAACTCAGCTGATCCAATTTTGCATGAGCAACTTCCAGAAGATGATCGGTGGGTTTTTACAGAAGTAAATCCGATTCATGAATTTCATACTGCTCAGGCGCTTGCTGCTGCATCTCGAGCGCTGCAAGAGTATAATCCTTCTCTTGCTGCAAAATGTTTAACAATAGCTCAAAGTATATACAACCGAAGTGATTCTTCATTTGTTCTGCCAAAGTACAAGGCTGCTGCAGAACTTTACTTTACCACTCATCAAAAGAATTACAAAGAATATCTTTATTCTCATTCAAATGTTCTTACGGAAAATCTTTTACAGTGTGCGGAAGTCGGCGGACGTGTTGTTGCGGCATTGAATGATTCTGATTTGTACAAGAGCGTCCTGCCGAAGGCTAAGGAGCTTGCAGAAAAACTTCAAAAAGAAAAATCGTCTAATCCTTATAATATTGTCTATCATCCGCGTATTTGGGGAGTAGCATGGGATATTCAATCAATTGCTGTTCAGGAATGTTTGTTATCCATAGGATTTCCAGAAATTTTTGGTATCGATGGAGCAATTGATGCGCTCAATTTTATTTTTGGATGTCATCCAGGTGAAAACACGGCGTCGTTTGTTTCTGGCGTTGGTGTGCACTCGCTTACGGTTGCCTATGGAGCCAACAGAGATGATTGGTCGTACATTCCTGGCGGCATTTCAAGCGGCACAGCGCTCATCAGACCAGATTTTCCTGAATTAAAAACCTGGCCTTATTTTTGGCAGCAAACGGAATACGTTCTGGGCGGCGGCACAGCAGATTTTCTTTTTCTCTCATGGGCGATCGATCATTATTATAATCGATAATAAATATTATCGACCATTCAAAGTGTAGAGACAAAACAAAATTCTTTGAATTGTAAAGAAGGAACCATTGTATGGATAGAAGATCATTCTTGGGCGCGATACCAGCGGAGGCGATTGCAATGAAGTCGTTGTTCAAAGGAAATAGTATGGAATGGAAAATGTCTTCTTCGGAGAAAAAAACAATCGAGAAAGTAAAGCTGGCAATGCTCTCGATGCAACGTGCCACGTGGGAGCAAGGCGTGGCAATGCAGGCGATGCTCGAACTTGGCGATGAGGAGCTTGTAATTTTGATGGCAAAGGATGCTGTTCTGCGCCAATCCAGCGATGGACGGCTTGCAATGTTAGGCGAGGAATTTGCGTTGACAGATGCTTGCTCGCCCGGCGAAGCTGTACTCTGGGCTTGGAAGAAAACAGGCGATCCTGCATTTCAACAAGCGATAGAGAAACTTCTTGAGTTCATTGAAAAGAAAGCGCCTCGAAGTTCGGATGGCATTATCTACCACTTTACAAATCTTCCACAAATCTGGAGCGATGCAACTTATATGCTTCCGCCATTCCTCGCCGTTATGGGAAAATATGAAGAAGCGATAAAGCAAATAAATGGAATCAAAGCTGTGCTCTGGAATCCTGATAAGAAATTGCTTTCCCATATGTGGGATTGCGAGAAGAAAGAATTTGTGAGAAAAGATTGTTGGGGAGTTGGCAATGGCTGGTCTGCCGCTGGAGTTACGCGAGTTATCCAAGCGTTGCCCCAGTCAATGAGCTCTGAGAAAAAAGAATTGGTGCGGTATGGAACGGAAATTCTCGATGGTTGTCTTGCGCATCTTCGCGAGGATGGATTGTTCCACAACATTGTGGATAATCCAGCGTCATTTGTTGAAACGAATCTATCGCAAATGCTTGCGTACAGCATCTATCGTGGATTGAAAGGTGGTTGGCTCGATGGGAAATACAAACAGTACGCCGACCGAATGCGTTCTGCCGCTCATAGAAAAGTTGATGAACTTGGACATGTACAAGGAGTTTGTGGTTCGCCTGAGTTCGATCACCCCGGGACAGCAACCGAAGGACAGGCATTCTTTTTAATGATGGAAGCGGCGTATCTTGAATTATAGAATCATCAAATGTGTTCGACAATAAGAAATGGAGGGCGCTTTATGCGATTCAATATTTTTTTGTTTGCTGCAATCCTTTTAATTGGATTTAGTGGAAATACATTTGCTCAAAAAATTCAGCATCCCGTAAAGGGAAAACAATATGAGGCGATGCGCTTCCACATTTCTGAAAATTTAGGATTTGAAAATCCATTCGATCTGGTAAACAACGAAATCGAACTACACATTACACAGCCTGATTACACAACGTGTGTTCTTTCATTTTTCTATGATGGCGTGAAAGATGGCGTGGAACAGTGGGAAGCACGATTTACGCCAAAACAAGCTGGCTCATTTTTATTTGTAGTAAAGATCCAAGGGAAAATCCGTGATCAATTTTCAATTCAGGTTGAGAAAAATAATGGAAAGAAGCAGGGCGGACTGCGTCTCTCGAATCAACTTGGCGCTTTTTGTTATGAAAGTGGCGAAGCCTTTCGCGGCATTGGACTCAATGTTTGCTGGGCGGAAGATTATGAGTACTACTTCAAAAAAATGCACGATGCTGGAATAAACATCACTCGCATCTGGATGTGTCCGTGGCATCTTTCATTCGAGTGGCAGGAAACCGGTCTTGGAAAATATAACCTCGAAACTGCACGCCGACTCGATACAATTCTTACTCTGGCGGAAAAGTATAATATCTTTGTTGATCTGTGTCTCGATTACCACGGCATCGCCCCGAAAGGAATTGGGTTTTTCAAAGAGGATCGCTGGTTGGTGAATCCCTACAATGCTCTCAATGGCGGTCCTTGCACCGATGCGATGGATTTCTTTACAAATGATGAAGCGAAAAGATTTTCGAAACGAAAGTACAAATACATCATTTCACGATTTGGTTATAGCAATGCGCTTGCTACGTGGGAATTTCTCAACGAAGCGGATTTGATGGCAGGTCAGTCAATTCCTGTAAATCAATGGCACATCGAAATGGCAGAATATGTCCAGTCGAACGACGTGCACGATCGGCTTGTTACATCGAGCTCGACGCGCCGCTACGTCGAAAAACTTGTCGATGCTTTTCGCTCGCCTGCCTTTGACTACATTCATTTCCACGATTATAACATGCTGGATATCGCCCCGCACCTGACGTATCTACTCGAAGCGGCAACGGAATATTATAGGAAACCAGTTATTATGGGGGAGTTCGGCGTCGAGTATCGTGGCGGTGATCTTACCTACAAAGTTGATTCACAGCATGTTGGACTTCATAATGGTATCTGGGTTGGATTGTTTAACGAAACGCCGGTCATTCCGATGAGCTGGTGGTGGGATAGCTATATCGATCAGTACAACCTGTGGTTTGAATATAAGAACCTGACTCGTTTTGCTGAGAGAATCGATTTTGATGTTAAAAATCTCAAATTTCAAACTCTTCGTACAGGGTACATCAACAATGATCCGCAACAGCAAGTACAATGTTTTGTACGTTCGATTCATTTTGGTCCGAACTGTGCGCTATGGTTTAAGAATGAAGAGTATAAGTGGTGGATGGTATCGGAAGGGAAAGAACCGGCAAAAATTCCTTCATTTGTTCAACCGGTTCCGGGACTTAACTCAGGAAAATATTCTGTTCAGTGGTACGATCCACAGAAAGGAGAATTCTACGCTAAAGAAGATACGCTTGTTGTTTCTGCGGAAGGCGTTGCGTTGGTCGCTGTACCATCATTCAAGAATGACATAGCATGTTTAATCTTTAGAATCCGATAGATAAGGAGGATACAATGAAATTAGCAAATTGTTTATTTGGAGTTTCAATGCTTTTATTTTTTATGAGTACGATTGGAACATCGCAACCGTTCCATGGAATTGTAAAAGAGGGATTGACCATAACAAGTAAAATTCTGAAGAGCGATGTTCGGTATACCATTTATCTTCCGCCGGATTACGAAACGTCGAGCAGGTATTATCCTGTTGTTTATCTTCTCCATGGATATACTGATAATGATATTGCATGGATACAATTTGGCGAAGCAGATCGATTAGCAGATCGAGCAATAGCTGATGGGGAAATTCCGCCAATGATTTTAGTTATGCCAGATGCCAGTACAAGTTGGTATATCAATAATTATGATCGATCTGTTTGTTATGAAGATTTCTTCTTCAAAGAATTTATCCCGGCTGTTGAAAAGCAGTGGCGTATCCGAAATGAGAAGCGGTATCGTGGAATTGCTGGACTTTCAATGGGGGGATTCGGCGCAACGCTCTATGCGCTTAAACATTCGGAAATGTTTGCTGCGTGCGCTGCCTTTAGCGCTGCATTCTATACAGAAGAAGAAATTGTTAATCTGGATTCGACGCAGTGGAATAGAATAAATGCGATTCTCTATGGACCCAATTTAATTGGTGAAGCACGACTTACTCCGCACCTCCGTTCTAATAATCCATTCGCGATTGTGAAAAATTCCGATCCTGAAAAACTTAAGGAAGTACGATGGTATTTTGATTGCGGCGATGATGATTTTCTCTATAAAGGGAATTCGATGTTCCATATTTTACTCCGTGATTTTGGGGTTCCACACGAATATCGGATGCGTGATGGTGGACATCAATGGTCGTATTGGCGCAGTGGATTGATCGAAGGACTAAAATTTATTGGAGTGAGTTTCCATCAACCGTGAGGAGTAACCCAAAGAGCTATAGTGTGCAATAGAAAATGTATCAATGAGTAGGTGAACGGTTTGAATTCAATCTATGTAAATGCGTGGAACGCGTGGAGCAATGGAACAAATTACCTCGTACGGAATTGTGCCGATTTTTTCACAAACATGTTCAAGCGGAATCGAAGCGCCATCCATTTCACCAAAAACCAAAACATCATCGCCATTATATGCAGTTCCATCCATTCCAATATCAACCATACATTGATCCATGCAAATTGTACCAACAATTGGATATTTTTTGCCACGGATAACGACAGTTCCTTTGTTTGAAAGTTGTCTGCTGTATCCGTCGCCGTATCCAATTGGAAGAGTAACAATTCGAGTCTGATTTTTTGTATGATAGGAATGATTGTAGCTGATACCGGTGTTCGGTGGAACGACTTTAAAGTAGGAGACTTTTGTTTTCAAAGTCATCACTGGTTTAAGTTTCTTTCCATTGAATGTAACATCGGGAAGATAGCCGTCTGGATTGTAACCGTAAAGCATTATTCCCGGTCTTACCATTGTGTAATGAGATTGTTTGTAGTGAATAATTCCAGCAGAATTTGCAATATGAATTAAAGGAGGAAGGAAGTATTTTTTATCCATAAGCGTTAACACAGAATCGAATCGTCCAAGCTGTTCAGCAGTAAAATCAGGATCGGATTCAGCTTTTGCAAAGTGCGAGAATATACCTTGAATGAGAAGAGAATCACAGTGATACGATACATCGATAAATTTTTCTGCATTGTACCAATGAACGCCAATTCGTTCCATTCCGGTATCAATTTTGAGATGCACTTTTGCTTTCTTCCCAAGTTCTTTGGCGACTTTATCAATGGCAAGCGATTTTTCGATTGAAGAACTTGTAATTTCAATATCGTGTTGGATAAATTCTGCTATCTGGTCAGTATTGATTGCGCCGAGCACAAGAATTGGCGCAGTGATGCCGCATGATCTTAAGAAGATTGCTTCTTCGAGAAAAGCAACGCCAAGGTACTGAACTCCGTGCGCTAAAAGTTCTCGGGAAATTTCGAATATGCCGTGACCGTATGCATTAGCTTTTACAACCGCCATAATCTGAACGTTCTGATTAACGAGTGATTGAACGATAGAGAGATTATTCCGAAGATTTGCGAGCGAGATTTCTGCTCGCGTTGGTCTGTTTTGATATGGTTCCAGTGTCATTCGCATAGCAATCCTTGTTGTGTTTGGTCAATGAGTATTGACAAGGTAGTAACAAAACAAAAAAACATCAATGAACGAGAGCGAACATGATTCTTGAACAAAAATCATTATTCCTCTACATTTCCATAGAAGGAGAACATAAAATGCAGCTGAGGTGGTGTGTGTTATTGATGGTGCAAATGCTCGCCTCTCAAGCGTTGTATCCACTCAACAGTTTACCGGATTCATTACATTTTTGCGATGCCTTTAACGACAAAGAACTTCGAATCGATCCACGAGGCATCGATGGCTGGTCTTTCTTCACAGGCGATGGAGAAGCGACGATGATGTTCTCGTCATCAGGGAAAGGATATGCATCGATTGATGTTGATGGAACGCACGATCAGCGTGGAATCTGGTGGGCGTTAATTAAGCGCTGTGTATCGAAAACAATGAATCTTGAACTGATACCAAAGCCAGAGTATGAATTTCGTATCGAAGCGCGCATTCGAGTCAGTGATGCGCCAAAGAGAGTAAACCTTCATCTCAACACTCAACGAACAACAGATTTCCATTCCCAACTAATGGAATTCGATATTCCTGATACCACGCAATGGCACACAATTAGTATGACAACGAAGGACTTCGATGCTCAGCCCGGTGATACAGTGTATGGTCAACTTGCGCTTATGGATTGGGGCTTCGAGAAATACCGTGTTGATATAGATTATTTTTGCGTCTCGATCGTCAATGTCGACTCAATCGGAAAAGATGCTGGTGTTCAGGCGCCATACCATCCACCAATTCCTTCGATTGATTCTCTATCGGTTCATCTTCCTGTTTTTCAAGATGCAATGGTTGATACTTTTTATAAGAATGTTAATTTCTATGATTGGTATGATTCGGGAGATACCCTAATACCGGGAGTCTTGACAATTGGCGGTAGTGAAATTGTTCTCTTGCGATGGGATTTTCAATCTTATAAAGGAAAGAAAGCAGCTGGAGTGGGCGTTTTAGAAATTACAACACATTCCATTCAGCGACTTGCTTCGTTAAGAAAAGATTTTGGAATGTTGCGAGTTTCTGAAATCATCGGCGGGGATGAAGAATGGATGTCTGACTCTGTTACATTTTCGAGCTTTACTAAAGGAGCGCCGTTGCCTCGAGTGGTAAATTCTCAAATGATTATTGATGTTGATGCCAATGAAAAAAAATACGGAAAAACATTGATCACAATTTCGGAACCAGTGTTGCAGCGATTACTCGATGGTAAATCGAAAGGAATTGCAATAAAGGCTTTAGGTGCGATCCATGGAACATTTTATAGTTCACGGAGTTGCACAACAGGAACAATCTTGCATTTTTCTGTAAAGTGAAATAATATGCACATAAGTAAAATTTTGAATGCAGAATAAATTATGAATGACATCGAACGTCCTCAAAAAAAGAGCCGTCGCTTCCACCTTCTTTCTAAAAAACAATGGATCGGCATTGCAGTTTTAGCTGCCACAGTTTTAGGATATGTTGCAGTATTTACTATTGTAGCTCATCGTCCTGACACTGAACCCGTTGAAGTGTACTTTGCAGATCGGATAACGGAGGCGCATAGAATATTGATAGACAAGTTCAATGAATTGCACAGAGGCAAAATTAAAGTGATCCCGATCCACTTCCCCAACGCTGAATTTAGTACTGATACGAGGAAAGAAGTCCTTGCGCGCTCGTTACGAGGTGAAGACGATGCAATTGATATTTTTGCCGTTGATATTATTGGCGTCCATCGATTTGCAAAGTGGAGCGAACCGCTCGAGCAGTATTTTTCCGATGAAGAACTTCATCGTATTTTACCTGTTGCAATGAAAACCTGTTACTACGATGGAAGCCTTATGGCAATGCCTCTCGACCTCGTGCAGGGAGTAATGTTCTATCGCGAGGATTTACTTTCAAAATCGAAAGAAGGAAGAGAGCTATTGAAGAAAGTGCAGCAAGGTATTACATGGGAAGAATTTTTTGATATGGGAACTGCAATGAATACGAAGAATCCGTTCTATATTTTCCAAGCTTCGGACTATGAAGGATTTATTTGCAGTTATATTGAAAATCTCTTGAGTCTGGATCCAAACTATTTTGAAACGAAAGGGTTTAACTTTACGACTCGTGAAAGTCGGCAAGCGTTGCAATATCTTGTTGACCTTGTTCAAACCACAAAACTTTCTACACCTCTTGTAACATCATTTACTGAATTCAATAGTTTCCAGTATTTCATTCAAAACGATGGACTCTTTGTTCGAGGATGGACAACGTATGATAAGGATTTTGAAAGTGAACCAGTGGATCCAAAGAAGCAACAATGCTTACGGAAAGCTCTTACTCCACATCCAACCCAGGGACAGCCTGCAACGCTTTTTGGCGGCTGGAACCTGATGATCTCAAAGTCGAGCAAGAAGAAGGATGCCGCTGCAGCATTTATGAAATTTCTCTTGCAAAATGAGTCGCAAGAAATTTTATATAAGTATGCAGGATACCATCCAATCGTTCAAGAATTTTACACAAATCCATTGTATGA
>Ga0208825_1002125_pt1 | contig 13685 bp, 9 predicted proteins | sample AD_UKC113_MetaG_FD_184450 | JGI IMG/M metagenome (GOLD analysis project Ga0208825, IMG submission 184450) | Active sludge microbial communities of municipal wastewater-treating anaerobic digesters from Hong Kong - AD_UKC113_MetaG (SPAdes)... | ecosystem: Engineered > Bioreactor > Anaerobic >...
GTATTTAATGAAAAAACGGGTGGGAGAAAGCCCCGATAGAGAATCTGAGTTAAGAACGGAGCATTGTTAGTATCTTTTATCTCCGGAAATTCTTTTTCTTCAGGATAGATTTTTTTAAACAAATCAATAATCCAGTCAGGCTTTTTCTTTCCCCGATATTCAGATGGAGTAAATGGGTAAAGTGTGTGATAAGTTGCCCGGCCGGCCAGCGTCTCAGAGATGCTCTTTAGAAGGAGAAGGTTAGCCGAGCCCGAGAGTATGAATCTGCGCTCTCTTGGCCTACGCTGGGCATCAACAGCCTTTTTAACTGTGTATAAAATTTTGGACTCTCTCTGAGCTTCGTCTATGATAATGTTCTGGCCAGAATTTATTATAGGCGAGGGATCTCTTTGGACCTGGGCTAATGTATCCAGGTCATCCAGACTGAAATATTTAAAGCCCTCAAAAATCGGTTCGTTTTTTAACAGGGTTGTTTTTCCCGTTTGACGTGCTCCGGTTAAGACCAGAACACTGCTCACGTTTAAGGATGCGCTGAATTTATCAGCCAGCCAGCGTTTTATATACAATTTATTCACCTCGTGAATAAAATTTATTCATGGCATGAATAGGATATACCGGGCTTTTGAAAAAAGCAAGGGAGGAAAATGGGGAAAAAAATAGTGAAAATCTAGGGTGTCCCGAATTTTGAGGGTGTCGCGATTTTTGTTGACAGGGAAAGATGGTTTTTATATAAAAGGGAAAAATAAGCCTTAAAATAAGCCTTGAGATGGAGAAGGAAGTCAAAACAGGCGGCAGGCAAGCGGCATGAGGACATGAGGAGGCGAAATGACCACAGATTTTACCATCAAAATTATCGGTCTTTTCCTCGGGGTGGTGGCTCGTTCGCTTATTCCCTGGCTTAGAAAGCTGCGGAATGGTGAGGTTAAGGGGTTTGATAAGCGATATCTTTATTCGGGAATTGCCACTTTTATTCTTGGGGTGATTATTACCCTGGTGATTTTCCCGCAGTTTAAGGGTGAGGCGGGAGGCCAGGGCGGGGCGAGCGGGACAGGAATCGTCCCGGGTTTTGAAAATTATTTCAGGCTTTTCTGCCTGGCTTTTGGCTTTGGCTTCGGCTGGAACGCCATTGTGCTGGAAGCAGGAAAGTGGGGAAATTGGTTTCTGGAGGGTGAAGAATAAATTATGATGAAGATTGGCGAATTTGAGATTTATCTTAAGGCAGTTGATGACCATAAGTGCCCGCATTGTGGTGATGAGCTAAGCCGGCGACCGCGGAGGCTGTGGCAGAAGGCTGTGTCATTTGCGGTGCCGCTCAGGCATTATAAATGCCAGAGCTGTTATCACCGCTTTTTTGCGATGTCGCCGAGATGGAAGCAGATGAAGCGCGGAGAAAGATGGCTGCGGGTGGCGGCCACGGGGGTGGTCTGGCTGGCTGGAATTTACATTGTCTTTAGGGTTTTGTTTGGTGTATTGTATGCCGTAATGAGCTGAAAATGGGGACACAATCTATATTTCCTATTTTCTATCGGCGGGTGTTCGGTGAGCAAGCCAAAAAATTAGGGAATAAAATTAGGAAATATAGATTGTGTCCCCTGTTTTTAAGATAGGAGCTAAGATGAAGAAAATTGCTGTTGTCGGGCTTGGATATGTGGGTTTGCCGCTGGGGCTGAACTTTGCCAGGGCTGGAGCGAAGGTCATTGGACTTGATATAGACCCGGAAAAAACCAAAGCCTTAAACGCGGGCAAAAGCTATATCAAGCATATTTCTGAAGGGGATGTGGCTGAGGCGGTGGCCAGCGGGAGATTTATGGCCTCGGGCGATTTTTCGCTGATCAAGAGCGAGTCGGTTGATGCGGTTATCATCTGCGTTCCAACGCCGTTAACGAAGCAGAGGGAACCGGACATTTCATTTATTTTGGACACAGGAAGAGAAATTGCTCCGTATATTCAGCGGGGTATGGTTGTTATCCTTGAATCAACGACTTTTCCGGGGACAACGGATGAATATCTGCGGCCGGTGCTGGAGGGTGGATCGGGCCTGGTGGCGGGGAAGGATTTTTATTTAGCTTTTTCACCTGAGAGGGAAGACCCGGGTAATGCGAAGAGCCGCGTGTCGGAAGTCCCGAAAGTTATCGGCGGGCTCACGCCCGAATGCCTCAAGAAGGCCATGGAGATTTACGGGATCGCGGTGAAAAATTTGGTGCCGGTTTCTTCCTGCCGGACGGCCGAGGCGGTTAAGCTTCTGGAGAATATTTTCCGGTCGGTTAATATCGCCCTGGTCAATGAATTGAAGACGGTCTACGCGGCCATGGGTATAGATATCTGGGAGGTCATTGAGGCGGCCAAAACCAAGCCGTTTGGCTTTATGCCTTTTTACCCGGGGCCGGGGCTGGGCGGACACTGCATTCCGATTGATCCTTTCTATTTGACCTGGAAGGCACGCGAATATGGACAGACCACCAGGTTCATCGAGCTGGCAGGCGAGGTTAATACCAGGATGCCCGAGTATGTGTTGGAAAGGACAATTGAGGCGCTGAATTGGTGGGGGAAGCCCCTTAAGGGGAGCAAGGTGTTGGTGATTGGGCTGGCCTATAAGGAAGATGTGGATGATGAGCGCGAGTCGCCGTCGTATCATCTGATGGATTTGCTGGCCAAGTATGGAGCGGAAGTATCATATTATGACCCGTATATTCCGGTCATCAAGGTGACGAGAGAACATCCGCACTGGGCCGGGACGAAGTCGGTGGAGTGGGATGAGAAGACAATCGGAGGATTTGACGCCTGTGTCATATCGACGGCCCATAAAGTGATAAACTGGGAAGAGCTGGCGAGGTGGTGCGAGGGCAAGGTCATCGTGGACACACGGAACGCTATGGCGGGTGTCAGGACCGCCCCTAACCAGGTCTGGAAGGCCTAAATGGGGACGTGATACTCTGTCCCTCCTTCTGGCTCAGGCAAGGTACTCATTCTAAAGCAGTTATAATTTGGGGACGTGATACTCTGTCCCCATCAAAAAGTTAACATATTTATTATCAATAGGTTAAAGTCGTGGGAGTCGTGGGGACAGAGTATCACGTCCCCAATCTTTTAACGATGCGGGTAGCAGCGTGGCCGTCGCCAAAGGGATTGCGCCTCTTGAGGCCGCGCCGGAACTCTCCGCTTTCGACTTTCATCAGGAGTTCGACCGCCAGCTTCTCAATTATTTCCGGATCTGTGCCGCCCAGCCAGGCAACGCCAGCTTCGACCGCTTCCGGCCGCTCGGTTTTATCTCGCATGATGATCACCGGAACACCGAGCGATGGGGCCTCCTCCTGAATTCCGCCAGAATCGGTCAGAATCAAATCGGCCTGCTTCATCAAATAAACAAAGGTCAGATAATCCAGCGGCTCCACCAGGTGAACGCGCTCAGTCCCTGATAAATGCTTGAGGACGACCGAACGGACGTTGGGGTTGAGATGGACAGGGAAGATAACTTCGGCCTCGGCGACGCGGTCTATCACCCGGCTTATGGCCTGACAAATCCTCTCCATTCCCTCGCCAAAACTTTCACGGCGGTGAGCTGTAACCAGAATTAATTTCTTGGGGCGAGCTGGCGAGCCCGCCGTCGTCACGGCCAAGCTATCAGTGGCTCTGCCTCGCTCGAGAATATCGCCGAGCCATGAATTTTCACCCCTGGCATCATTTCTCCCCTTGTTCTTCGCCTGCCTATTTCCTCGCCCGGGTTTATTGCGGGCCTGGCCATCAGCCTTAATCACCTTTATTCTTCCCCCTAATTTTTCCCGCCAGTCGTGGCCCTCTGCCTTTTTTAGGATCATTCTCAGGGCGTCAACCACAGTGTTGCCCGTGACAAAGACTGTTCGCCGGTCAAGGCCTTCTTTGAGCAAATTTTCCCGAGCACGCCTGGTCGGAGCAAAATGCAGGTCGGCCAGATGGCTGATGAGACGCCGGTTTATCTCCTCGGGAAACGGGTTATATTTATCTTCGGTTCTAAGGCCAGCCTCGACGTGTCCGACTTTTATCTTACGGTAAAAAGCAGCCAGCGAGGCGGCCATGGCGGTCGTCGTATCTCCCTGAACAATGACCCAATCCGGAGCCTCGGCCTCGAACACTTTATCAAGCCTCACCAGGAGGCGCGCTGTCAGGCCGGCCAGAGGCTGGTTCTCCTGCATGACTCTCAGGTCATAATCTGGCTTGAGGTCGAAGATTTCGAGGAACGGTTCGACCATTTCCCGGTGCTGACCGGTAAAACAAATGACCGGCTGAAAGGGGGACTTAGATGCATCTGCAGCGCCTGCCGGATGGGACAAGGCAGCAACCACGGGCGCCAGCTTGATTACTTCGGGCCGCGTGCCGAAGACCACCAGGACCTTAATCTTCATGGGGTGATCAGGGGCCCGGTGTGTGCGATTATTAGCATTTGCAGGCCTTTTTCTTACCGATTTGCTCATCGACTCTGACTTTTTCCGCTTTTATATTTTATGCTTATCCGAGCCTTCAATCTTCTAACAGGATATTTAAACTTTATTTTTACCTGATTTTGCCATCAATAACAAGTGTAAAGATGGGGACGTGATACTCTGTCCCCATAAAAAAATAATTTATTTATTATCAATATGTTAATGCCGAGCCGGAGCCAGGGACAGAGTATCACGTCCCCAAAACACACGTCCCTAAAACACAAAAAAAATTAAAAAAAGCTTGTATTTCTGGTTAAAATGGTATAAATAACAAATAGAAGAAAAAGAAGGAGGATAAAATGCTCAGAATAAGCGCCTTCCGCTCTCGCATTTTATCGATGCTGGCACTGGCGGCTTTTACCCTGATTATTGTTCCGCTTGAGGGGCTCGGAAATCAGGGCGGTCCGACAGGTGCCATGGTGGGTTTTATCTATGGCAGCGATATGAAAACTCCTGTTCAGAATGCGGTGGTTAAGGTACGCAATCTCAACAATGGTCAGGAAGTAGTTAGCACTCCGACCGATGCCAATGGAGCCTATAAGATCGAAAAACTTGAAGAAGGCAGTTACGTCCTGGGAGTTTCTGCGGCCGATGGTGACTACAATTTTAATTATGCAGTAAGGGTAAAAGGTGGAGAAATTGGCAAGTTGTCACTGGCTTTAAAAGCCGGAGAGGTGTCCGCTCTCGGTCAAGCCGCATCAGGTGGGAGCGAGTCAAAACCATCATTCTTCTATACACCGGTTGGAATTGCAGTCCTGATGGTTGCTACCACTCTCGTCCTGTATGGCGCCTTCAAGCTGATTGAAGAGGAAGAAGAAGCTTCTCCCTCCAAGAAATAAGAACCGGCAAAAATCCACTAAAAGACAAATAGGGGGGGCTAAAATAAGGGTGTAAAGATGGGGACGTGATACTCTGTCCCTCTCTATTGTCCTTTTCCATCTCTGGCTTTAACCTATTGAAAAATAAGTAGATTAATTTTTTAGGGAGGTAGAAAAGGGACAGAGTATCACGTCCCCTTTTTATAACATGTTTATTATCAAATAGATGAGAGAGGTAGGGGGGGTAAAAAAGAGGGACAGAGTATCACGTCCCCAAAGTTAAAAGTAAAAGTTCAGGCCGATGCTAAAATAATTTCCGTGGAAGATATAAAAGGCGGTTTCGCCATATCTGAAATAATAAGCGGTCAGAGCCATCCACCATTTCGGACTGTAAATCATCCCGATCGAATACGACACCCCGTCAACATTCTCAGAATTTTTATTGAAATAAAGGTTGGGATTAAACGACAGTCCTTTTAGCATCTCGAACTTCAGGCCAATTCTCGTCGAATAGGTATTAATCCACCGGACATTTTCTTCCGGATGCCACAGAACTGATTTTTCCCGGCTCGAATAGACTGACCAGATGGCGGTCATCCTCGGCTGGAATTTCCATTCCAGCCCGGCGTCAGCCAGATAGCCACGGTATTTTTCTGAGCCAAAAAGATAGGAAAGGTTTACATAACCTGAAAGGTTCCCCTCAGCGAAATATATGGTTCCCGACAGGCGGTTCACATCGGCTTTCAATGTCTTGAGGACACTTCCCCCGCCGCCGCCATCGCTGCCATAATAATCATACTGGAACCGGCTGTACTGGTAGCGGAAAATAAGCGAAGAAGAACTGCTCAGCCCGAACCTGACCCCCGCCCAGGGACTCATAATTAACAGCTTATTGGTTCCGCCGTACGTTTCCATCCCGAATTGGGGCTTGACCTGCCCCAAGGCTCCGGCTGCCAACGGCCCCGCCGCAACCGCCATGACTAAAAATATTATGGCTACTGCCTTGGTTTTTTTCATTACTTACTTTCCTTATTTCCTGCTTTTTTTCTTGTCCCGGAAAGTGTTTTACTTTTTTGATTCCGTTTCCGGACACCCAACTTGCTCATCTCGCTCAACCCGCCCGCCTTACCCAGTTCATTCGATCCTCGCCCCGCCTCTTCTATCATTCTCAAATCACCTGGATGCCAGATAAATCTATCTAATCTATCTAATTTATCCAATCTGGCCAATTCTTCCTTTCCGCTAAGCGGATTATTCTTCTTCGTTTTCTTCATTTTTTTCACCTGATTTCTCCAGTCCTTTTGAATTTTCTCTTCCCTTTGGTTCACCTGGCTTCTCCGGCTCCTCCAGCCCCTCTGGCTCCTCTGGCTCTTCCTCCCGCTTCTCTGGTTTCATCGTCGCTTTTTCCATCATTTGCCGGGCCCGCTCTTCTCGATCGCGTCTGTCTTTCATTTCGGCCTCTTTTTGTTCTCTGAGATATCGTTCGAGGAAGCTTTCCTCGACCAGCCCTTCGGCCACCAGCACCGCACCGAGGCTTTCTCCTGTCCTTTTTTGCCGCCTCAGGGCCGCCGTCAGCTGCTCGCCGCTGATGATATTATCCCTGACCAGCAGCTCACCCAGTCTCCGTCCAACCACTACTCGCTGAAATTCTTCCGAATAGGCCTTTTCTATAGCATAGTTGATATCATAACTGGTGGTCAGACTGAACTTGACGTCAATCTTAAACAAATCAGACAGGCTTGATTTAAGCAGTCCGAGGTCAATGCGGTCAATGGCCAGATGCAGAATCCCATTTTCAATCTTAAGCGGAAAAATCCGGTAGCGCTCAGCCATCCATTTGGGGATGATGCGCAGCAGGCCTGGCTCAACCGCAAACGGATCAATCTCAACAAAAGCCCACTGCCGCTGATAAGCCAGGGCGCTGGCCAGCTCCTCCTCATTGATATAGCCCAGCTCAAGCAAAATTTGCCCCAATCTTTTCTTTGATTTCTTTTGAACCCTCACGGCCTGTTCCAGCTGTTTAGCCGTGACCTGATGCCGGCTCAGCAACAGGTCGCCGATTTTTCGCCGGAAGACTTCGAGCTTTTCTGCCGGAAACTCGTGCTCGGTTTTAATCCAGGTTTGCTCCTTCTTGGTGGAAATAGCTCTGATCAGCCAGAGCATGGCCAGGCCGGACGAAGCAAAGTTCAGGACATTGCCGACGACGATTCTGATCGGAGTCAGCAAGGCCTGCCCCGCTCCATATATCTTATTGACAAAGATAAAGCGCATGACAATTCGCCAGAAAAAGAAAAACAGCACGACCAGGGCCAGCTTCCACCAGATTTCATCGGCCCGGACCAGGGGCGGAATCATGAAATCAGGCCGGAATAAGTGAACGACAAAGACAGTTAGCAGGTATAAGATCAAAAGGTAACCGAAGGCATAAAGGAAGTTGGCGAAGAAACTGATCCGGTCGCGCATCAGGCTGTAGTTGACCTTGAGGCGGCGGTCCCAGCCAACATTCTTCAGTCCCTGCCAGGCGATGCCATAGACCCAGCGGGCTCGCTGGCGCATGGCCTTTTTAAATTCGGTCAGGAAAAAGGCCCGGGTAGCTACCAGTTCTTTAACCTTGCGTGGCTTTGGTTTTCCTTCTTTGGTTACGACTCGTTCGACCCACTGAATCAGCATGATCTGGCGGAGGCCGAGCTTTCCAAACTTTATTCCGATTTCATAATCTTCAGTCAGCGATTTGGGATTGAAGATCTGGCCGGTGTTTCCTTCATCCAGCTTCCTGAGGCTGGACAGCCAGAAGGCGGTGCTGGTCCCGGCCGAGGGCAGGATGCGGGCGATTTTCTCCCGCACGAGCAATTCTTTGAGATGCATCTCGGCAAACTCATCCATGTAGACGCCACCGACAAAGCTGTGCCAGGGTGTTTCCAGGGGGATGATTGGAATCTGAATCATTTCAAAACGGGGCATCAGGTAATTAAAAAGTTTGAAGGACAGGGGGTGATGGATATCTTCAGAATCGCTAAGGACAACAATGTCAAAGTTCAGGCCGGTTTGCTGTTCAAACTGCTGGAGGCCGCGGCAAATTTCGTTCAAGTTGTCAGCTTTGGTGGTCGGCCCTGGTTTTGAATTGACGACTTTAATAACCTGGGGGTAGGCCTGGCTGACCTGGTCAACCTCAGCCTGAGTTTCCGGATCATTGGGATAGACCCCGACGAAAATAAAATAATTGCGGTAATCAATGGTGTTGAGGGTGTTGAGGAGCATGCGCTTGATAACGCCGGTTTCCTGCCAGGCTGGGAGGATCAGAGCGACAGGCTTTTCGTCGACGGCCAGGAGCTGGTCGAGAGTCAGCGGCTTGATCAGTTTTCGCTTAAAAATCTGACGGTAGAGCTGACGAAACCAGTAATAGAGATCGATAAAAAAATCATTGAGACCACCGATCGTAAAGGCGATTACCAGGACGATGAAGACATAGCGGAAAAATATCCAGCAATTATAGAGAAAAGACAAGAAAAATCCGTAGTCTGGGTTGGTCATCTTAATTTATACTTCCTTTTGAATAGGGGACGTGATACTCTGTCCCTCCTTTTGACTCTGCTAACACATTGATGCTAAAGCAGTTAAAATTTGGGGACGAAATTTGGGGACGTGAAATGAAGTGAGGCGAAGTTCGGATACCGGTGAGAGTTGCGACGTTAATATCCAAAGTCAATATCCCGAATTCAAATCGCCAGCAAAACACATTAACCTTTACTGGCTCGCTCCCTGAGGCTCAGCTTTAGACCCGATTATTTTAGCCAATCTGCCCTGTGCCTGCCTTCCTAATATGCAGAACATGCGCCTTGTGTCCAGTCGAATGCTCCGGGCCTCTTTGCTTTGTGCCTCAAAAGCACACCTAAATTATGCTTTTCATAATTTTATACATTTTATTGGCAAGACTCAAATATAAATTGGCTGTTCAGCCAAAAGTGTGTTGAAAAAAATAGGAAAAGTAAACTTGGGGAGGAAAAAAGGAAATTTGGGGACGTGATACTCTGTCCCTATTTTGGAACTTATTATCTATCAAAAAGATATTATGGGTAAAAAGAGGGACAGAGTATCACGTCCCCCTTCTGTCTATTTCTGCAGCTTGAAGGTGATGGTCACAGTAAAGGTCACGCTACGCGGTCGTCCGTTGATGACCATTGGCTCATAGACCCATTGTCTAACTGCTTCAATGGCTGCCTGATCAAGGAGGGGCACCGAGCGCAAGACTTTGACGCTCTCTACGCGGCCGTAGATATCAGTGGTTGCCTCAAGTATCACTACACCCTGGATATGGGCATCCCTCGCGGCAGGTGGGTAAGCCGGTTCCACCCGTCGCAGCAGTCTCGGCGGTCTGATTTCAACACCAGCCAGAAGTGGACCCTGCTCTTTTTCTTCGGTGGCGGCGGTAATTAATTTTTGCAGCGTCTGGTCAAAGACAGGTTTTTCTTCCCCATAATCCACGCCCCATGGGACTCCGCCTTCCACACCATAACCGGCCAATTCCTCGGTAGGAATTTCTTCTGGAATATCAATGGGCACAACGAGTTTTCCTGTTTCAATCACCTGCTGCTTTTTTGCGGGAGTCCTTTTGCCGCCGCCGGTCTTGCCACCTCCCCTGGGTGGCGCCGGTGGAGGAGCCGGAGAGGGCATGGGAGCCAGAAAGGCACTATAAACCTGAATGGGCGGCATCGAACCTGGACTCATCAATGGCACGCCGATGACCAGAGCCACAGCCGTTAGATGAATAACAATAGAAAGAGGTAAAGCCAGCAAGATCAATCTGAGATTCTTGCCCGTCACGACAAAGCTGTCTCGAAAAATGGCTTGCCCGGGAAAACGCCCCCATTCAGCCACTTGAGCGCCGCTGAGGTCTTTTTCCTTTTCGGTGTGATGTTTGGAATTTGTTGATGCCGACCCGATCGGTGAGTAGCCGTTCTGGCTGGCCTGGCTGGCCTTGTGGCTGGAGTCTTTGTTTCCCAAAACCCTTTTTCCTTGGCGTTTAAAGATGCCAGTAATGTTTTTCATTGTTCACCCCCTGTTTCCACCAAACTTAGCAGCATATTTTGTGCCAGCCTGAAAAAGCGGCCAGGAAAAAACTTCCTGGTGATGGCCTGCTGGTTCAAGGGGGAAATAGTCCGCACGATTTCTTATTGTGTGTTTTTAAATGACTCCCGTGCCTTAAAGAATCTTAACCTTCTTTTTGCTTCATAAAGATAATTTACATTTTTAAAAAAGGGGACGTGATACTCTGTCCCTAAAAAAGGAGACGTGATACTCTGTCCCCATTCAGAACCGCACAGAATAATTGGAGACGCTATATACCGAAGACAGAGTGAGGCACTGAGAATTGAATTGATGCCCTGGTGGTTTGCCGATATATTCATCCCGGGACTCTGCCTTATAAATATAAAAGAGGGACAGAGTAACACGTCCCTATTTTATAAATCCTTGATTATAAGATAAACAGGGAAGGCAGAGCAGTGGAGGATGGGGACAGAGTATCACGTCCCCAAATTTTAACTGCTTTAGATTCAATGAGTTAACATCGACAAAAGAGGGACAGAGTATCACGTCCCCATTGAGAGGAGCATTGAGATATATTTTATCTTTTATATCAGGCTGCAATTTTATAAAATGTTATATGGTTAGGTAAGGTTAGGTAAGCATAGATGTGACTGTGTGGTTATGAGCTATGACTTATGTGTAAAATAAAATGAGGATGAGAAAACTCACCAGCCAAGTTTATAAATGAATTTAGATAAAATAAGTTGCCTGAAGCCTTGCCTAAAGTAAAGTAAGGAAAAAAAGGAATAAAAAAATGAACCTTGATCCCGCCACCCCTTTTAATCTCACCAATAATTTTGTTACCTCCAACAATATTGATGTTACCGCTCAGAAGCAAAAGCGGCCTCGCCATATCCTCCATCTTTCGCCACTGGCAGCCGTTATAGCTCTTGTTATTCTTCTCGACATTCTCTGCATTCCCTCGACTTGGGCTTCGATTCGAAACTCTAAATCGCCTCTCCGAAGGCCCTCAGCTTCAGCTTTAGCTTTAGCTACTCAGGCACCTGCACCTGCTGCCGCTCGTTCTTCTGCCTTCAATGCGAAAGCTAAAAAAATTTATCCGGTCTCTGCCGCCGGATTCGAGCTTGAATTTTCTGACCATGGCCTGACCACCCTCCGGCGCACCGCCGATCTTTACCCCACCAATTATGTCCTCGCTAACAACCCCATCGGCGACGTCATCGTGACCTATCGCCTGGCTGGCGAGCCTGAGTTCAGGCACCTCCGGCAGGCGACGCTCGTGCCTCCCACCGCCCCGGCGGTCTCTCCTCGGTCTGCCCACTCTCCCTCGCCGCCTCCTCTTTCTTCTCTCATCTCCGCTGACTCCGGCACAAATGCTCCGCCGCCTTCACTCCCTCTCCCGGCCTCGTCCACATCTTCGCCTTTGCCTACCCCCCAGACTTTTACCTACCGCATCAATCCGCCCTACATTCCCTTTATCGCCGGCGTCAAAGTGTCAGCCTCGACTCTCTCCGACCGCTCTGCCCAATCATCTCGCCGCGGCCTCGCCGTCCTCTACGACGATCTGCCCATCGTTGATTCGAAAAGCCGTTCCACCGGCTATTTCTCTTTTAGCCCGAAAAAGGGTACGGTCGAATGGGTCGAGTACGATTTTCCGCAACCGGCCACCGCCTCGGCCATCGAAGTCTACTGGCTTGATGATTCGGCGCTCAACGGCCCCTACCAGGTCCCCGTCCGCTGGCGCCTCCTCTACCGCGATTCCCGCGGCAACTATCTCCCCGTCAAAAACACTTCGCCTTACACCACTGCCCTCGATCGCTTCAACCGCCTGACCTTTGAACCTGTCACCACCACCAGCCTTCGCCTCGAAGTCGAGCAAGCTCCTGGCTACACGGCTGGCCTCTATGAATGGCGCGTCGAAACCGACCAGGAGAAGCTGCGGCGCCGCGCCTGGGAAGAAGAGTCCCGCCAGGCCGCCCGCCAGATCAAAGTCGAATCGTCCTTTAAAGTTGCCGACGCCCTCCTCTGGACCGTCTCGGTCGAAAACCTCACTGACCGTCCGCTTGAAATCGCCGACCTCGGCCTGCCGCTTCCCTTTAACACCCAGTACGGCTGGGACAAAGAAGAGACCTACAACCTGCGGGTCATCCGGCATTTTCTTGTCGCCGGTCAAGGCTCGTTTGTTTTTTGCCAGCGGACCAACGCTGAGCCGCCCTATCTTCTGATGATTCCGCTGGGCGCAGCTGCCTTTGAATATTTTGATGACGGTGGCGGGCGCGGCATCTTCTGCCCTTACGTTCATTCGGCCTGGGCATTTGAGCAGGTAAAAAAGGAAGGCGGGCGCTGGCGCTTTAAAACGACCACGGCCCAGCTCAACCCCCACGGCCAGCCCGGCGATCGCCTGAGCTATACCTTTAAATTTATGTGGGCCGAGGACGGCTATCAGTCGGTGCGCGACCTGCTCTTCGAGGAAGGCAAGTTTGATGTCCAGGTTGTGCCCGGCATGGTTGTCCCCGAAAATCTGGAGGCGCTTCTGGCCGTCAGGACAAAGCATCGAGATATCAGGCTTGAGGCAGAGCATCCAGCCGAGACAACGATCGAGGAGGTGAAGCCAATAAAAGGCTTTGGTAAGAGTCGGCTGGTAGGTGGCGGCTATCGGTTGTTCAAGGTAAAATTTTCGCGCCTCGGCGAAAACATCGTGACGATTCACACCGACTCCGACTCGACCAGACCTGTAGTCGCCTCTGGCTCGATGCCGCTGGAATTTTTTGTGACCGAGGACCTGGAGACGGTTATCAAAAAGCGGGCCAACTTTTTGACTACCCGCCAGCAGCACAAAGATCCGTCGAAATGGTATTACGGCGTCTATAGCGATTGGGATATGAAGAACCGCGTGTTGCGGAGCCCCGAGGACCGCGATGGTCTGCCGACCTGGCTGGTTGATGCCTGCGATGATGCCGGGAATGCCAGACCGGCTTTTGTTGCATCCAAGAATGTCTATTTCCCGGTGCAGGCGGAAGTGGCCAGCGTCGACCTTTATATCAAGCATTATCTGTGGGGTGGGATGCAGCAGACCGATGATGAGCCGTATCCATTTGCCATCTATGGCATTCCCAACTGGAAGGTTAATCGCGACAGCCCTGACCCGGGGCGAAACGGGCAGAAGCATATCTGGCGCATCTACGATTATCCGCACATTGTGCTGCTTTATCACCGGATGTATCAAGTGGCGCGCTATTACCCGGAGATAAAGACCGAGCTGACGGCCGATGAATATCTGCGGCGGGCTTACCGGACAGCTATCGCCTATTTCACCGTGCCGCTCGAGGTCGAGGGCTGGTCAGCCTATGAGACGCCGACGATG
>Ga0208825_1002127_pt1 | contig 13680 bp, 16 predicted proteins | sample AD_UKC113_MetaG_FD_184450 | JGI IMG/M metagenome (GOLD analysis project Ga0208825, IMG submission 184450) | Active sludge microbial communities of municipal wastewater-treating anaerobic digesters from Hong Kong - AD_UKC113_MetaG (SPAdes)... | ecosystem: Engineered > Bioreactor > Anaerobic >...
ATAGAATTCCTCAGGTTCATACCCGGTGATATCGAGCGCCGCGGGGCTGACATACTCATAGCACCCGTCAGACAGGCGCATGCGAAAGATCATGTCCTTGGCGTTCTCGGCAAGCCTCCTGAAACGCTCCTCGCCGACCCTCGCCGCTTCCTCCGCCTGCTTGCGCTCGGCAATCTCTTTCTGCAGCAGGGCATTGCTTCTCTCGAGTTCGGCCGTACGCTCTGATACCAGATCCTCGAGGTGGTCGCGATACGTACGGATCTCCTGCTCCATGCGCTTGATCTGGGAGATATCGGTTATCACATTGGCGATGTACAGCGCTCGGCCGGTGTCGTCCCGGAGCAGAAAGATGTTCTCGATGGTGGGGATGGCTCGCCCCCGACTGTCGATCACGGTCAGTTCGCCCACCCACTGTCCTTCGCGCAGGACCGTCGGCAGGATCTCCTCTCGCAGGCGCAGGGCGGTTTCCGAGCCGTAGAAGGCGAACACATCGGTTTGATACAATGTCTCCGCCGATTCCTCACCCAACAGACGGCACAAGGTGGCGTTGGCGAAGAAAATCCGGCCTTCCAGGTCGGCCATGCCCAAGCCTTGCCCCGATGTTTCCACAAAGCGTTTGAAGATATCTATCTGCGCTTTGCGTTGCTTATCCCGGGATGAGGTGATCCTCGGCATAGGCATTAATAATATCGCAATGCACCGTATTGTCAAACGCCAACGACACTTTGGTGACGCGGCATGGCCTGCTTCAGGCCGTGCCGCGGTAACTGCCGCCGTAATCGGCCGTGCTCAGCACTTGGGCGTCGCTCAGGAATTCACCGCCAATGACGCGGCCGATAAAGAGGGTGTGGTCGCCGGCTGAGATGGTGTGCTCCACGGCGCATTCCAGAAAGCCGATAACGTCCTGCGGCACGAGCGCCCCCTGCGGTGTGCGTCGGCAGGGCAGACCATCGAACTTGTGACGCCAGTCCGGGATCTTGAACCGCTTGATGAGCCCCAGCGATTCGCGGGGCAGCACGCTGATGCAGAATGCGCCCGCCTGCTCGATCTGGCTGCAGCTCAAGCGGTTGTTGCGGATGGCCACGCCTACCATGGGCGGTTCATGCGAACATTGCGTCACCCAGGAGGCGATCATGGCGTTGTCGGCATCCTCGATCTGGATCGAAACCAGATAGATCCCGTACCGAAAGCGGTCAAGCACGTCCTGCCAGGCCTTTTGCATCGGTCTCTCCTTGCTCGGGGCTACACGCCCTTGAGCGCCAGGTTGCCCCGCCCCAGCAGGTCATGCAGATGCACGACACCGGCGAAGGACTGCGTGGCCTCATCGATCACGATGAGCGAGGTGATCTGGTAACGCTCCATTCTATCCAGGGCGTCGATGGCCAGCAGGTTGCCGGCGATGGTTTTGGGGGCCGGCGTCATGATCTCGGCCGCGCTTAAACGCTGCACGCCGCCCTTGTGCTTGAGCAGCGCCCGCCTGAGGTCTCCGTCGGTGACGATGCCTTCCACGCGCTCATGGTCGCCCACCAGAGTGATGCCCAGCTTCTTGGCCGTCATCTCCTCAAGCACCGTATCCAGGTTGTCCCCCGGCTTTACGAAGGGCAGGCGGGGGCCGCTGATCATGATCTGATCGATGCGGCACATGAGCTGTTTGCCCAGTTCGCCGGCCGGGTGGAAGGCCTTGAAGTCCTCGCGGTCAAAGCCTTTGAGACGCGAGACCACCACGGCCAGGGCGTCACCCAGGGCCAGTTGGGCCGTGGTGGAGGCCGTGGGGGCCAGTCCCAGATTGCAGGCCTCCTTCTCCACATGACAGGCCAATACGAGATCCGCCTCTTGCGCCAGGTGCGCATGTGGGTTGCCGGTGATCAAGATGATCCGGATACCCAGGTGTTTCAGCGCCGGGATCAGGTCGGTGATTTCCTTGGTGGTGCCGCTGTTGGACAGGATCACGGCGATATCGTCGCCGGAGATGACGCCCAGATCGCCGTGCATGCCGTCCACGGGGTGCAGGAACATGGCGGGGACACCCAGGCTGACCATGGTGGCCGCGATCTTGCGGCCGATGATGCCGGACTTGCCCACCCCGCTCAGGATCACCTTGCCCTTGAGGGCGGCGATCGCTTCCACGGCGCGGGCGAAGGTTTTGTCCAGCTGGTCGTTCAGGCCCCTTAAGCCTTCGATTTCGGTTTCAATGACCTCTTTGCCCAAGGCGATGATGGCTTCCGCGTTCATAGAATTCTCCCGAGCAGATCATAGTCCAATGCGTCTTCAATCTCAACCGTGACGATGGTCCCGAAAGGCGCCATGCCATCATTGATCAGGACCTGCCCGTCCACCTCCGGCACCTGAAAACCTGTGCGGCCCGCCAGGAGCAGATCGGTCTCGCTGTGATAGCCCTCCAGGAGCACCGACAGGCGCCGGCCGATGAAGGACTTCAACTTAGCGCGGGAGACCTCCCGCTGCAGGGTCATGATGTGTTCGAGACGCGCCTGCGCTTCCTCGGGATCGACCCGAGGAAGCCGAGCACTGGCCGTTCCTGGTTCGGGCGAGTAGGTGAAGCCCCCCAGCGAATCGAAGTATCCTTGGGCCACACAGCGCTCCAGTTCCCGGAAGGCCCCCTCATCCTCGCCGGGATGTCCCAGCATGAGGGTGGTCCTGATCCAGATCCCGGCCTCTTTCGCGAGATCGAGGGCCTGGCGGACGGCCAGAGACCCGCCGCGTCTGCCCATGGCGTTCAGCACCCGCTCACTGACATGCTGGATGGGCATCTCGATAGAGCGGCAGATGCGCTGGTTCTCGGCTATTGTCCTGACCAGGGCCTTGCTTACGGCCGCGGGATGGATGTACAGGGGCCTTACCCAGGCGATGCCCTCGATCTCGGCCACGGCCGGGAGCAGACGGACAAGCCCGTCGCCAAGACCCAAATCTGAGCCGTAGCTGCCGATATCCTGGCCTACCAGGATCAGCTCCTTGACCCCCTGCCGGGCCAGGGCCCGGCATTCGTCCAGGACAACCTCGAAAGGTTTGCTGACGAGCTCGCCCCGGATAGAGGGGATCAGGCAGTAGCGGCAGTGGTTCGAACAGCCCTCGCTCAGTTTCACATAGGCGCTGGCGCCGGTGGAACAGAAGGCGCGCCGCACCACGGAATCGAAGCGCGGGGCGAGGTAGCGCTCGCCGCTCACCAGGGCCCGCTCAAGGTCTCCATAGGTGCCCGGTCCCGCAAAAAGGCTGATCTCAGGGAGTTCGTCCAGGATCTCTCGGCCATAGCGGCTGACCAGGCAGCCGGCGCACACCACGGTCTTGCCTTCCTGAAGATATTCCAGAAGGGTCTGGATGGATTCTTCCACGGCCGAGGTGAGAAAGGCGCAGGTATTGACGATCACCAGCTGGGCCTGAGACGCATCGCGCTTGAGCGTATATCCGGCCTGAATCAGACGCTCGCAGATATACTCAGAATCCACGAGGTTCTTGGGACAGCCGAGGCTGACCATGGCGAAACCGGCTGGTGTATCAGTCAAACGGGGTGTTCCTGGCCACCACGACGATGCCGGCGGGAGAGATATCGAACCGCCGCCGGTCCTCTTCGGCGTCATACCCCACCATGGTATGGGGTGGCAGCTTGACCCACTTATCGACGATCGTGTTGCGGATCTTGCAATTGCGTCCCACCACCACGCCCTCCATGAGGATGGAATCGGTGATCTCGCTGTAGCTGTTCACGCGGACGTTGGGCGAGATGATGGAGCGTTCCACCCTGCCGCCCGAGACGATGGCACCTCCGCAGACAATGGAATCCAGCACCATGCCGATGCGCTTGCCGTCGCTGCCGCCGGCGAAGACCATCTTGGAGGGCGGATACGGGCTGTAAACGGTATGAATCGGCCAATTCGGGTCATAGAGGTTGCACTTGGGGCTCACCGCCACGAGGTCCATGTTGGCCTCGAAATAGGCGTCCAGCGTTCCGATGTCGCGCCAGTAGGGGTTGTCGCCCTGAATGCCCTGGAAGGGGTAGACGAAGACGCGCGAATTTTTGATCATGCGCGGGATGATATCTTTGCCGAAATCGTGCGCGCTGGTCTTCAGCTTGGCGTCCTCCACGAGCTGTTTCATCAGCACCTTGGTGTTGAAGACATAGATGCCCATGGAGACCAGGATTTGGGAGGGGTCCTTGGGCAGGGTGAAGGGGTTCTTCTTGGGTTTTTCCTGGAACCCTTCGATCTCCAGGTCGCGGCGGGCCTTGATGACCCCGAATTGGTCAGCGGTCGAGACCGGCATGGGAACGGCGCCGACGGTCAAGTCCGCCCCCTTTTCCTCATGGAACTTGATCATCTCGCGGTAATCCATCTGGTAGATATGATCGCCCGAGAGGATCAGGGTATATTGCTTCATGTCCTGCTGCAGGGTATAGATATTCTGGAACACGGCGTCGGCCGTGCCTTCATACCAGGCCTCCCCCACGCGTTGCTGGGCCGGTATGGTGTAGATGAATTCCCCCATGGGAGTGGAAAAGAACGGCAGCCAGCCGTTCTGGATGTGACGGTTGAGCGAGAGCGACTTGTACTGCGACAGGACATAGATCCGTTTCAAGCCGGAGTTCACACAGTTGGACAGGGTGAAATCGATGATGCGGTACATGCCGCCGAACGGCACGGCCGGCTTGGCGCGGTCCTTGGTCAGGGGGTAAAGGCGTTCGCCGCGTCCGCCGGCCAGGATGATGACATCGACGTGGTTGCTCAGGCTCATCGGTCTCTCAACAATTCATGAATGGTGTTCTTGAGCTCGGTGAGATCGTGCGACTTGATCACATAGGCATCGGCGGCCAGGGCCAAGGGGTCTTCCTTGTAGCTGGCATAGGCCGTATGGATGATGATCGGCACGTTCACCCGCGCCTTGAGCATGTGTCCCATGGTTTCCATGCCGTCCATCTTGGGCATCCTCAGATCGAGAATGATGAGGTCCGGCAGGACATCGTCGCCTTTGATCAGGGCCAAGGCCTCCTTACCGTCGCCTGCCAGCGTGATCTCATAGCCTTCGTCGGTCAGTTCGTCCGTGAGGAGCTTCTGCAGTCGGGTATCGTCCTCAATCACCAGGATCTTTTTCATACTATCAGTATTTAAATACATAGATGCCCGTAATAGTCAATGCCGTTCACCACCGGGATGCACGGTTTATGGTTGCATTTCGGACGCCAAGAAAATATAGACAGCCCATGCATGAAAAGATCGTCTCTTTTGTCGGCCGCGGCTCTCTAAGCGGCAAAACCTCGGTCATCGAGCGCGTCATCGCCGAACTCAAGCATCGCGGCAGGACCCTCGCCGTGGTCAAGCACGGCATCCACATGCAGGTGCCGGACAAGGAAGGCAAGGACACCTTCCGGTTCGCCCGACAGGGCGCTGACAGGGTCATGATGTTTTCCGACGACAGCCTCTTCATGTATGAGTATACCCCGCCCACGGTTGAGTATCTGGTGAGTCTGGCCGTCAAGGACGTGGACATCGTACTGGTGGAAGGATTCAAGGCCGGACCGTTCCGTAAGATCGAGGTCTTCAACAGCCAGGTCTATGAAACCCCGCTGTATGTTGACCATCCCGGCCCGGACTACATCGCCCTGGTGAGCGACAAGAAGCTGCATGTGCCCATACCCCGCTTCAGCTTCGATGACACGTCGGGACTGTGTGACCTCATCGAACGGATGACGCACAGTTGATCTTCTTTTCTGAAAAAATCTATGCTAAAGCCTGCCCATGATCATCGTCCATCTCCAGCCTAAGAAAGAAACGCCCATACTGAACGGCCATCCCTGGGTGTTCGCCGGCGCCGTCGACAAGGTGGACGGCGCGCATCCCCGGCAGCTCTGTCGGGTCATCAGCAGCCAGGGCCTCTTTGTCTGCCAGGGATTCTACAACCCCTACTCCCAGATCGCCGTGCGGGTCGTGAGCCTGGGAAAGGAGACGATCGACCGCGGATTCCTGGCCCGGCGCATCAGAGAAGCCATCGCCATGCGCCGCAAGATTGTGCCGGCCGACACCACCTGCTATCGGCTGGTCAATGCCGAGGGTGACGGTCTGCCGGGGCTGATCGCCGATATCTATGGCGACATCCTGGTGCTGCAGTTCCTCTGTCTGGGGATGGCGCGGTTTCTGGATGATGTCGTGGCCATATTCAAGGAGTGCTTGCCCGGGCATATCATCCACGAACGCTCTGATGCCAAATCGCGCAAGGCCGAAGGCTTGAGCCCGCAGTCCGGGCCCCTTTCCGGCGTCCTGCCCGAGGACGATATCGAGGTCACGGAGAACGGCATCCGCCTGGCCGTGGATGTGAAAACCGGCGAGCGCACCGGCTACCCCATGGACCATCGCGTGAACCGCGCCAAGCTCATGCGCTTGGCGCACGATAAAACGGTGCTGGATCTCTTCTCCTACTCGGGCAGTTTCGCGCTCAATGCCCTCAAGGGCGGGGCGCGCGCGGTGGTCTCGGTGGATTCTTCCGCTCCGGCCCAGTCCCTGGTAAAGCGCAACCGCGAGCTCAATGAGGTAAGCCCCCTGATCTGGAAACATGTCAAGGAGGATGCCGTAAGCTATTTGAACCGCGAAGAGGAGCGCTTTGATATCGTGGTGTGCGACATGCCGCCCTTCGCCAAACCCGAAGAGTATACCAAGGTCAATACCCTGGCCATGGCGAGGATCAAACCCGGCGGCCTGCTCTTCACGGCCGCGAGTTATGCCACGCGCTTCGGCGGCCCCGAACTCCTCAAGGCCGTCAACCGCGCGGCCTTGGCCAACGGCCGCCATGCCGCGGTGGTGGAACCCCTGTACCAGTCCCCGGATTATCCTTATCACAGCGCCCATCCCGAGGGCGTGCATCTGCATGGCTTCATCGTATATGTCGCTTGAGCCTGTATCGCGGGACCGCTCCTAGCGCAGCTGAACACCTGGCTCCAGGCGCTGTCGTCAAATCATTGACGTGCGCCGCACAGAGGGATTTCCATATTCGGCTGATCGTATTCAAATGTTAAATATGGTTAACGCCAGCCCGACCCAGATGGAGCAGGTGCTCTTGAATCTGTGCGTGAACGCCGCGCATGCCATGACGACCATGCGCGGCATCGACGATCACCAGGGAGGAAGGCTCACGGTAACGCTGAAAAAGGGACCGGCCTCGGCCTGGCCATGGTATACAACATCGTCCGCCAGCACGCCGGTTTTATTGACGTGCATTTCGAGCCAGGCAAAGGCTCCACATTTGATATCTATCTTCCGGTCCTGAAGACTTCCAGCACGCGCGATGCGGTCGAACCGGGATTGGGAATCCGGCGCGGGAAAGGTCTGATCCCGGTCGTGGACGACGAGGAGATCATACCCCAGACGGCCCTGGCTATCCGGATATTCTGGCCTCCTGGCCAACAACGGAGAGGAAGGCGTGCGGATCTTCAAGGAACGCCACGGCGAGATCAAGGCCGTGCTGCTTGACATGGCCATGCCCAGGAAGTCGGGCAAGGAGGCCTATCTTGAAATGCGGGCCATCGACCCTGACCTGAGGGTGCTCCTGGGTTCGGGATTCAGACAGGATGAACGCGTGGATTCCGTCCTCAAGCTCGGCGTTCAGGGTTTCATCCAGAAGCCGTATGGTCTCGATACGCTTTCGCGGGCCATCTTCGCCGTCATCAATGGATCGGCCCCAGCGCCTCTCATGATATAACCGCCGCCAGATACCCCACAACGGAAGTCCTCTCCCCGGTGACATCGCCCGAATTGGCGTATTTCAGGACCTGGGCCGTGGTGCGGCCGATGGATTGGGCATAGATCATGGCGCCGATGATCGGCCCGCCGCCGCAGGCCTCCCCGGCGCCGGTTTCCAAGGCCTGATGCAGCCCCTGGACGTCAAAGGCCTCGATGCACTTGGCTATTGTTGAATCCATGACGGTGGCCTTGGCGGAATGATGGAAATGGGAAAGATCCGAGCTGGCCACCACCAAGGTATCTCGAGGGTCTTTGATACTGCGGGCCAGGGCGCTCCCCACCTCACGGCACAGGCTCATGTGCTGCTGGCCCATGATGATGGGGCAGAGTTTGAAGGCGCCCAGCGCGACCTGGAGAAAGGGCAATTGGATTTCCAGGGCGTGCTCAGCCAGATGCGCGTGGCGATGTTCCTGGATACTCTGGGACTCGTTCATCAGAAGACGACAGAACTCCTCGTCGATATCGATCACGCCCAGAGGGGTGGCATAGCCGCCTCTGGCCCATATCGAGATGAAAGGAAAGCTGGCGCGGTGCGAGGGGCTGATCACCACCACCCGTTCATAGGGCTGACCCTGCACGGATTTGTACGCATAACCAGCTACCGATCCGGAGTAGATATAGCCGGCGTGCGGGCTTATCAGGGCCACGGGTTTGCCTGCAAGCTGGGGAGGCCGAGCGGCATCGAGGAATGCATGCACATCGCGGGTGAGGGTCGCGGGGCTTCCCGGATACCAACTGCCGGCAATGGCGGATTTGCGGATATGATCCTCCATGGTTCACCTCCTTGAACAGGCGATGACATACAAGGTAAGACCGCCCGGGCAGCGAGTCAAGAAAAAACCGGGCGGTTGCGGGGTCGGTCCCTTGTCCGGAAGATACCGGAAAGCCCATCCCGGCCGACGTCGGCCGGGATGGGCTGGATGAACAGGGCTATCGTTTTGAGAACTGCGGCCGTTTACGGGCTTTGTGCAGGCCGTATTTCTTACGCTCCACCATGCGCGGGTCGCGGGTGAGGAATCCGGCGGACTTCAACACCGGCTTCATCTTGTCGGGGTCGAACTCCGAGAGGGCGCGGGAAATGCCGTGCCGGATGGCCCCTGCCTGACCGGAGATGCCCCCGCCACTGACGGTGGCATAGATATCGAACTGGCCCCTTGTTTCGGTAAGTTCAAAGGGCTGCATAGCGATCAGCTTCAAGGATTCCCGGTCAAAGTATTCATCGACCTCACGCCCATTAACAGTATAGGCGCCTTTCCCCGGAGCCAACCACACGCGTGCGGTGGCGTTCTTCCTTCTTCCCGTGGCGTAAATCTTCTCTGGCATAGATACCCCTCTTAGGACTTGAGCGCTTGCGGCTGCTGAGCTTCGTGTGGATGTGTGTTGCCCGCATACACCTTGAGTTTCTTGAACATGGCCTTCCCCAGGCTGTTTTTGGGGAGCATCCCCTTGACGGCGTGCCGGATGATTTCCTCCGGTTTCTTGGCCAGCACATCCTTTGCCGAGGCGGTTTTCAACCCCCCCATGTACCCGCTGTGGCGATAGTATACCTTGTCTTCCCATTTGTTGCCGGTGAGTTTCACCTTTTCAGCGTTGATCACGATCACGAAATCGCCGGTATCGACATGCGGAGTATACTGCGGTTTGGTCTTGCCCCGCAGGATCGAAGCGATATCGACGGCCAGCCGACCCAGCACCTTGTCGGCGGCGTCGACGAGAACCCAGGCATGGTCGGTGTCTTCCTTCTTCGCGATGTAAGTCGTCCTCATATTTATTAGCTCCTTAGCGCCCAAATAGGGCTCGGATATAGCCGAAGCGTTTCCGGATGTCAAGCGCAAGATCGTTTGCCCCGGATGCGGCGGCAACGTCGCGGCGACGATGCATTCACATCCATGCACCGCATCAGGTCCATGACGGCGACGGCCGAACCCGACACGGAGACCGCTTCATCTTTAATGAAAAACAGTGAAGATGATCCTGCCAGGGTAAGGATAAAAGAAGAAGCGAAGGACCGCCCCCTCGCCTCTCCCCTTGTTGGGGACTCAACGGTATCCTCAACAATCCTCTATAGATCGAGCTTATTTCTTCATTGATTTCTTGAAAAGGGCCTCGGCTTCCTTCATCCTTTCATCGGCCAATCTTTCCCTTTCCTCCGCCATCTTTATGGCATTCTCAGCGCGGGCGGCGGCTTCTTCCGCCTTCAACGTGGCCGCATTGGCGGCCGCCTTGGCTTCCTCGGCATCCTTTGCCGCCTGATCAGCTTTGGCACTGGTTTCTATTCCCTGCGCCTGAACCTTTTCGAGGTCGCCTTTTGTCGCACATCCCCCTATCACAAGAGCGAAAACAAGCATTACTGCCGTCAACAACAGATTGTTCTTCATCCCCGGTTCACCTCCTTTCTATTTGGGATAACGCATTGTATCAGAGAAAGTCTTCGTTGAGCGCGGTTGGTGTAATGTATAATAGCCTGGATGGCTAAGTCAAGTCTTTGGTGACCTGGATCAACCAAGGGGTGGGACGGACCATACGGTCGCGGAAAATCCACGAGGCCTTACCCACAAACGGGGCACAAGCAGACGGAACGCCCGATCATTTCTTCTTGACGGGCTCCATGACGATGCCGTCGAGTTCCAAATCAATTTTTAGACGTCGAGCGGCATCCTTGGCTTCGCCGATTGAATTGAACGGGCCGGCAATGACACGATAGTCTTCGCTGGTGGTTTTCACCCTGGCCGGGATTTGTGGACCCTGATGGTTGATAATGGCGGCCATTCTCAGGGCATCGATCTCATCGCGCGTGCTGGTGGCCAGAACATACCAGGCGTCTCTTTTCATACGCGGTACTTCTGGTTGACCATACAATGTGACCGGGTGCTTGATTTCTATGGTGGGCGCGGCCCACTTCCCTTGATTGAATTCGAATATGGGCACCGGAATCCCCCGGGCCTCGCTCAGTACCGCGTTGATCTTTTTCCAGTCAAGCGCGCGGCCCGCTCTCTTTTCAATGTTTTTCAACCTTGTGTATATCTTCTCCCGTTCGGCCTCATCTGTGCCTTCCAGCGGTGTATGCGCCTCCAAGTAAACAATTTCATTGCGCTCGCCAACGAGGTACGGCTGGTTGACGATATACACGGGAGTACCGACGGGGGTATTCCCATAGAGTTCATCGATGTCTTCGGGATAAAGACGTATGCACCCATTGGTTGCCGTAAGCCCGATACTGTACGGTTTATTGGTCCCATGCACCAGATAGGTCGACTTGCTTAAATACAACGCATAATCCCCAAGGGGATTGAGCGGTCCCGGCAGGACCTCAGGAGGCAGGGGGTCTCCCTTTTGCCGGTAATCCGCGGAGATTGAGGCGGGCACATACCAGGTCGGCCGGGTCACCTTGCGTTCCACATACATCTGCCCTGTCGGCGTGGGCCGCTCCGTGGTGCCGATACCGACCGGGTAGGTCCACACCACCAGCGCATTGTTTTCTGTCCTGAACTGAAAGAGTCTCATGGCGGCCAGATTGATCACGATGCCTTTTCTCGGGGCGTCCGGCAGGATGAAACGCATTGGCAGCATGATACGCCTTCCGGCCTTCGGCACCCATATATCGACGTCGGGATTGGCCGCGCTGATCTCATTGATACCCAAACTGAAGTGTCTTGCGATGTCGGGTAGTGTGTCTCCGTTCTTCACTTTGATAACAGCCAAACGCCCGATCACGTCACTTCCCGGTACGAGAGCGAACCTTCTTCGCTCAAGGGATTCTTCCGGATAGAGGGGAAACGGCCTGGATTTATCCCGGATGCTGTTCATGACGGCACACCCCTGAAGCGAGACGATGGCGATCAGGATAACGCCAATGCAGACCCCGTGGGGTGAGAGCGGCAGGTCAATGTTTCGGCGCATAGGGCAATCACGACACCTTCGTTTATGCTGATCCTGATAAAACCATTCCCTTAATAAAGCACGGGATCGTATCGATGCGCAAGGCTCAATTCCATCCCGGGAGCAATCATATGTCATATCAATAGGCTGAGCATAGAGTTATGTGCTGAAAAGCTCATTACAATGTGTACGGCTTCTATGGGCGGATCTCAACCATCGTGCCGTTTGGCACCAATCTTTCAATTTCTTCGATCTCTTCGTCGGTAACGGCGATACATCCATTGGTCCAGTCAAATCCGGCGTGATGATCTCCAATCCATGCGTATCCATTTTTTATGCCGTGGATCATGATGTTCCCGCCCGGCGAAACGCCGAGTTCTCTTGCCCTCTTTCTATCCTTCTCGTTGGGGTAGGAAATATGGAGAGACAGGTGATACCTGCTGTCCATGTTCCTTGAATCGATGAAGTAAATCCCTTCCGGCGTTTTATTGTCACCTTGCCTTTCCTTGGGTCCATTGGGATTCCCACCCAAGGCTATCTTGTAGGTCCTGAGAACCTTGCCGTTCGAGAACAACGTCATTTTTCGTTTGCCCTTTTCAATCAGGATCTTATCGGCCGGTAGATTGAGGATTTCCAAAACCTTCAGCTCGAGTGTTCCCATCATGTTCTGCAGGGTGCTGATTTCGTTCCCTTTGTTTTTTACCTCTTGCTGGAGGCTCTCGATCTGTGATTGCTGCGCCGCGCTTCGCTTGTCATTGGCAATGACATTGTTGATATGAAATATCATCATCTCACTGTCCTGCCTGTACATACTTTCCGGATAATTCCGTACGAGTTTCTGAAAACATTCCAACGCTTTCTGATAGTCCTTGTGCTTGTTCACAGGATACGCATAGATCATGGCCATCTCGAAGAGCGCCCGGTCCGCCATTGCGGGATACTTTTCAATGATCTGCTCATACTTGCGCAACGATGCGTTGTAGTTCCCCTGGTTGAAATAGACATTCGCTTCCTTGAAGTCCAACCTGCCCCATGAACCCTCAGACAGGACACTACATCCGCCGATGAACATGGACAGCATGATGCAGGCCAAAAAGAAAGCACCATGCTCAGCGAAGCAGCGCTCGGTTTTTCCCATACATCCCTTCATGATCGTGTCGCGGTTTCGATTCCCTCCCGTTGTGTACTCAGAAATCTGTGTACCATATTCTCGGTCGGTTTTCCGCAATTCTTAAGAAACTGACCCTTGAAGTGTTACGCAATGTATCCTCGGCAAAACCCGGAGACCCATAGCCCGTCCCGATTCACTATCCTTCAATTTCAATGCGCTCTCCCCGGCAATTCCACCAACAGGCGGTATACGTTTTCAAGGGTTTCGGTCGCACAGAATGCCCCTCGCTCCCGATGAACTTGACCGCATCGTGTGAATTCAGAATCCTGAGTTGCCGTCCTGTGATTCTTTCGCCGATCCCTTCACCGCCGGCAGGTAGATGCTGAAATTCGTGCAGCAGGGGGCGCTGGCGACCTCGATATGCCCGCCGCAGCCCTTGACGATCCCTTGCACGGCCGCCAGGCCCATGCCGCGTCCCATGAACTTCGTGGAATAAAACGGTTCGAATATGCGCCCCAGACTTTCCGGTTGTATACCGCATCCGGTGTCCTGGACCGTCATACGGACAAAGGCACCGCTGCCGATTTCCGGGACATAGGCCGGATCGGAAGAAGTCTTGTCGAGGTTGCGGGCGGTGATCCTGATCCGGCCTTCGGTCCCGATGGCCTCGCAGGCATTGATGAAAAGGTTGGCCACGACCGTGCGCAGTTGGCGCGGATCGATCTTGATCTTCCACAGGTCGGAGGCGAAATCGCTGACGGTATGGATCCCCCGGGGGGCAGGCTGGGACTGGGCATGGAGTACCGCTCCTTACGGGGTCTAACGCGTTGTCGGCGGGCCCAGGGGGCTCAAATGTATTGGTACACCGCCGATCGGGTGGGTGTGGCCCGGTTCACAAAACGCGAACTGGAACAGGTTCCTGTCCGTTCCGAGAAATTCGGTGTAACACCG
>Ga0208825_1002128_pt1 | contig 13676 bp, 7 predicted proteins | sample AD_UKC113_MetaG_FD_184450 | JGI IMG/M metagenome (GOLD analysis project Ga0208825, IMG submission 184450) | Active sludge microbial communities of municipal wastewater-treating anaerobic digesters from Hong Kong - AD_UKC113_MetaG (SPAdes)... | ecosystem: Engineered > Bioreactor > Anaerobic >...
ATTGCTAGAAATTCTGAAAAAAGAGATAACAACAAGGCAAAGCCTAAAAGGGAAAACAATTATTGGCAGAGAAGAAGACACCTTGTTGAGAGTCCTGAGCGATCTTATAATAAAGGAAATACTCAAAATTTAGGTAACTACCCCCTTTGCATAAATTTCAGTTTCCGCTTTGTTCTTGGGCGTAGTAAACTAAGGCAAAAGAGCTGCCAGATTACAATGGCCAAATTGGGCATAAGACTTGATGCTGCAGCAATGCTATGGTCGGACACCAATATAAAGATTTATGGCCAGAATAGAGTTGGCAAGACAAAAAGATTTAGTTCGGAAATTTAATATAGGGCCTGCCGCCTGTCAATTTTATCACCGTTCAGACCACCTTTAAACAGATCCGTATTTGTTCTTGTCTATTAAGCCATTTTCCTTTCTTAGCTATCATTCTCTATTTGACCTCAATAATCGCATGAAAATGTGATAGAGATCATGCTCATAAGTGATATAGTTTGTAGCGTCTTGAATCTCTACTGTCGTCAGGTTTCCGTTCATAAATAGACTTATGATACTCCCGCCTTTCATTAACACAGATACACAGTATCTTATTATGGCGACGGCAGATCTCTGTTAAGAAACCTCGTCGCACTCGAGATCTAAAGCCAAGTGACAATTTCTCTCGCGTGTAACACTCATCCTGGTAGCCTTCCTGCCATGCCTCATACTTAGCAACAATTTCTCCATTTCTAACGAGATTTAACCCTTCAAATGACAGGTCGAATTCTTTTATGATGAAAGAGGCCAGTGTACATACACTCCGGTATCCTAAGAAACTTAAAGGATTCTCGTGCTCAGCGATAAGAGGGATACATTCATCTAGCTTTTCTAAGACTCTGTGTCCTCTATCAGATAGTTCTGCCTGAGTCTGCTTAATTGTAACAGACATTGATGAATTTGGGAGGATTCTCTCGATGGCTAGTTCAAGTTCATCTATTCTATCTGCACTACCGTATACCTGTTGTGGGATCAGAAATCCTTGCAGAGAAATTTCTTGTCTATATGGTACGTTGTATTTTTCTTCTTGAGCCATTCTTCGCTTCTCAAATATTGTGATCCATTCTCTATCATTATTCTTGATTCCCGTATCCTTGATTTCAAGGGATATGAAAGAATCCATTTCGCTGAACCAGGCCTCCTTGTCAGGGACATCAAGTGGCTCGATATCTAGAGGGCGTGGCATTAGACCACGTAAAACATATTCCGGATCTGCAGGCTGCATTATGTGCCAAAGCCAATCAATCTGTTCTTTGCTCGATTTCAGTTTTATAGTCACTTCATCCAGTATGCCCCAAAGAGTTTCTGTAACAAGTTCCTGAAATTCAGTTGTGATCCAGACAACAGGCCACCCCTGCGGATGGACATGTCCGTCCCAATCATCTTTGATACGTTTCCGTTCACCATCTATGGACCAGCCTTGGGCAATTAGTCGTTCTTCGATGCCGGCCACGAGACTCCCAGGACGTATTTGAAGAATTTTTTCCATCAATTCTACCCGATTAGTAAAATCAATCGAGGTGTTTTGTTCTAGAAAACTCTTGAATTCAGGAGTAGAACAAGAAGGGAGTATATTTGACGAATAATGTATAGTAGCTGAGCAATTCCTATCGATCAGCTGAAAAAAACCGTTAACGGAAGCTTCTAAAGGAGAAACTTCATCCACACAATGAAGAATACGAAGAACAATCTGGCGGCAGAAAAAGTTTTCCCGGTCAAGAATTTTGGCTAACATCTGCTGATGCGGCACCAAGAGCTGGGGAAAATGGGTGGCAAGGCAATAAATTACCGTAAGCATGCGACGGAGAATCCTTCCGGAAGCTAATGCTATCCTGGTACTAAGTACAGGTATTGCCATATCGGGTCTGGCGATCGCCAACTTCGCCATTGCCCTGATCATTCTTTGGGCATGATCAATCTCAGAAGTTGACAACTCGTCGACGAAAAAATTAAGAATGAGCTGATTGAGATTGTAGGGTAGTTCTTTATACCCTTTCAGCCATGCATAGTTATTATTTTTAGGCAATTGTGCGAACATGCTTTCACAATGTGTAAGGAAGTCATTAAATACATCCTCAAGCATTTGACTTTCATCCAGCACATCCAGCCCATAAGCCGCAATGCACGCTGTCTCATAGCCGCCACCAGAACCGGATGTTGATTCATAGCATTGCTTTAGGACGCACTTCATCGCAGTTTGTCTGTCCCTTTCCACTATTGCCACTAGATATTTTCTGTTATTCTGCCAAGGGCTCCAGCTTCCCTGGCATGCATAAGCCATTTCCAAGCATGATATAGCGTTAGCATAATCTCCGAATTCTTCAAAACGTTTAGCCAATTGTTCAATAACAATTGCATCTTGCCAGCGACCTTTAGACTCAGCATATTCCTTGATCGGGATAAGCTCTTCTGATGACTTAGCAGTCATTATATGATGTTTTAAAGAGGTATTAACTAGATCCCTCTCGTAGAAATACTCGTTCTGCTTCTTCAATTTATCGATCGTCACGAGAAACTCTGCGAATGGTGCCCGGCATTTCTCCGCTACGGCTTCAATAGTTATGTTCTCACCATCCAGTTTGAATTCTGAGGGCGGTTTAGCCCAAGAATTAGCGTTCTCATTATTAACATTAGTATTATCAGAAATGCCAAGTTCTTTCTTCAAATCTTCCGGCCAATGTTTAGGTGTGATCTCCGTTAGTATGAATCGTCGAAAACGGGTTTCGAATTCGCTGTGGATTTTTTCTGAACAAGATTTATGAACCAAATTGACGATGTGCTGCCTGGTTTTCATAATTTGATTACAATGCCTACCTTTTTCGCTAAAGTGATTGGCAAAGAGTTCGGTGATACACCAAAGGTACTCAGGGTCACCTTCCTCTATACTAAGAATAAATTCCTCAAGGCAATCCTGCATCTGCCATCTTGCTATAGTTTTGGAGAAGTGAGTTAGTAAAACAAACGCGGCTTGCTGATTGACCTTTAAAACGGACCTGAAGGCTTTCTGAGGCAACCATTCGGTCTCCTCGTTATCAGTAAGATGTGGCATCCAGTCCACCATTGATAGGACACGAGCACACCGTTCAAGCGCCAATTCAGGCTGACGCTGATTGACGAGATCAAGGACATCGATGAGGTAAAAAAGGGTGACATCCTTGTGGTAACCGTATATTAGCGATGAGCGTATGCCATAACGGAGCCACTTAACCGCATCATTGCGCATACCGCACTTGGCCATAATAGCTGAAAGCCAAATGAAATGATCTGAACGGGAATTTCCTTTAAGCAGCGTTGACTTTTCATAGGTTTTAGCACAGTTTTTTAATATCGGAGCAAGCTCAGTACACACCTTCGGAATCCTCGTAATGGTTTCCCATAACCGAAGCTCAAAAGCATAATCTTGAAGAGATTCTCCTATTCCGAAATGTGTGTTCCAAAGAAATGAGTCTCGTAGGGAATCCAAGCATATGATCCATTCGCTTAGACATTCTGGAAACCACTTCTGTATCTGTTCAGTTAGAAGGCTTATAGATAACTGCAGTACTTCTCTGATTAGCTCCATCGACTCGAAGATTCTCTCGTCTTGCCCCTGTTCAGCCTGGACAAGTATGCTTATACTCTTCCGAGCTTCTTCATACCAATTATGGTTGCTACCTCGAAAAGACTGGCCAATGCAGTGGGAAGCTACAAGCAAATGCCTGAGTGCCGCATTCCAAAGTGTTTGAGCTGTTCCGACCATGGTTGAGAGGTTTTCATATGCTTCCTCGTTGCCCTCATAAGCAACAACAATGAAAGTGTATAAATAGTGGCGGAACATGGAATCACTTGGGGAAATATAATCTGGCGGCGCTGCCTTTGGGGCTTTGATAATGCCAGCAATAGTAGCCACCTCTGAAGTGGGAAGTCCTGCCATGGCAGCGTAGAAAGCAAGCTCAACATTGCCCCAAGGTTGTTCCAGCTTCAGATACTCAGATAAGACATTATGCAGTTCATCAATCAAGTTGTAGCGAGCAAGAGCGCGGATCAATAGATAAGACATCAGATTACTTGGAAATATCCCTTTTACATACTTGAGTTGTTTCCACTTGTTTGAAAAGCCAAATTTAACAAGGGTATCTATGTAGGCATCCAAGTGGGGACTGTAGCCTGGGGCATATAAGTCTTGTTGCTCCAGTATCCCAGGAGATAATTTGAATTGGGCAAGACACCGCAACGCCTGCTCTTGATCCTCCATATAAATTGCTAAGCAGCGAGCCATACCTATAACCTGAAACCTTTCTTCTTCTGCATTCACAAAATGAGTATCTCTGAACTCATTCATGAAAATACCGAAAAGCTTCTGCCCAAGCCCTAATTTCTCTGTTTCAGCCAGCTTATACATGACCGCAAGCGCGGTGCGACTATCAACAAGCCAGTGATCCGCTTCTGGCGAATACGCAAAGGTGATTACGTCTTGTTCCCGACCCAGAGCAAGAAGAGCATCTGCAAGCAGAGCTCGATTGAGATTGTTCTCAAGGCGATCATAAGTTCTAAACTTCAATGTCCCGAGGCGACTAAGTTGAACTATATCTTGTCGATTGAATGCTGCTTCTATGCCCCAATGTATGGCGTCAAAAATTTCCGCAGATGGTCGGCAATACAACAATGCCTGATCCACGAATTCTTTGTTCACTTCATTAAGAACATATGTGTAATCTTCAGCTTCATAGCAATATTTGAAAACATGGCTAAACCACCGAGGAGAATACTTATAATCTTTGAGGAAGGTACAGATATTGCTTATTATCTCCCTAATCCACCCGTCTGAGAGCTGATCAACTACAAATTCACGGAAGCTGCTATGAAATATAGTTATCCTGCCATCATAATCACGCAATAGATGGCGAATGCTTTTGTAGGCATCTTCGAAGGCTGGACGATCACGTCTTGCAATTTTATAAAGCTCATCCTGTTGCACGCTAAAACGTATACAAGCCATAACCGCACATAGGTGCCTTGCCTCCCCCATGTCAACTCGCTCGAACTCGTCCCAGAGAAGCCCGTAGTAATTACGAATATCCCCACCTGATGCCGGACCTAGAGAATTGATAGCCTCAGTCAACGATTCACTTAGAATTAGGATTTCAGCCGCATATCGTAGATATAAAGGTAGACCTTCACTCTTTTTGTAAATCTTTAAAATGTCAGCGCGTGTCAGCCCTGATATAGCTCGTTTATTTTCGAGATAGTCTCGCGTTTCAGCTTCCGAGAATAGCGGCATGCTGATATGGCTATTTGGACACTCTCTCGCCCGCTTAAGAAAATATGGCCACTTATGTAATTCTTGTGTACCTACGACTATGGTTGCCCCTTTAGGAACCTCCGAGGGCAAGGCCGACATTACTGTCTCTCTTATTTCGGGCCCAAACCGTTCTGCGTGGTCCAATCCATCAAGGAAAATAACCAACCGGCGGCCTTGATCTACAAAGAATTTGGCCAGTGTTTCCAAACATTCGAGAAAGCTAGATTCACTATAATCTAAACGTCTTTTTAGAACATCCGGGCATCTCCGGTGGAACTCACTTAGAAGGTTGGCTCGGAGGCTTTCAGCTTGGACACGCATTCTTTGGGCGTTATCATTGACTCCCACGAAACAGTAATATCTAAACACTTCATACGTAGAATTTCTATTTCTAAGCGCATCGAAGTACATAGTAAGCGATGTGGATTTCCCGCTGCCAGGCGGTCCTGTAACAATCAAATATTCACCATTAACTTGTGGCAACAGCTTGTCAAGTTGATCTGAAAAAGACTTCTGTTCTATGAATTGGTCCTTGTTGACAGGGAATATCTGAGGAATAAACAACTTGCTCTGCTCTCGCGTTAGTAGACTGTGAATAGATTGGAAAGTAATTGCTTCACGCGAGGAAATTGCATTGTTCTTTATGATATCTTTAAGATCTAGGAATATAGAATCATCGGATAAGCCCAGTTCCTTGTCGAGAAGAACTGTTCGGATATATTGCTCCTGCCTTGGTAGATCGGGCTGTCGGAGTAAAAACTGGAAATCTGTCAAAAATGCTTTAAATAAGTTTGTATCAAGGCCTGAGGCCTTAGCCAGCTCCAATCGTAGTTTTTTAACATTACCGCGTCGGCGGTCTTCAATAACCCCTTGTTCAAATTTCCCCTCAGAATTTATAAGGGCAAGCACATCGTTATCCAAACCCTTGTTTGAGTATAAATATACAGTAAGTCTATAACCAGGAAAAAGGTTTTTTATCCTTTGCCAGCTTGTAGCAAATTTCTTAATGCTTACCGAGCTGTCTGGATTGAGGAAGTCATCCTTTTTATAGTTCTCAAGGGGGTTGACAGCATATTTGACTTGATAAGCAAAGACATCAGATCCCTCGAAGAGGACAATGTCATCAAAGTTGCCAGATTTTTCATAGTCTAAAAACATTTTGAAAGGTTTACGGTGAACATATGTTTCCAAGGCAAGCCGCAGAGCAGTAAGATCTTGGTATTCATCGCCTTTTCGTCTAGAACTACCTCGTTTACCTATTTCAACCATTCCATCTTCCTGTCATGATATACTTCTCCTGGCTTTTATAACTATGATTCATTACAAATGTTTGCCTTTCAAATATTTTGTTACTCTTTTAATTATATCAAATCCAAGAAACTTGAAAATATGGATTAGGCTCTTTAACGACTTTTGGCATCTCGATACGTAATCCGATGATTTCGGCCACCGAATCCGATGGAAGTCGACCATCTGTCGGAGCGTAGTGACGATGGGCAAATTTCTTTATCCTTGTGGTCGGTTTGAGTCAAATATTGCCTTTCGAATCTTACCATCTAGGGTCGTTGCAAAAATATCAGACCTTACCTATCAAGGTTCGTGGTTAACCCCTTCCCACCTCCTAGCTCGGTGGTCTGTAGTATTATCCCTTTTTCTCACCCTATTATATATCTCTCTTCTATCTCAAATGAGGGTCAAATTTCAATAACCACAAAGGTTATATACTGCCCCCCTGAGGAGGTGGATACCTCTGAGAGACAGAGGATAGTGATATGCCATTTGAGGTTTATTATCAGCTGCAGGTAGATGCGGCAAGCTAATGGAATATGTCTTAAAACAGGGCTCTATTTAGTCTTGAATACCAGGCCATAAAAGAGCTATTTCTTATATTTCCTACTCAGCTTTTTGTAAATATCTTCTCTTTTTCCAAATTCAACCAGCCTGACAATTTTTTTCTGTTCATTTGTAAGATAAATTAAACGATAATCGCCTAAGCGATACCTCCAAAAATCGTATTCATAATTAGCAAGCGGTTTTCTTGTATCTCCGACACTTATCATTGGATTTTTACTTAGATTAATTATTGCTTCAAGAATTCTTGCTTTCATAACTCTATCATACGCATCTATTGATTTATAAAAATCTGCCCCAAGTTCAATTAAAAAGGTTTCTTCGGGCGTATAGCTTTTCCAATACAAATTGTTGAATTCATCGAGCTCATCACCGCCTAACTCAGCGACAGCAAACAACAGCATATCTACGTCAGATACGCGTTCGACATCATATCTTTCACGAATCTCATAAATACCCAGGATGTTCCTTAGAATTTGCAAATAATTAAGGTAGTCTCCCACCTCATTTTTTCCCCTTTCGACACCAACAATATACAGTACCGGAGGGGAATAGATTCCATAATGTTCAGGAAACACAAATCTAAGGAGAATGGAGACCAGAGCAATATTATTAAAGATGTGGTTTAAGTTGGAAATAATCTCCTTTTCATTTTCTAAAAAATCTTCTGATATTTTTATCAGCAAAGCTCCCGTTTTATTTAAGCCCTCGTTAATCTGCTCTTTTGCCGGCCATTTCCAGAAGTTTTTGAATGGCCACAGAGACTCATCTGCTATTGTCTCTAAATCTTCATATTGAATTGGCATGCCCGTCCGCAGATGCGATACCTTTTGCTCCAGTAGTTCTAAATTTGCAGACGCACCAAATTTTTCAAGAAGAGCTTTTCTAAAAAGCGATCTGAAATTTGATTTTTCCATGCTATGGCTCTTTCAATTTTTAAGAGCAGTAATGAATTCTCGGGTTTTCCCCTCCTTTGAGGATTATAAGCTTAACAATATAAATAGCAGCATATTTATTCTTCTTTTGCTTGGGTTGTCTTATAGAACTTTATGTTTTTTCGCAATATAGCCAACGTTAACTCCAGGTTTGTCTGCTTAGTTAGAAGACTAAGCCCGATCTGAATTTAGCAGCTAGTCAACCTGCTCCCATTGTTGTAGGCATACTCATTGGCATAATCCTCTGAGTGCTCTGTAAGGTGGGAAGAACCTATCTTGTCTTTTTCAGGTCCCTTTCAGGGTAAACCTGCTGAACCATCCCATGGCCATGGTCAATACCAATATAGACATCGTAGCCATCCAGGACATTGGGAATTAACAGCCCGGTATATATCAGGCTTATACCATTCCACCAATCTGAGAACCTTCGCTTGGCTACCTTTCCCTTCTTTTCTACCCAGCAAACCCAACGACCGCTTCTTGGTATTGGGGCATCCTGCAAATCATGGCCAACTTTGTGCAGACCCTCGACAAGTGCAACAGCATCATCAATAAGTTTCTCCTCCCTTTTTGTTATCTTTTTGGCCATGTTCGACCTCCTTTTGGTTGTTAATTATTTTTATTGTTTTTTACGCTATACGAGATAAAAAGGGCAGAACATTTCAACTCGGCTGGCTTTTTACCCCTTAAATTAATAGGTAGCAACATCTTTCATAAAACTCTGCTGACACTTCTAACACTTAAGGCGATTATAATCTTATCTGGAGCAGATTTAAATATTTTTCTGCATAGTCCATCAGCTCATAATATTTTTTAAGCTACCAGAACTATCGATAAATACCTGACTGGTTTCGGATGCTTATCCTTGCCAGACAAATGACAATTTATTTCGTCTGGCTGTGATCACAAGTATCTTGAATTCAGATTTTGAAATTAGTATCCTGTGCCTAAGCAAAGAAAAAGAGACTTAGAATTAATCAACTTATTAGAAGGAGCAAAAATGAGTGAAAACGAGCGTTATGCTAAGGGCTTGGCTGAGGGGTCTTTGGACCATGGGGCTATTAATCGCGTCATTAAGTTTATGCGCGATAAAGAGATGACATGCTCGCTAGAAGAGGGCGAGGAACTAAAGAAAAAGACTGGCTATAAAATTAAATTGCCGGTTTATACAGTTCGAGTTGATAAAAGATGGCAGGGCCTGGCCGTGGGGTTTCCTGGTACGAAAGATGACCTGAGCACTGAGAGTGTCGGCACACCCTGGCTGCGTTTAATCCTTTATCCAATTATTAAGATGTTTAAGCAGTTTAGCGATGACCATGACAGGAAGATACGTAATCTTTATCTTATGGGATCGTGTTTTAATGACGTGTTCTTAAGGAAGTTTGAGTTTCTGAAATTTGTTGTCCCGAATGTCATTATTCTGACAGATGACTTGCTGAAATGTCATGATAAAAAAGCACCGGCCTTTCCCCCGCCGAAAACAGATAAGAAATGTCTAGAGAAGGAAACTTATTATCAAGCTTCATTGATCAACCAAATGCAAGGTGACAGCGGGCTCGAAATACCTATTGGTGAAAGGGAAAGTATTCGGGTTAAATATGTGGCTCATGAGGTCCGCACGGTCGAAGGTACCATATATCCAGAGAGACTTGATATTCTAGGCTATGACGTAAATGATAAGTCGCTCGTTGCCTTTGAAATAAAGGGCCCAAGGGCTGGAAGGGTTGAGCTTGAAAATTTGTTCTTCCAGGGGCTTGAACATCGAGATTGGCTCGAGCGAAACAAGCTTGCGGTCAAATTTGTACTGGACGATCGAGCTGATGGCCAGATAGACGCAAGAAAGAGAGTTAAACTGGTACTGGGATTCTGTGGTGATTGCATACCTGATCTCTTCCACTATTTCAGAGATAGTGCCATGGCCAGCGATCCTTATCTTAAGATTGGGTTCTGCCGTCTGGCGGAGCCTTCCGCAGTCGGCGAACATGTCAAAGTGTTAAGATATAACGGCTAAATCAAGATAGGAACCTGGCGGCAGAGACTTATCGAACAATTGTAACGTGATCCTGCCCATAATTTGAGGGGCAAATGATAAACATATTTTTAAAGCACAAGAGATAAAGTCAGATTGATTTGTTTTGTAATCAAACAGACAACAAGAATAGAATGTCGGGAGGAAAATTATGGGCAACAATGATTTAGTCTTGGCTAACCTTCAGAAGCTCGGAGATGATTATATTGCCAGATACCTGCGTTCGGAGGACAGGGATCTTTTGCTATCGGACTGGTGGGAAGGTCTGAAATTCTTTTTTCATCGGTCATTTATGAGAGGAAGAAGGGATAAGCTGTCTTATAAATATCTTTATTTTACTTATGAGATATTAAATGATTATTTTGAGATAAAAGCTAATTCTGAAAATGCATATTCAAGAATGTGCAATGAGAGGAGCTACTTTGATATTGCTCCTTTGATAGAGCTTAAAAAGAAGGCAAAAAACAAGAAGATTCAAGGTTGCGCTGAATTTCAGGATTTGGCCAGTAAAAACAAAATTGTTTCGCTTTTAATCACTCCAAAAGAGGTCAAGATTCCCTGGCAAGCTGAGACACTTTCTGAGACGGTAAAACTGGACAATCATATTGATATCATGATGGTGCTGGATGTTTTGAATTTCATCACGGCTGGGCCAGATCACAAAAATATTTATAGATACGTTTACGATACTCTAGTTGCTAACAAAGCAAGTGAAGCTTTTAAAGAACTGAAAGGTATTTATGCTATTGGAGATAAAATTAGCTCTCTCATAATAAGGGATATCCTGTTACTTAATCCGGAAATAAGAATCTCTAATGAAAATTATAAATTTGCCTTTCCGGTTGATACGTGGGTAGAAAAAATCGGAAAAAGACTTGGATATGATGAACCAAAAGTCTCTGATCTGAAGGAAAGAATTATAAATGATTGCCTTAAGGCCAATATTGACCCATGTAGAGTTGCAGCCGGGCTTTGGTTCGTCGGCTTTCACTCAATGGATGTGCTTATGGATACTTGTCTAAAGAAATTGAGATTTTGATAAAACATCTTATGATAAGTAGGCTTGCAACCTAGCGGATAAGAGCGGTCAGATATGAAAGGTCCAAGTCCAGTTGGCCCTTTATTCAACCGGAGATTTGAATACATGGCGATTGAGAAATCGCGAACAAAACTTGACATGCCTGGTTCTCATATAAGAAATTAAGTAAAACATGAAAAATACCCTTTATACATAAAAATGAGTAGTTATTTGGATATATTTTGAAAACCTGTGAGGAGGTAAATAAGGATGAAAAGTGACCCGGACTTTGTTGCTTTTCCAACAGTAGATTTGCAAGAAATCCTTGTACCTTTGGAGAAGTGTTTAAAGATAACGGTGGGACCGGTATCCTATAAGATAGTCACTGAAATGAGAGAAAGGCACTTTGATTTTTTGCCTGTTTTTTTATCTGATAAGCCACATGCGACATTAATAGGCCTAGTATCGCATGATAGGCTCGAAACTCTTCTCAAAGAGAAAAAGGAGCTAAGCCAGGATGACGATGAAATTATGAAAGATGTAGACATTCCACTACGAACAAGCCTTGATTATGTACTTGAACTTTTAGCTGAGAAGCCAACCAGACTCGTAACTTATGAGGGAGAGGCAGAAGGACAAACTATATGCTGTATTTATGGGATTGTTAATAAATCTGATTTAGATAAGCCTGCTGTCAGAAAAATAATCTATGAGATATTGACAAAATTAGAAATAGCTTTGGCAAATTATATAGCGAGCCAAAACATTGAGCCATTTAAATTGATTCAATCACTTAATGAAGACAGCCAAGCACGAATCCTCGGATATTGGGAACTTTCTAAAAGAAAAAACGTAGATACAGGACCTTTGACTGGAGCCATGCTATCTGAACTATTAAGAATTGTGGCAAGAGATAAGTCTTTATATTCTGAGCTTGACTTCAAATCTCGCAATGAATTTGAAAAAAACATAGGATATTTGCCTGATATTCGAAACCAAATTATGCATCCAGTAAGACCACTTATTTTGGATGAACAAAGCTGCCTTCGTCTGCAAGAAGCACTTAAGAAGGCGATTTTTATCACAGAAAAGATTCAAAGAAAGTTCAAGAATGCAGATAAAACATGATACCTCCATAAGTGACCTCGGGTACCATGCTTGAACGACTTTTTTGTATTTATATAAGACATATATTTAAAATGAAGGAGGGTGAAAATGCCAATCGCAACAATAAGGTTCTATCGGATAGTTCAAAACTATCAGGAAATAGGCACTAGTGATGAGTGTATGACGTCGCGGATTTATTTTGATTTAAAGATAGGCTCAAGAAGCTATAGCGGTTTATATGTTGACGTAAAGCAACTGGTAGGCGAACCTTATGATACGGCGTCCTTAGAGGTAGGTCCCATTCAAGGCTATAAAGGCCCCTTTAATCATCAAGCATTTCAAAAAGAGGCAGAGGCTTATTATCGTGAAACCTTCAAAAGAGTCATTGGCGTTGGGCAAGGGGCGAACATCATCATGGAAAATAATATATTTGATATGGAGAGGGAGGTTTTATTGAATATTGAATGATATATCTGGAAATCATGGCTCAATCAAAACTTAGCCTTTTTAGGGTAGGCCCATATCTGATGAATTTGTTTAAGTAGGACCGCCAGGCACCAAAGCTGACAGGTCTCAGCCTCTCTACTAAATTCCATTGATAGATTTTTTTGTTTAACCAGCTCTATCCAAGCGGTAAGCGTTTCAATTAGTGTCCGTCCACGTCCTCATTTTCCTTCATGCATATGACAACTTTTATAATATATCTCCAACCAAGCCTTAAGATCCTTCCATGCTTTGCTTAATCCAGTTAATCCAGTTCATATTCTGGTAAGTTCAGACACCCGTATAATTAGATAGATAGCCTTGGGACTGGAAAATGGAACGTAATTAAATCCAGACAACGGAAAGACGATTTTTAATTGACCGTGATATCGTTAAGACTGCGCTAAGAAGAGTAAATCTTCTTCCTGGCAAATTTTACAAACTCAGCAGTCATGCTCGGTAACTCGCCGTTTTTCCCTATGGATTTAGTGCACTCTTTAAAATTCCCGCTTCCGATCAGCCACAAGGCTTTGTCAACCATGCGGGGTGAAACGCGTGCTTTCTTGGCAATTCTGTTCAGGGCGAGACTGAAATCATAATCATGGCCTTTTCCCTCGCACACGCCAAGCTCGCCAAGAATGTTTTTTATGTGAACATCGGGTTTCCCATAGTTTTTATAGCCCAGAGCCATGAGAAAATCACAGGCGAGGGCATAACCAATTCCTCTGATAGCGTGGTCTAAAAGTATGGGAACCGCCAGATGAACATGTGGATCAGGATCATTGGCGAAAGGGTCAATAAATCGATAAAATTCTTCAGCTGATTTAAAACCTGACAGAAAGTTGGCGCTGTCGATAATTGTTTTGCAATAATTTGGCCAGGTACTTTGAGACTCCTCGCGCACTTTCCCGCGAGGGTGAAGCTGAGTCC
>Ga0208825_1002130_pt1 | contig 13664 bp, 9 predicted proteins | sample AD_UKC113_MetaG_FD_184450 | JGI IMG/M metagenome (GOLD analysis project Ga0208825, IMG submission 184450) | Active sludge microbial communities of municipal wastewater-treating anaerobic digesters from Hong Kong - AD_UKC113_MetaG (SPAdes)... | ecosystem: Engineered > Bioreactor > Anaerobic >...
ACCCGGGAGGCTCCAATCGCTCCGGAGAACGAGGACGCCCGGATCACCCTATCCGGGCCGGGGACCTACCCCTTCTCGGGATTCGAGATTTCCCTGTCACGGCATGGACCGGAAGAGGCCCGGCAAGGGGAGAAGTCTTCCCATCGAGCGTGCCTGGACGCCAGCGCCGTCTGCGGGAGTCTCTCGGTTCGCTTCCGGAGAAAGGGCGATCGCTTCCGGCCCGTGGGCCTCGGCGGGTCCCGGAAACTCCAGGACTTCTTTACGGACCGGAAGATTCCCCGGGCAGAGCGGGATCGCATCCCCCTGCTTTGCGACGAGGAAAAGATCTGTTGGGTGATGGGCTATCGGTTGGACGACCGGGTGAAGGTGACGGCCTCCACCCGGGAGGTTTTCGTGGTCGAGTTTCGATCCGCGGAGGTGCCTACTCGGGAAGGTACGGCAGGCCGTCCAGGGAAGGCTGAAGGTCCCGGATCACCCGATGGAGGGTCTCCTCGAGATCCTTCCGGGCACAGGGGAAGACTTCGCCCGTCTTGCGGACCTTGATTTCCACTTCCCCGCTGCGGAGCCATTTCCCGCTGACCACCACCCGGACGGGAATTCCCAGAAGGTCCGCATCCTTGAGCTTCACCCCGGGAGATTCGTCCCGGTCGTCGTAGAGGACTTCGAAGCGGGATTGAATGCTCCGGTAGATTTCCTCGGCCGTGGACACCACATCGGGCTTCCCACCCAGGGAAGTCAGCATGACCTGGAAAGGAGCGATGGTCGGGGGCAGAATCATGCCGCCTCCATCGTGGTGCTGCTCGATGACGGCGGCCACCAACCGCTCGACTCCAATCCCGTAGCACCCCATGACCACCCTCTGTGGTTCTCCCGCCGAGTTCAGGTAGGTCACGTCCATGGAGTTTTCCGCGGTATACTTGGTGCCCAGCTTGAAGGTATGGCCCAGTTCGATGCCCCGGCGAATTTCGAGGATTCCCGTTTTGCACTGGGCGCAACCGTCCCCTTCCCGGACCTCGGTCACGTCCACCCGGTCGACCCGGGGGAAATCCCTCCCGTACACCACGTTTTTCCAATGAACGTCCGGTTCGTTGCCCCCGGCCACGTAGGAGGACCGGTCGTCCACGGAGGTATCCAGGACCAGGCGAACCCCCGACAGGGCCACGGGGGACAGGAAACCGCCGTAGAGGCCCAGGGATCGCAGGAGATCCTCCGACGCCATCTCGAGGTGCACCGCTTTCAGGTGGTTGGCGAGCTTGGTGGCGGAAACGGCAAAATCCCCGCGCACCGCGACCAGGACCAGCTCCCCGTCGGCCTCGTAGGCCACCGTCTTGAGAAATCGGTCTTCCCCGGTCCCGAAGAAATCCATGAGCTCGGCGATGGTCTTGATTCCCGGGGTGGGGACCTTTTCCATGGGAGGAACCTCGCCGGGCGGGTCCCCGGGAGGAGGCTTGAGCCCCACGGCCTTTTCCGTATTGGCGCGGTAGTCGCACCGGGTACACAGGACGAAACGGTCCTCGCCGTTGGGGGATTCGAGCATGAACTCGTGGGAGCCGGTTCCCCCCATGATGCCCGTGTCCGCCTCGATGGGAACGGCTTTCACGCCGCACCGGGCGAAAATCCGCAGGTAGGCGTTGAAAATGCGGGGGTAATAGCCGTCCAGGTCCGAGAAGTCCGGGTGGAAACTGTAGGCATCCTTCATGAAGAACTCGCGAACCCGGAGCAGCCCGGCTCGAGGTCGAGCCTCGTCCCGGATCTTGGTCTGGATCTGGTACAGCATGATGGGCAGATCCCGGTAGGATTTCAGGAACTGCCGGGCGATATCGGTCACCACTTCTTCATGGGTCATGGCCAGGACAAAATCCCGGTCCCTGCGGTCTTTGAAGCGAAAGAGCTCCTGGCCGATGTCGAAATACCGCTTGGTCTTCTTCCAAAGTTCGGCGGGATTCAGGACCGGCATGGTGATTTCCATGCCTCCGATCCGGTCCAGTTCATCTCGAATGATGGCCTTGACCTTCTCGGCGGTGCGATGTCCCAAGGGCAGCAGGGAGTAGATTCCCGCAGCCACCGGGTGGATGTAGGAACCCCGGAGAAGCAGGATATGGGAAGGGGTTTCCGCTTCCTTGGGCACCTCGAACAAGGTGTGGATGAAATAATTGGAATAACGCATGGCCGCTGTACTCCCGTTGGTGAAACGACCTGTGGATCGAGGGGGGGTGGAGTTCCCCTTCCTGCGCCCGTTCCCGGACCGTTGGATTTGCCCGGCCCCCGAAGAATTCCGCGGGGTTCCGTGAACCCGGCAAGGCCTTCTAATAGCACGTCTTTTCCGAAGTCCACAATCCCAAATGTCCGGAAATGCCCCGGAGACCGAGGGTGCCCGGACCGATGACGGATTCGCCGCCGAATCGAGGGGCCCGGGGTTCGAAGCAGGGAAGGAAAAACATCACCGGGATCCGGACGGATGGCCGGAGGGATCGAGACGGATGCCCCGGGGGCTTTGCCTTGACACTCGGGAGGCCCTTGGTTAAGTTGGGGATGAAATTTGAAAAAGCACGAGATATTACCCGGTTGTGACTCCAAGACCCTTGAATCGATCGGTTTTTTTGTCAGGAGGGAAAATAAGATGGACAGCCGTTTCCGTACGACCGTTCTGTTGGCCGTGCTGACCTTGCTCATCGTGTGGATCGGGCACTTCTTCGGAGGCTCGAACGGGATGATCATCGCCCTCATGCTGGCGGCCCTTATGAACCTGGGAAGCTACTGGTTTTCGGACCGCCTGGTGCTGGCCATGTACCGGGCTCAACCTTTGGATCAGCGCGAGGCCCCGGACATCTATCGTATGGTGAGGGAACTGGCCGCCGAGGCAAACATTCCCATGCCCCGGATCTACTGGATTCCCGAGGAAACCCCCAACGCCTTCGCTACCGGCCGGAATCCCGAAAACGCCGTCGTGGCCGTTACCGAAGGGCTTTGGCGGCTGCTGACCCCCGAGGAAATCCGGGGTGTCCTGGCCCACGAGATTGGGCACATCAAGAATCGTGACATTTTGGTGAGTTCCATTGCCGCCACTCTGGCGGGAGCCGTCATGGTACTGGCCGACATGGCGAGATGGGGAGCGATCTTTGGAGGATTTCGGGGCAGTGACGACGAGGACCACGGGGGAGGAATCCTGGGATTTCTCGTCATGGCCGTCGTGGCTCCCATCGCGGCCATGCTCATTCAAATGGCCATCTCCCGGTCCCGGGAGTACCTGGCCGACGAAACGGGGGCCCGACTGTCCCATCGACCCGAATCCCTGGCTCGGGCCCTCGAGAAGCTGTCCCTGGCTTCCCACCAGATTCCCATGGAGGATGCCAAGCCTGCCACGGCGCATCTTTTCATCGTGAACCCGCTTTCGGGAAAGAGTTTGGTGAACCTTTTCAGCACTCATCCGCCCATCGAGGACCGGATCCGCAGGCTGCGCAGCATGAGAAGGGTCTGAGAAAGCCCGGCGCGCCAAGGCCTATAAAGGTCTTTCAAATCGGTTCCCGGGCAGATCGATCACCCGGTGCCATACCGTTTCGCCCGGGAAGGGAGGATGGCTTCCCCTCCCGGGGCGATCCTCACCCGTTCCCCGCCCACGCCCGGGCGGCAGGCGTGTCTTTGTCCGGCAAATCCTTGGCGATGGATAGGTAGAATATGGAGCCCTGGTCGGACCGGGGGCGCATCCAGACCTTCCCGCCGTGCTGCTCCGCAATCTCTCGAACAATGGCCAGACCCAGCCCCGCTCCCTCGATCCCCCGGGAGGTGTGGTTCCGGTGGAACATCTCGAAGATCTTCTCCGAATCCTTCCCGGTCACCCCTTCCCCGTTATCGCTGACGGAAAAGATGTGGACCGATTCGGACTCCTCGTACCCGATGCGGATTTCGCTCAACCGCTCCCCGCCGTATTTCAGAGCATTGTCCACGTAGTTCCTCAGGGCCCGAAGCAACAACATTCGATCCGCCCGGACCTCGACGACCTCCTCCGGTTGGACCCATGAAACCCGGCGACGGGTGAGCTTGGCCGAGAACTCTTCCATGAGGGTCCCGAAGATCTCCCGGGTGCTGACGGCCTCGAGGACCAGGGGGCTTTCCTTGGTGGCAATGAAGACGTTGATCTTGTCCACGAGAGCGGCGACGTGCTCGGATGCCTTGATGATCTGGTCGCAAAAGAGCATGCTCTTTTCATCCATGGCATTGCTGCAGCGTTTTTTAAGAAGGTTCGTGAGGCCGTGAACGGCGATGGACGGGCTCTTGAGGTCGTGCATGACGGAATAGGCGAAGAATTTGAGCTTTTCCATGGCCTCCCGCACGGCTTCTTCGGCTCTCCGGCGCGTGAGGATCTCCCCCCGCAGTTCCTCATTGAGCGCCGCCAACTCCGCGGTTCTCTGCTCCACCCTCAGTTCCAGTTCATCGCGGGCTCTCCGCAGGGCATTCTCCATCCTCTTGCGCACGGAGATGTCGCGACAAGTGTAGAAAACCGTTCCACCCTTGATGTTCACGCGCTTCACGTTCACCAGGAGGGCGTGTTTCTTTCCTCTCCCGTCCACGACCTCCCTTTCGATGTCCTGGAGTTCTCCCGATTCCTTCAAGGCGTCGGGATCAAAGAGGTCCGAGCCCAGGAGGCGGCTGATGTTGCCCAGGGCATAGACTTCCTGGGGAGACAACCCGAAAATTCCCCCGGTGCCCGGGGAAACGTAGGTGACCCCCCCCGCATCGTCGGTGATGAAAACGGTGTCGGAGATGTTTTCCAGGATGATCCCGGCCAGGGCTTCCGACTCCCGGAGGGCCTCGGAAGTTCGCTTCTGCTCGGTAATGTCCACCATCACTCCCTGCAAGAACAGGGGCAGTCCCGATTCATCCCGCACCACCCGGGCCTCGTCCCGGAACCACACAACCCGGTCATCCTTTGCGATCATGCGGTATTCGGAAACAAAGAGCTCGTTGTCGGCATGGCAGCGAGCCAATTCTTCCATGACCCGGTCCCGGTCCTCGGGGTGAAGCCTTTTTCTCCAGAGATCGGGATCGGCACGGTAGTCCTCCTCGTCGAAGCCCAGGATCGTTTGGGATTGAGGGCTCACATAGAGGCTGGTGCTCTGAGAATCCAGGGAAGCCACGTAGGTAATGGCGGGAATCTGTTCCACCAGGGTGCGGAACTTGGCCTCGGACTGCCTCAAGGCATCTTCCATTCGATCCCGCTCCTCTCGGCGCAATTGCAGCCTGTCGGCCATCTCGTCGAAGGCCTGGGCCAGCTGGCGAATTTCGCTCCTTCCCGGCGCAATTCCCGTTCGGTGACCCAGGTCTCCCTCGGCCAGCCTCCGGGAAGTGTCCACCAGGACGTCGATCTTTCGCATCATGAAGAACTGCCCCAACCCCCAGGCGGCAATCAGCGCCAGGAGTCCCGCGCCCCCGACGGCAACCAGGTTTTCGCGCAGGATGTAGTCCGCTTCGGACAGGATCGTTTCTTTAGGGATTCCCAAGCAGACCGTTCCTTGGTGGGGAGCCGCCAGGTCCGTACAGGCATAGAAACGATGCCTTCCTTCGGAACCCCGGACCTCCGCCACCCGTTCCCCTTCGGCCGGGAACAAGTCTTTGACCCCATTTTCGTAAAAGGACTTGCCGATCCGTTCTTGGGGATTCGGGTAATGAGCCATGACGATCCCGTGGGAATCCAGCAGGGTCAGGGTCGCCCCGTCGGGCAATCGGGCGTTGGTTCCCAGGTCGTTGAGCCAGGCCAGATCCAGGTCGGCCACGACCACCGCCTCCACCCGTTCCTCGGCGTCCAGGACCGGGTACGCGAAGGTGAGGGATGCCTTGCCGCTGATGCGGCCCACCTGGAAATCCCCTATGACCAACTCCCGGGTTTCGAGGACCCTCCGGAAGTAAGAGCGGTCCGATACGTCCACGGGATGTTCGGCTGGGATGGCACTGCAGACGAATCTCCCATCGAGGTCGATGAGACCGATATTGGTGTAATGGGTGTTTTCCCGGAGCAGTCCTGCAAACAAGGGAGAACACCGGGCCCGGTCTCCGTTGCGCACTGCGGAACGCTCCGCAAGAGCAATCAAGAAATGGTGCGTCTCCTGGACCAAGAGCTTGTAGTCCATGGAGGCCACATGAACCAGGCTCAGGGCATGGTCCCGGGCTTTGGCAACGGCCATACGTCGCAGTTCGAAGCCGGTTCGCAACACCAACAGCAGAGCAGGCAGTACGGCCAGAAACACGATGAGAAGGATGCGAAATCGGAGACTGTACAGGAAACGAGTCATCTGGAACTTTCCCTTTCCTCCCCGGTACGCCTGAGAAGACCTACGGCCCGGCCACGGGGATGCTTGATCGTTCAGACCCGTCGAGCGTTGGATTCTTGTGCGGCTAAAATCGGCAATGGATGAAACGTTGTGGTCCCTACCTCAGGATCTTGCCAAGCGATGCCTGCACACTACGCAAGAAACCGCAGGATGTCAAGGACGGAAAGCTCGGGGGCAGGCGGCCCCGGGGGAGACCCGGCGCGCCCGGACGGGTTTTGGATTACCCTTTGACACAAGTCGTTTTTTTCATTACAGGTAACGCTGGTGTTTCGGGCAGAGGCCCTCTGCGGGTCCCCGGGTGCCATACCGGGATTTCCGGGAGGATCGACCCCGGCACAGCCCGATCGCCATTGCGCACCCCGTCGGGACGGGGACAATCCCGGGATTTGCGGGACGTTGGGCGCAACGGCCAACGCCGGAAAATCGTGCCCGGGAAAAGGGGTTCAACCTATGGAACGACCGTGTGGAAAGCCCGTTCGATTCGTTTCTTTTTGAAAGAGAGCATTATGGCGAATGTGGTGGTCATCGGGACTCAATGGGGGGATGAGGGGAAAGGAAAAGTCGTCGATCTGCTCACGGAAAAAGCGGATTGCGTGGTTCGTTTCCAGGGGGGCAACAACGCCGGCCATACCCTCGTGGTGGAAGGCACCCAGTACATTTTCCACCTGATTCCGTCGGGAATCCTCCACCCCGGCAAAGTGTGCATGATTGGAAACGGGGTGGTGCTGGACCCCGGAGTGCTCCTCCAGGAAATGGACCGGTTGAACGGCCTCGGGCGGTCCGTAACTCCGGACAACTTGGTCATCAGCCGCTATACCCACATCATCATGCCGTACCACAGGGCCCTGGACCTGGCCCGGGAGAACGCCAAGGGGCACGGAAAGATCGGCACCACCGGTCGGGGAATCGGACCCTGCTACGAAGACAAAGTCTGCCGATCGGGAATCCGTCTTCACGATCTTTTCGACGAGCAAGCCCTGCGAAGCAAGCTCGAACGCAACCTGAAGGAAAAGAACTTCCTGCTCGAGCATTTCTTTGGGGCAAGCCCCCTCGAGGTCGACGCCGTCGCCGAGGAATACCTGGCCTACGGGCGTCGACTGGCCCCCTTTGCCGATAACGTCTCCGAGCGCCTTCAGCAATCGGTTAGAGAGAACCGACACATTCTTTTTGAGGGGGCCCAGGGCACTCACCTTGACATAGACCACGGCACCTATCCGTACGTCACCTCGTCCAATACGGTTGCCGGAAACGCCTGCTGCGGATCCGGCATCGGCCCCACCCGGATCCACGCCGTCCTGGGGGTCGTAAAGGCCTACACCACGCGGGTGGGGGGCGGTCCTTTCCCCACGGAGCTCGAGGACGAAACCGGGGAGAGGATTCGAGCGGTGGGAGGGGAATTCGGCTCCACCACGGGTCGACCCCGACGGTGCGGCTGGCTCGACATGGTGGTGGTGAATTCCGCCGTCCGGCTCAACGGTCTGGCGGGCTTGATCATCACCAAGCTGGACGTGTTGACGGGAATCCCCAAGCTCAAAATTTGCGTGAGCTACCGTTGCGGCACCCGAAGCCTGGACATGGTTCCCCCGGAACTGGAAGCCCTGGAAAAGTGCGAGCCCGTCTGCCGGGAATTCGACGGCTGGGAGGAGGACCTTCGGGGGATTCGCCGCTACCAGGACCTTCCCCTCAACACCCGCCGCTACCTGGAAGCCGTCGAGGAGCTCTCCGGCGTTCCCATCGGGATCGTCTCAGTGGGACCCGCCCGGGAAGAAACCATTCTATTGAAAGATCCCTTTCAGTAAGAGACCCGACCGGGACCCGGCCTCCGGTTCGTAAACACTGCCCGCCCGGCCGGGTTATCCGTTCGGAAAGGGCGGCGTCCCCGCAACTACGATGAAGGATGCGACATGGCGGCAAATGGTGAGTTGACCGAACTCATCGAGATTCTCAAGAAGGCCGAACAGGAACTGGCCACCTTGGAAGGGGGGCTCCAGCCTCCCGACAAAGTGTTGCGAAAGGTTCGAAAGGCCATTATGGAGCTGCGGGCTGCTTCCGCTCGCCACGGCATCAAGGGACTCTCGGGGGCCGCGGCCAAAATGGCCGAGTACACGGATCACCCGTCCCTGGGTCCCGAACAGTTCATGGCTCTGAACTTCGCCCTCGAAGCCCTCCGCCGCGGATTGGAGGAGCGCACTCTCGAGGCCGTCCGATCCGCCATTGTGGAAGCCATGGAACTGCTGGGGTTTGAACCCCTCGAGCTTTCGGCCAGGGACCGGAAGGAAACGCCCGGCGGGTCTCCCAACGCTCCCCCGTCCCGCCGGGACCCGGAGGCGCCGTCGGTTCCGCCGCTCCCCGAATCCCCGGCCATCTCCGGCCTCAATCGAGTGGCAAGCAGCCTGGGCGGAAAGATCGAAACCTCCCTCGGTTCCGGCGGGGATTCCTTCAAACTCGAGTTTCCGGCCGCCTGCCTGGAAAAGATCAAGTTTCTCCTGTCTCCTTTTGACCCGGAAGAGGACTTCTCCCAGGTCCTTCCCACCCAGGATGAGCGCTCCAACAACATCCTAAAATCCATCAAGGAGTTCATGGCGTCTTTTGCCGAGGGAAACCTCGAACACGCTCAGGCGGTCCTGGAGGACCTGGCCGGGTTCCAGGGAGAGGATGAACTGTACCGGGAGATCGGCACCCTGGCCCGGGTGATCCATGATTCCATCCGGGGTTTGTCCCAGACGTTGACCCCCGATCTCAGGGAGCTCGTCGAGGACAGCATTCCCGATTCGGAAAACCGCCTCGAGCACCTTCTCAAGCTCACCGAAGAGGCGGCCAACACCACCCTGGACCATGCCGAAGCCATACAGAATCGAATCCGACAGGATCTGGAGCGGCTCTCGAAGATCGAGCAACATCTCGCCCGCCTCAAACCCATAGGAGAAGTCGCCCACGAACGCATGGACGAAAGCTCGCGGATTCTCCGGGAGCTCAAGGAATCCATTTCCGCCAACCAGGAGCACCTGACGACCATCCTCACATCCCAGAGCTACCAGGACCTCACCGGCCAGGTAATCAACAAGGTCGTGGAGTTTCAAAAGGACCTCGAATCCAAGCTGATCAACCTGGTTCGAACCTTCGGGGTGAAATCCGGGGGAACCAGGAAGCAGGAAAAGGAACTCTACGGTCCCGCCCACGAGAAGGTGGCGGGGGCGGTCCATTCCCAGGACGAGATCGACTCTCTCCTGGCTGAATTCGGCTTCTGAGGGTCATCCCTTCTTCATCCCTATCGAGGCCTTCCCCTCCGGACCGGACGGGAAGGTCGAACCGTCGCCGGCAGGCCGGGGGAGCCAAAATAATCGGCGCTCGCGCTTGAATTCATTCCGACCGATGCTTATCAAACGTTTCGTTGGCGAGGGTTTCCGGCCCTTCGGCCGTCTGCGCGGACCATCGGCGGACGACGGCAGCTTCCCCAGCCACCCGGTTCGGATCTCAGCATTTCCGGTGTAGTCGGATAGTCATTCCCTAAACCCCCCAAAGACTCTAGCGAACAAGGAGGAGTTATGATCGTGACGTTGCCTGACCTGCCTTTTGCAAAAGAGGCCCTGGAGCCGCACATCAGCGCCAAGACCCTGGATTTCCACCACGGAAAGCATCACAAGGCCTACGTGGACAACGCCAACAAGCTATTGGAGGGCTCGGAGCTGGCCAAGGAAAGCGTGGAAACCATCATCGAGAAGACGGCCGGAGATCCCTCCAAAGCAGGCGTATTCAACAACGTGGCCCAGGCATGGAACCATTCCTTTTACTGGAAATGCATGAAGCCCGGCGGAGGAGGAGCTCCTACGGGACCCATCGCCCAGAAGATCGACGCGGACCTGGGAGGCTATCAGAAATTCGTCGAGGAGCTCAAGAACGCCGGCATGACCCAATTCGGCAGCGGCTGGGCCTGGCTCGTTCTCCACAACGGGAAGCTGCAAATCACCAAGACGGCCAACGCCGATACCCCCCTGGCCCACGGCATGATCCCCCTCCTGACCGTGGATGTGTGGGAGCATGCCTATTACCTGGATTACCAGAATCGAAGGCCGGACTACCTGGCAACCTTCATCGAGCACCTCATCAACTGGGATTTTGTCAATTCCTGCTTGAAGTAGGTTTTTGCCGAAGAAGGATCGGCAGAGGGGTCTTTCATCGAAGAGGGGCGGGCCGCACGGGTCCGCCCCTTTCATATGGTGCAAAGATCAGGGTGGCGCAAAGATCAGGAAGGATAAACGTTTCCCGTCTCGAGAATGGACCAGCCGCCCTGGGTCTTTCCCAGAAGCAGGCTGATTTGCCAGCCTTCCTTGCACTGGTCCGTGATCTCTTTGGGCACTTTCAGCTCCACGAGGGCGGAGGTGTTGGACCCGGCGAGAACCAGGGTCCCGGGGTTCACCTTGTCGATGGTGAAATAATCGTCGAGTTCCAAGGTCCAGTACCGGGGAGTATGACTCTGGGCATAATGGAACAGCAGCCTCGCCACCCGTTCCGCGGCAGGAAGCTCCCGGGCGGCCTCCATCACCACCTTGGCGGCCTCTTCCGCCTCCTCCGCTTTGACGTAGCCGTTTTCCAGCAGCCACCGCACCAGGCGCCGGGACACGGTCCCCGCAGCCTCGAGCAGTCCCTCCGAAGCCATCACCTTTCGCAACATGAAGAAGTTGAGAAAGTAGGGAAGGCACGGCAAGATTTTGTCAGGCCCAAAAATGGCGGTGAATTCGAGATTCTTTTGGTAGTAAAGCCGCTCGTAAAAGACGATGTCGGCGGAATTGGTCAGTTCGTCCACCCCATAGTTGTTCATGCAGTGTCGAAACAGGTCGACGACCTCCTCGTATCGCCGGTAGGTCCTCGGTTTCAGGCGTTTGGCCTGCTCGTCGAGAAACTCCGTGAGCACCTCCAGGATACAGGGCCGGGCAACCATGGGGAAAAAGAGTATTTTGTTCTCGTTCGGCATTTCGCTCACCCATCCGATCCGCGGTTCAATGGATTTCCGCCCCCTTTATACCCGGACACCGCACTGGGGACAATACCGAAAACTTGGATCCAGCGGGTACCCGCATCGAAGGCAGTTGCCTCCTTTCAGAACGACCGGGACCTCCCCCACCCCCGGATGGGGAGCCGACACGGCTCCGCATCGATCGCAGATCACCACGGGGTCCCCCCTCTTTACCGGAAAAAGGGGAATAAAAAAGAGGCTCACATAGTGGTCGATCCGTTTCAACCGCGCCTGGGCCAGCCCGCAAGCGGGGCAAAGCCGGGCAGTGTCCTCCAGGGTCACCGTCTTTGGTTGGACCCCGCCTATGAAGAAGAACATCGCAACCTTCTCTCCGTGTGATTCGTTCCCCCGGGTCTCGGCATCCGTCACAAGCATTCTTTACCACAGATCCCCGGTCGTGAACATGGGCTTTGGGGGGGCCAAATGCCCGCCTCGAGGGGTCGGCGTCGGCTCGCCCGAGCGCACAGGACGGCTGGGTCCGGCTGCATCCCCGTTTCCCGAGGCTTTCCTCTAGAACCGGGTTGCCGCCTTGAGCCCCCGGACCATCGCTCCCAGCTTCTCCCCCAGGTCGGGGTCCTCGAGGCCCGATTCCATGAACCGCTCGAAGGCGCTGCCCACCACGACCCCGTCGGCCACGGAGGCCACCGCTCTCACCTGCTCGGGAGTGGAAATTCCAAACCCCACACAGATGGGAGTCCCATCGGCACAGGTCCGAAGCAAGGTCGCCACTCGGGAAATCTCCTCGAGATCCAGCCCGCCGCTTCCGGTCACCCCCGTCATGGAAACCAGGTACAGAAAGCCCGATGCCCCCCGGGCAATGGATTCCATGCGCCGGGGAGGAGTGGTGGGAGCGCAAAGACGAATGAGACACAAATCCCGGCCCGGCCACCGGGAGGTCATCTCTTGGGATTCTTCGGGAGGCAGATCCACCACCAGCAAGCCGTCCGCCCCGGCGGCCAGCGCGTCCCCGTACAGACGATCCGCCCCGTAGGCCAGGATAGGGTTGTAATAGCTGAAAAGTATGATGGGTACCGAGACCTCTCGACGAAGATCCCGGGTGAGCTCAAGGACCGCTGCGAGATTCACTCCGGCTCTGAGGGCCCGGGCCGAGGATCGCTGAATGACGGGACCGTCCGCCGTGGGGTCCGAAAACGGCACTCCCAGCTCGAGGATGTCGAGGCCTGCCCGGCACATGGACAGGATCAGCTCCCGGGACCGGGCAATATCCGGATCTCCGGCGGTGACAAAACCCACCAGGGCCTTTTCCCTTCGCCCCTCGAGGTCCTGAAACGTCTTTCGGATTCGATTCATGGTGGCTCCTTTCCGTTCCGATTCATTGGGGCTGATGGGGGTCGAGCCTGCCTGCCACGATTCCCAGGTCTTTGTCGCCCCTGCCCGAAAGATTGACGACAATCACCTCCGAGGGCGGGCGCCTGGGGGCTTCCCGCAGGGCCCAGGCGACGGCATGGGAGCTCTCGAGGGCCGGGATGATGCCTTCACACAGACAGAGTTCCCGGAAAGCTTCCAAGGCTTCGAAGTCCGTCACGGATTCGTACCGGGCCCTGCCCATGTCTTTGAGGTGGGCATGTTCCGGACCGACCCCCGGGTAATCCAGTCCTGCGGAAATGGAATGGGCTTCGAGAATCTGGCCGTCCTTGTCCTGAAGGACGTAGGACTTGGACCCGTGAAGGACGCCTACGGACCCGGCTCCCAGGGTGGCGGCGTGTTTGCCCGTGGGGATCCCGCGACCGGCCGCCTCGACTCCCACCAACTCCACGGCGTCCTCGAGAAAAGGGTAGAAGAGCCCCATGGCGTTGGAGCCGCCCCCCACACAGGCCACCAGCACGTCGGGCAGGCGGCCTTCGGCGGCCAGGATCTGCTCCCGGGTTTCGTCCCCGATCACCCTCTGGAAATCCCGGACCATCCGGGGATAGGGATGGGGTCCGGCAACGGACCCAATGACATAGAAGGTGTCCCGCACCGCTCCCACCCAGTAGCGCATGGCTTCATTCATGGCGTCCTTGAGGGTGCCCGTGCCCGAGCGTACGGGGACCACTTCGGCCCCCAGGAGCCTCATCCTTTGAACGTTGGCCGCCTGCCGCTCGATGTCTTCGGTTCCCATGAAGACCCGGCATTCCATGCCGAACAGGGCCGCCGCCGTGGCCGTGGCCACTCCGTGCTGTCCCGCCCCCGTCTCGGCGATCACCTTGCGTTTTCCCATCCACCGGGCAAGAAGAGCCTGCCCCAGGGTGTTGTTGATCTTGTGGGCTCCCGTATGGGCCAGGTCCTCCCTCTTGAGGTAGATCCCGGCTCCCCCCAGCTTG
>Ga0208825_1002132_pt1 | contig 13656 bp, 13 predicted proteins | sample AD_UKC113_MetaG_FD_184450 | JGI IMG/M metagenome (GOLD analysis project Ga0208825, IMG submission 184450) | Active sludge microbial communities of municipal wastewater-treating anaerobic digesters from Hong Kong - AD_UKC113_MetaG (SPAdes)... | ecosystem: Engineered > Bioreactor > Anaerobic >...
GAAGTCCATGGCTATGCCTCCTTAAGTTTCTTGCAGGAAATCCTTAAGGCGTATAGCCCTTCTTCCCAATCATTTCAAACCTTTTCAGTCACTTACATGCATTCTGCAAAAGTTCAGTAATTGACATCCATGACTCGTCGACCCGTTTCTCCGTAGTCGAAGGATTCCTGAAAGTGGACCGTTTGCCCGGAAAGGGCTTGGTCCAGGCGCGCCTTCAGCTTATGCCGGAAAGTCTTCTCCCCCATCACCTTGGAAACCGTCCGGCCCACAATCTCTTCGCGGGACCGTCCCTGCAACTTCAAGAGGCTTTCGTTGACGGTTTCATAGACGTAATCGGTGTTGATGAGGGCCATCACGTCCTGGGAAGAGGAAACGATGCGCTCGTACTTGCGAAGACTCTCCTCCGCCTGTTTTCGTTCGGAAATGAACCGCGCCTGGAGGATGTTTTGATAGGCGCTGTTGGAGATCTGGTTTGCAACGGCGAAAAGGACATGGGCTGTATTGTCGAATTGCTCTTGGGACATGACGGGCACCTCGAGGTATGCGGCGCGGAAGACCCCTTCGTCCGCACCGATCTCCCGACCGTATTCCATGATTTTTTCTTCGTCCACGCCCTCGTTTCTGACCTGACCGATCAGCCAATTGGCCACATGGGATCCGCCGAGCGTAATGCTGGCCCCGGCGTTGCACAACCCGGCACTCAAGCAAGGTTGGATATTGGGGCCGGACGGATTGTGCCGTCCGATGATCGCGTCGGAATGGTTGCACTTTTCGAGTCCCCGGGGAGTTTTGCGGACGATTTCACTGCAAAAGGAAGTGAAGTTGCTGGGCTGGGTGATGGGGGTCCCGTCCGGCCGGGTGATGAGGGATGCAACTCCGAAGGCCTTGGCGAACAGATCCGACAAATGCTGGAGATCGGAAAGATTCAAGATGTCCTCGAGGGCGATGTTTTCGACGGAACCCAGAGGCTGGGTCAACGCCAAAATGCGCTTCTCGAGTGCCTCTTCCACCCGTTTGCGCGGGGTGATGTCCGAATGGGTTCCGGACACCCGAACGGCCTTTCCGGCCTCATCCGTTTCCACCACCTTGCCCCGAGCCAGAATCCATCGCCAGTCTCCATCCTTCGCCCTGAAGCGAAACTCGATGGTGTACGAGGTGCGGTCTTGGATTGCCTGCCAAACCAATTTCTCAGCCGCCTCCAAATCCACCGGGTGGACCCATCGCTTCCAGTTTTCATAAGAGGCCGGGAATTCGTCCGGTTCGTACCCCATCATGGTGTAATAGCGGGGGCTGAAATACACCCGGCCGGTCTCGAGATTCCAGTCCCAAATCCCGTCGCTGGTCGCTTCGAGGGCCAGGCGAAGCCGTTGTTCGCTGAGGCGTAAAGCCTCTTCCGTGCGCTTCAATTCGCCAAAGCGATCCTCGAGATCCACGAGGCTCTGCCGCAGTTGAGACGTCATGCTGTTGAATGCGACAGCCAGGCAAGCCACTTCCCGGGGTCCGCCCACCTCCGCCTTGAGGTCCGGCTCCCCTGCAGCAATCCGGGAGGCCGTCTCCGTCAGCTGGATGACGGGCTTCGCCATACGCCTTGCCACCCGCACTCCGAAGATCCCTGCCAGAATCGCGATCCCCAGTGTGAAGGCGACGGCCGCGGCCAGATTGCGCGCCATCACCCGGTACGCCTCTTCCCACGGCAGTTCGGTGACAACGGCCCAATCCGGCATGGTCAAGGGAGCATAGGTTCCCACCACCGTGGATCCCTTGATTCCCTGAAATCGCTCTACCGCAACAGGTTGCACGGCGGGCTTATTCCGGATGAAGTCGGCAACCACCCGGATATGAGACACTCTTCCCCCCTTGAGCACCCGGGAGGTATCCTGGAACGCGAGCAGGTTGCCTTCCCTGTCGGCCACATAGACGTATCCGGTCTCGCCCACCCGGAGTTGGTCCACGATATCCCACATGGACTTCAAATTGAGCTCGGCGATGAGTGTTCCCCTGACGTCTTCGAAGGCGTCGGTAACCGGGACCGCCAGCCAGACGAGGGGTTCGCCGGTCACGGGATCAATGGTGACCGTGCTCATTCGTCTCTTGGCCTTTCGATCCTGCCCCGAGAGGAGTTCCTCGAGACGGCGGTCCGTGAATTGGCCGGATGCCTGCATCGAGAGCCGAGACGCCCGGGCCAGGACCTGATCGTGGGGGTCCAACAGCACGAGTCTCCTGATAGCGGGACGCAGTCCCAGCAAACTCTGGAGAATCCGCCTCCGTTCCACCTCCCGCTGGGTGTCAAAATCGGTCAACCAGATCGCCGTTTCCAGAACGCTGAAGTTATCGTGGATGAAGCCGCTCACGGCCTTGGCTGCATCTCGGGCAATCAGCTGCTGCCGGCTTGAAATGAGCGCTTCCAAGGTCCTGTAATCATAAAGTCCCATCAAGCCGGTGTAGAGGAGGAGTACGACCGCACTGAAGAGGAAGAAGGCCCCCGCCAAGGTTGTGCTCAGTTTCCGCCCTGAAGAAAAAGTCTCCACCCGGGTCTTCATGGCTCTTCTCCGACACCTTTGCGGCTCTCCGGAGCCGCAAGTGCAATGGATTTCCGACTAGCGGACGATCTCGTTTGCCTGTCGCAACAACCCTTCCGGGACACTCAGGCCCAGTTCTTGCGCCGCCCTGTAGTTGATGTGGAAATAACTCTCAGCCGAAACCACCGGGATGGTGCCGGCCGGAATCCCCCTCAGAACCTTGTGTGCCTGGATGGCCGCAGTCCTGCCTACGGCAAGATTGTCCGTGGCCACACCAAACACCGTTGAATGGCCTTCGTGGGAGATAGCGAATCCCCCGACGGGGATCCGGTGTCTGTACGCAAAGCGGATCATGGTGGGAAAGACCGTGGGGGTCTTCGCCAGGGGTTCGGAGATGAGCAGGATCGCGTCGATCCCCGGATCGGCCGTCTTTTCCCTCATTTCCAGATCCGCCAACAAATCGTCGGCGCCGTCAGCGGGAGCTTCCACCAGGTCAATGCCGCCTCTTGCCGCCTCCAAACGAAGAGCCGTCAGCTGATCGGGCACGATGGGGACATTCCTCCCATAGGGCACCCAGATCCGTTTGGCCCGGGGTGCGAGCTCAAGGAGAACCTCCAGGCGCTTGACGGCGATGTCCGGTCCGGGAAAGCGTACACCGGTGAGATTCTCCCCCGGTTCCAACACACTTCGGACCAGGTCCGTACCCTCGATGTTGGTCTGGCAAAACACTACCGGGATCGAGGTTCCCCGTGTGATCTCCTTGGCAGCGACCGATGCCTCCGAAGGGAATACGAGGATCAAGTCCACCCTTTCGTCGACAAATCTTCGAAGGATCCGCTCCTCCGCCTCCTGGTCGAAATTGGTCCTTTCCGTTTCATATGCAATAGTCTTGCCCTCGATATACCCCAGTTCGGTCATCTTGGCCTTGAAACCGTCCACCGTGGCGGCAAACGTATCCAGGCCGCTAAGAATCCCCACACGGTACAGCCGGGGGTTCGGCTCGCCGCATCCGCTCAGAAGCAGGCTCACTGCCATTCCGACCAGGACAACCTGGAAATTTCGGGTCCTTCTTCCAGAAAACCGACCTTTCATCATGCCCGACACAGTCCTTCTTTGAGTGAGGCTCCTTCCCCGCCGCTTCCCCCTGACGGCGCTCCCGGCCACGAGGTACCTCCTTGGGCACGGAACAGCAAATCGTGCCGTCCACGACGAGAATCCAACCTTCGAGATTTCACCCCATGGGAGGACAGATCCCCACAGAGCACCGAGACGTCCACGAAACGAGAGCCCCAAGGGGGATGTATCCTTCCCCAACATCCATTCTCAACGGCGGAATCGAAGCATATCACGGCCAAGGAGAATCCCCAAGCGCCTCGGGGGGTTTTGACCCGGCACCGTGCCCCACGGCGCCGGGTCCCCGGTCCACCGTGAATGGGTCTCCGATCCTTTGGATTCATTGCCGTTTCCGATGAAGCACCGGCCAAGACCCGCAAAAAACCGATTAGACAGAAACGTTTCCGAGTGGTAACCGATCCTCGGGGCGGTTTGTTCGCTCGGCCGGGAAGCCCGCGGCATGGGTTTCGTGCTTCATTGCCCCTTCCCGGGTCCCTGCACTTCTTCCGTAAGCGACACGGGATGAACGGAGGCGCAAGGTCAAGGCCGCATGCAATTTCTGCGAGCGGTCTGTGCGCGAGGCGTGGGTGCGGAGCCGACCGGGGAGGATGAATGCCCACGCAGGGGGATTTGCCCGGGATCATTTGCAAGTGCGGTCTTGCGGGGGGGCCGACCGAGGCCGTCGAGGAGTGACATGATTCGCAACATACACCTGGATCCAACCCTCAAGAAACAGCTCAAGGTCCTCCGGAAGGCAGGGGGACGAGGCGCCGCCGCCGCCGTCCATGCCCGGAACATCATCGACCAGTTACTCTCGGATGTGCGTCGAAATCTTAACCAGGTCGGCAGAATGACCCGGTACGGAGAGGCAAGGATCAAGAACTGTGTGAAATACGACCTCGTCCGGGGTTATCGGCTCATCGGCATCCTCCAGGGGGAAGACCTGTTCTTTGTGTTCCTGGGAAGCCATGACGAATGCGACCACTGGCTCCGAAACAATGCCGGCATCGAGAACATCCCTTCGAAGCGGAGAAGCTCGACCCTGTCCGTTCCCCCCGAGGACCCGGACCCCCGGGAATCCCCGCGCGTACAAGAACCTGAGGCCCTCGAGGACGAAATCCTGTTTCGTGAGATTGATGAAAGGGACCTTCGGATCATCTTCCGAGGTCTGTGCAAAGCTTGACCTCACCCTGTCCCGCCCTTCGGCGATCCCATGGGAACTTCGGCCCGGGAAATGTGAAGGGGTTTTTTGATTTTGGCGATTCCATGAGCACCAGGGCTTCATGTCCGCATAGGCGGGCATCCACCGGGTGTGCACGATCATCATCGATTCCCGGCTGTGGGGGAATCGTCCATTCAACGGGTTGCGCCCCGTTCAATGGGAGTCTTTATTCCGCAGGGATGACGTGACGCGAGATCCGGCCGGCACGCGCAGGACCGGAAGCATGAAAACCAACAAGGCAGACAAGGGTTCATTGGGAGGGGAACAGCATGGGTATTTTGCGCAAACGCATGAATGTGGTCGCCGTTCTTTCGGTCTTTTTTCTTCTCGGTTGGTTTCGGTCCGCTGCCCTTTGCGGAGCCCTGGACGGGTTTGCGGGGCTCGAAGGGACGATTGGCATTGCAGGCGGCACGGCACACATCCCCGTCATGAACGATGCAGCCAAGGCGATCATGACCTTCAACCCGAAGATCCGGATCACCGTTGAGGGTGGAGGTTCGGGTGTCGGAGTCCAGAAGGTCGGGGAGGGTCTGGTGGACATTGGAAACACCGGTCGGGCCGTATCCCAAGAGGAAATCGCCAAGTACGGCTTGAAATCCTTTCCCTTCGCCCTCGATGGAGTCGCTGTCGCGGTTCATCCCGATAACCCTGTGGACAATCTCTCCCAGCAGCAGGTCCGGGATATCTTCGCGGGCTCCATTACCAACTGGAAGGACGTCGGCGGGAAGGACGGTTCCATTCACCTTTTCTGCCGCGATGAGGCAAGCGGCACTCGCGAGGTCTTCTGGGAGAAGCTTCTGAAAAAGGGACCCGTCGCAGGCACGGCCAACATCGTTTCCTCCAACGGGGCCATGAAGATGGCGATTTCCCGGGACAAGGACGCCGTCGGCTATGTGGGGATCGGACACGTGGACCAGAGCCTCAAAGCCGTCAAGATCGAGTCCGTTGCCGCCACCCAGGAGAACGCCTCGAACGGAAGCTATCCCGTGGTTCGAAAGCTCTACATGAACACCAAGGGAGAGCCGGCGAGGCTCACCAAGGCATTCATCGACTACATCCTGGGCCCTGAAGGTTCGGAAATCATCAGGAGGCACGGCTACATCCCCCTGGAGTAGTATGAATCGCTTGTATGGAAACAGCGGGACAGGGATGGGGGCGAATCGTGCCGGCCTGATCTCCGAAAGAGGGATTCAACGGAGCCTCTTGATCGTCACAGGAATTTCCGCCGTGGCGATTCTTTTTATGCTCGCCCTGCTCGTCTATTTCTGCCTGCCGCTCATCACCTCGGACGGGATGAGCGCAGTTCTTTCTTGGGAGTGGAAACCTTTTTCCGGCCATTTCGGTATCCTTCCCATGTGCCTTGTATCCCTTCTCCTTTCGGTGTTTGCTCTCGGCCTGGCATTTCCCGCAGCCATCGGAATCTGCGGTTTTGTCACCGTTCTTGCCCCGAGGGGTCTTGCTCGTTTCTTTCTGATTTTGATCCATTTCATGACGAGCATCCCGACGGTCATCTACGGCTTCGTTTCCGTCTTCCTGCTCGTTCCCCTGGTGAGGGACCGGCTCGGGATCGGTACGGGCTTCTCCTTTCTGACGGCCGGGCTCACACTCAGCCTGCTCATCCTGCCGACCATCGTCCTCATCTTCCATGCCCGGCTTCAACAGATCGCCCCTTCCCTTCGGCTCACCGCCGAAGCCATGGGGCTCACTCCCGCACGGCAATTCCTTCACGTACTCATCCCTGCATCCTCGCGAGGCCTTATTGTGGCTGCGGTGATGGGATTCGGAAGGGCCGTCGGGGACACCCTGATTTCGCTCATGGTCGCCGGAAACGCCCCACAAATCCCAAGCTCCCTCTTTGATTCCGTCCGAACGCTCACGGCCCACGTCGCCCTGGTTGTGGCAACAGACAGCCAGAGCCTGTCCTATCGGTCCATCTTCGCCTCGGGTCTCATCCTCTTTCTGCTGATGGGCGGAGCCAATTTCCTCATTCGAAGGCTGGATGACGGGATAGGAAAGGACCGGCATGAAGAAGAACCTTGATTTTCTCATGACCGGCTACGCCCGGCTCTGTGCCGTTGCGGTCTTCCTGGCCACCTCGCTCCTCCTGGGTTTCTTGATCAAACGGGGATTGAGCTCCGTCGACTTGAAGCTCTTTTTCGGCGACACCCATTGGCTTTCGGCCATCACCGGGACACAGCCGGTATTTGAAGGCATATGGCCTGCGGTTGTGGGGACTCTTTTCCTGGTCCTCCTCTCTTCGGCCATCTCCATTCCGACCGGTGTTGCAAGCGGCGTCTACCTTTCCGAATATGCTTCAGGACGGGTACGCTCGTTCCTGGGATTTGCCGTGGATGTCCTGTCCGGCACTCCCTCCATCGTCATGGGGCTCTTCGGATTCACGATGATCCTCTTTCTTCGCAACACCCTGCTTCCACAGGCAAGACCTTCCCTCTTTCTCGCAGCGGTCTGTATTGCACTCCTGATTCTGCCTTATGTCATCCGAACGACCCAGACGGCTCTTGAAGCGATCCCGGAGCATCTGCGGCTGCTCGGCCCGAGCCTTGGGCTCAGCCATTGGCATAACATCCGGTACCTCCTGGTGCCTCTGGCAGGCCGGGGGATTCTGAGCGGGGTGATTCTCGCCATCGGGCGGGCCGCGGAAGACACGGCCGTGATTCTCCTGACGGGAGTCGTGGCCCGTGCCGGCCTTCCCGCCAGCCTTTGGGACAAGTTCGAGGCGCTTCCCTTCCGCATCTACTACCTGGCGGCCGAGCATAGAAGCCAAGCCGAACTCGATCAGGGATTCGGCGCGGCTCTCGTGCTCCTGCTGCTGACCGGTTTTCTCTTCCTGGCAGCCTTTTTCCTGCACGCAAAATTTGAGAAGCGATGGAAAACACACTAGCACCTTCGAGCAGCGCGACCGTTACGATTCGAGATCTCTCGGTTGCTTTCTCGGGAAAGATGGTCTTGAACTCCGTCGACCTCGCCCTTTGCCCGGGAGAACTGACAGTCATCGTGGGGCCTTCGGGATCGGGCAAATCCACTTTGCTCAGGGCCGTCAATCGGTTGAACGAATGCTTCCCGGGCTGCCGGACTCGGGGAGAAGTGCGGATCCGGCTCGATGGCCGATGGGGAAACGTTTACGACGATTTTCTCCCCCTTCCGGAACTTCGCAGAAAGGCCGGAATGGTTTTCCAGACCCCCGGTGTGCTCCCTTTTTCCATCAGAAAAAATCTCGCCATGCCGCTCAAGACCACCCTGGGCATCGCCGGGAGTGTGCTGGCCGAGCGCATCGAACGGGCACTGCGCGAAGCCTCCCTTTGGGAGGAAGTGAAAGACAGGCTCGATGACGCCGCCACGACCCTTTCAGGCGGCCAGCAGCAACGCCTCTGCCTTGCCCGCGCACTGGCCCTGGAACCTCAAATCCTCCTGTTGGACGAACCTACGGCATCCCTTGACTTCAGGGCCGCTCGGAAGATCGAGCAACTCTTGACCAGCCTGAAACAACGTTACACCGTTTTGGCTGTTTCCCACAGCCTCGGCCAGACTCGACGCCTGGCCGACAAGGTCTATGTCCTGCGCGAAGGAGTTATCGGACAGGAAATTTCCGGAGAGTGCCTGCAAGATCCCAAGACATTCGAGAAGCTCATTGAAGATGCCTTCTGAGCATGAGGAAGGAGACTGAAGTATGCTTGAAATCCATATCCCGGGAGATGACCGGCCCATGAATCTTTCCCATCTGGTTCTGGATTACAACGGAACCGTTGCCTGCGACGGGCGGCTCATTTCCGGGGTCAGAGAACGCCTGGAGACACTCTCAGCCGGGCTTGAGATTCACATCCTCACGGCGGACACCTTTGGGAGCGTTCATGAGGCACTTGCCGGGATCCCTTGTCGGCTGTCGATCATCCCTCGCCAAGAGCAGGCGCAAGCGAAGCTCCGCTACGTCGAGCGCCTGGGTCCGAACAGTTGCGTTTGTGTGGGCAACGGCCGCAATGACGAACGGATGCTTCGGGAAGCGGTATTGGGGATAGCGGTGGTGCAAACGGAGGGAGCCGCCGTGACTGCCGTCCTGGCAGCCGATGTCGTGACCTCCGGGATCCTGGATGCACTGGATCTGTTGCTCCATCCATTGAGGCTCATGGCGACGCTTCGATCCTAGAGGAAAGGCCGCTTGATTGGCTGGAGGATGGAAGGATTTGTTCCTCTGAAACGACATAGACATATTGATGCATATCGAACTATATTGATTGCTATATCCTACCAACTTGCGGCTAAAGTATTTCGAATTTCAATTTTACGGCGATGGGCCTTCTTTCTAGAATGGCGACTCTCAATTGAGGAACCTCGATACGATGAAGCTCTGTTTCGTGTGTCCCGGGACGGGAAAGGATTACGCCTTGCGAGCTGCGCCTTCACTTCAGTTGCGTCTGAATGTTCGCATCTGCTAAGGCATGGAAAGCCTATGCACATCTCGAAGGCTTCCGTTTCCTCCCACCACTCGGAGGTCTACCGAACAAGTTCCACTCCCGGCCGAGGTCCCGGCAGCCTGGGGTTCGAGGGCCGGGTGAGCTCCCATGCAGGACCTGTCGTCATGAAGAAGCCCCACGGCGTCGGATCGGCACCGAACGCAGTGGCGCATCTGCGGGATAAAAGCTTCCGCGGCACGACGAAGAAGAGTCATTCGCTCCGGGGATGGCGGGGCGGTACCCTGAAAAGGAGTTCCAGGAACAGGGATCAGGGCAATCAGATTGTGCAGATCGGCTTTAAGGCGCACGATCCTCTCGGCAACGGCCGCGGAATGGATGTCGTTCACACCGGGGATGACCACTGTGTTCACCTTGACGATCAGGCCTCTTGCCTTGAGCCTTGCAACCGCATCCATCTGGCGCTCCATCAGAAAAGCCGCCGCGTCCAACCCCTGAAGCGCAACGTCTCCTCCGGCAACCCGCGTGTAGATCATCGCACCCACCCTTGGATCAACCGCATTGATCGTGACGGTCGCAAACCGAACGTTCAGTTCCGCGAGCGCATCCATGTGTTCGGCTACATTCAACCCATTCGTCGAGAAACAAAGGTGCAGGTTGGGGTGGGACCTTCGGATGATTTCGAGTGTTGCGAGAGTTCTCCCCGGATCGGCAAAGCAATCCCCAGGACCCGCAATGCCTGCAACCGAGATGAAAGGCATGCGATAGAGCACTTCATCAAGATAGGCCGCAGCCTCCTCCGGCTCAAGAGTCCTGCTTGTTACACCCGGCCTGCTCTCGTTTGTGCAATCATAGGCTCTGTTGCAGTAAGAGCATTGTATGTTGCAGGTTGGAGCCACCGGAAGATGGACACGGCCGTAGCGGCTTCTCGCCCCTGGATGAAAACAAGGGTGACGCAGGACACCGTCATTCGAGCACAGGGATTCAGACATCTCGGGACGGCTTTTTTCGCCCGAACCGGATTGCATCCGTTGGACATGCGCTCATGCAATCGCCGCAGTTCGTGCAATTCATCTCATCCGGGCGGGTCCCCATCTCACAGGCCTTGAGGCATTGATTGCAGTGGTTGCACTGGTCGGTCTTGTAAAACCTGAAGAGAGAAAGATGCTTGAGAGCTTCCAGCAGGCTGCCGGTAGGGCACGCAAAGCGGCACCATGAGTTTGCCGCGATGAGCCCCAGGACAAGGAAACCAAGCACAAAGAAGGATCGAACCAGCCAGAGGAGCCCGGCGTGCTCGAAGGTAAGAGCCACGGACTTGAAGAACTCGCCGACACGAATGGGAACGTCGGCTCGGGGCTGACCCAGAGCGAAAAATAGGTAGAGGGCCACGGCGAGCCCCAGATACTGTCCGAAGGGTGCAAACCTGGTGAAAACGTTTCTCACTCGAAGCTTCAACGGGGCGAGCTTCCCGAGCATCTGGTTTACGAACCCCCCGGGACAAGCCCACCCGCAGAAGGCACGCCCGAAGAGAAGCACCGAAACCGGCAGAAGCAGCCAGAAACCCCAGAACATGGTAAGGATACGGCCATGGCAGGTAATCACGGGGCAGTTCCGACAACTGATGTAGGGAACCAGAAAGGGACACCGGAAGATCCCGTAGAAGGACCACTGCCCGAGCACGCCGATCAAGGCAAGCTGGCTGAGTCTTCGAAAAAAGGTCAGGCGAATGGTGGAAATCGCTCCGTGAGCCCGGCTCAGGTTTTTCGGGACGGCAATCTCAGCGTTAGACATCCTTCACCCCCAGCTTTTCGATGAGCTCCCGGCCCTTGTCGGAGACGGCCGGAATGAAGCCGCAACGATCGAAAAAGGACTGACCTTCGTTCGATGTGATGAAGTCCACATAGTCATCTGCAAGAGCGCGGTCTTTTGCATCTTTCATGACGCCGATGGTAAAGGTGAGCGGCGGCGGCGGGAAATAGTCTTCAGGGATGCAGACAATGTCCATCTTGCCCTCGAAAGCAGGCATTCGGGTTATCCGAAGCTCTACGATGGAGACATCGCCCTTTCCTCCAACGATATCGTCCATGGTGCGCTGTACGCAGCTTCCAAGGGTCACGGCATTTTTCATGACGGCATCGAGAATCCCGGCTTTCTTGAGGACCCCCTGGGCTGCCTGGCCTCCGGGAGGCGACGCATCCGGGGCAAGGACCACGCGAACACCCGGTTTGGCCATGTCCTTTATCTCCCGGATCCCTGCCGGGTTCCCCTTAGGCGTAACCATCACATAGCTCGTGAAGCAAAGAGGCCTGAAGTAAACCATCTTCCCGGTTTGTCTTAGCTTCTTGGCAAGATCGAGGACCCTGCCTCCGAAGACTTCCGTCGTGGCGCTTCCCAGGAGCGACTTTCCCAGGGCCGCCGCAAAGGCCCCCGTGTAGCTTATCTTCACCCCGGCTCTCTTCTCATACATCTCGTTTGCCGGCATGAATGCCTCGGCAAGTCCGCCGCACGACCACACCTGCAGGGAATCCTGACTGAAGGCGGCTCCCGCTCGCGCCATGCCCGTCGGTAAGGCCGCACCGATAGTCGCCATAAGCGCCGACTTCAAAAAAGTCCTGCGTGTTCCGCATTCCGGTTTGTCTTTCATGCGCCGACTCCTCCCGTCTCTCCCAGTATGAACAGTAGATCACCCCCCGGCCGCTCAGAAGGATGCATGCAGACAACAACCGACATCAGGCCGCTCTGATAGCATCCGGAACCACTCAGTGTCTAATCGGTTTTCCCCGCTGGGACATCGCCGTAGGATCGCCGATGCCTATTGTGTGAATCGGTTATTTTTGCCGCCCCTTCTGCCGTCTTCCGAGGTTCAATCCATAGAATTCATCAAATGGACAATTCCCGAGGGCCCCTTCCGGGGGCGATTCCTTGAGAATTGCTGAGAAAATAGCCGTTTGACGTGAGATTTCTTTGTTCGGTGATACGGAGTGGATATTGTTGGAATCATCATCCGGAGGAAGCCGTCCCCTGTTCAGGCTCCAACGACAAGAATCTCCCTCTCCCGCGTTGAGCGATTCCCGGAGCATCAGGCCGTCGTACCCGCGACGGCGGACATCTCCAATGGGTGGACACGCTCTTCGTGGATGCCCGCCTGCGCGGGAATCCTTCATGCAACGGGCCGCGCCCCGTTGCATGAAAGTTTCGCTTTCATAGGGATGAGGAACCGGGATTCGTCCCGGCCGAATCGCTCAATCCAGGCTCTTTGACCAGGATGTCCGTGTTCCCCCCAAAACGAAGTTGTCGCGGACGCTTCGCGCCGCGCAACCCGCAGATGAAGCCGACTCCGGGCGGAAAAACCTACGGCCTTCCCGCCCGTCGCGGCTTATCCGCCGCTCCGTTGTGGTTCGGAGGATCGGCTTCTGCAGCCTAAGGCCTTGGGCCCGTTCCCATTACGCCCACAACGGGCGCGTCGAGGGGTCCTCCGTCGCCGACGCAAACGACAACAAGCCGGGGATTGATTCCGGCAGACTCAGGGTTTCTACGATCCCTTCTTCACCGGCAACACATGGATGGCTTTGATCACAAGCTCCACTTCGTCCCCCACACCCAAGTTCAGATCTTCCACCGATTCCGTAGTCAGAACGGACGCCATATGGACGGGTTCGTCCACATCGAACTTGATCAGGGACATCACATCCCCCTTCTTCACCGAAACCACCTTTGCCTTGATCTTGTTTCTGGCACCGAATCTCATGGTCTCCTCCTTCGCTCCGAGTTCTTCTCTCACGGTAAACGGCCCAGACCCCGGGATCATGGGCATCCCGAAATCCATTGTCACTATCGCTTGAGTTGAGCGATTCCGAAAGCATCAGGGCGTCATGCCGGCGACGGCGGGTATGCACGCTCTTTCCGGTTGCCCGCATCGCGGGAATGACGAAACAGGATCCCCCCCGGTCCAATCGCCCAATCCGGGACCTACTTGGAGGGAGACGGGCCGTCCCGCCGACCTCTCGACCGCTCTCCGATTTTCTCCACCGAAACGGGGAGCGCCCGCATCCAGGGGAACCCCGTGACCGGGTCAAAGTATTCGGAATCGGTCAGGTCATTGGCGTTGCACGACTCCCACCCATGGGACATTCGCAGGCTGTCCCTACGGACTTCCGGGCACAAAGCCGCCCGGATCTCCAGCCTCCCGTACCTGCTCGTCACGGCCACCTTTTCCCCATCCCGGACCCCCAAACGTGCGGCACTGTCCGGGTGAATGTCCAGGATCGGTTTCTTCATGAGGTTCCCGGCAGTGGGGGCGTTCCTAAACTGGGTGTGTTGAAAGCCGAGCACCCGATCCCCCGTGCTCAGCCAAAAGGGGAAGGGAGCCCCGGTG
>Ga0208825_1002147_pt1 | contig 13571 bp, 15 predicted proteins | sample AD_UKC113_MetaG_FD_184450 | JGI IMG/M metagenome (GOLD analysis project Ga0208825, IMG submission 184450) | Active sludge microbial communities of municipal wastewater-treating anaerobic digesters from Hong Kong - AD_UKC113_MetaG (SPAdes)... | ecosystem: Engineered > Bioreactor > Anaerobic >...
TGGAGCTACATCGATAATTGTTTTGATAGGGCTGTACTTATTGGCTGGAATAATAGTAAATGTTGTTATGCTTATGGATTGTTTAAAGAGGGATTTTAAGGACAGGACTATGTGGATTATTATTCTAATAGTAGGGACATTACTAGGATTTGGTGCAATTCCCGGAGTACTGTATTACTTTCTTGTTAAAAAGAAATTAGAAACTGAGGAGAAGGAAGAGAAGGAAGAGAAGAAAGAATAGGTATTAAATTGTATGGATGAATATGAAGGGACTCATAAAGAGTCCCTTTTTGATATTTCTATTCTAAAAATTTTCTTAAAGGTAAATGCCATTCGTGGGTTATAACTTACTTTCTTAATTTCAACTATATCAAGAAAAGGCTTTGCTAGTGAGCCAGTTACTACTGTAGATCTAAAGTCATCATTATGTTTGTACTGTGATTACTAGGTTCTAATGCTCTGTTTGTTCAGTTTAATATGTCTGCTCCTACTGTAATTGAGGAGGGTGTGAATTAGAAGATTAAAGTGTTCTTTTTGGAACAACTCAATAATGGCAGGGGATATGGAGTAATATCTGAAAATACGATATTTCTAATAAAATTATTCTAGAATCTTTAATATCTCTTCTTCAATCTTCTCATTAAATCCAGAGAAAGCATTTCCCCCAACAAATATGATAGGGTAGTAATCATAGCTATCAGAGATTCCCTCACTTTTTGAAACATTCCCTTTATATGCATTTAACTGTGTTCCAAAAAAATATTTCCATATTAGAGTTAAGAAAGAAATATTAAATATGGTTTAATACCCATATATTCTTTTCATTACTCTTTCTTCATACTGCTCTCTCATATTAATTACTCCTGCTGTAGGTGGTTGATATGTAATAATGTAATTTCTGCTTCCAATAGCAAAAGTTTTTGAGAATTCTTTCATAGTTAAATCTTTATCTGATGCCTTATCTTTTGTTTTTGTAAATATTTCTTTAGCATGCTTAAAGAGATTTTTTGCAGTAAAATCATCATTGATATTTAACTCTGAGAGATATAGTTTAGTAAGTTCGTTGTTATTAATTACCTCTGTCGTTATTTGAAAAAGATGTAAATCACTTGGATTATTTGAAATGTTATATGCAAAGCATCTGTCTGTTCCTTTTACTTTTTCTTCAAGGTGTAGTGTATATTTTACGCCTTCTTCTTCTAACTCTCTTTGTGGCATTAGATTCTCTATACCTGCTACTTTAAATTCTCTTTCTTGGAATCCCATATTCTTTATCAATTAAATTATTAAGAAATTATATATTCTTGTTATGTAAAAGGGAATGTTTATTAGTGAGTTATTAAATATGTTTGAGCAGAGGAATTATGTATAATACAGATATGAACATATATCTAGATATAGATGGTGTACTAATAGATACTAAAGGGTATAACCAGATGATATATTTTTAATAATTTTCAAATTATAGGTAGTTTACAAAAATCAAAAAATATTTCATAATAAGAGTGAACCACTGAACTACTGTATAGTATGTAGGTGGTGTTTTTTTACTTAGGGTATATTACTATTCCGTAGTCATCTTTCTTACTTGCTTTTGTATTTAGTATTGGTTTAATTACTTCAATAATATTGATTATATTATCAAGAGAGAGCCAATCTAATCTGTTATGCCATTTATCTATCCTCTTTGTTTTTAAGATATATAAATATACAAAATATGAAATGAAATCAGCAACTTGAATGAAATATGATTCTGCTGAATTTTTAGGTAAAGGATCTTCTATTAGTGTTTTAATCTCGTTTCTGTAACTTGATTTAGTATATAGTGATGGTACATAATTAATCTTTTGTATCTTTCTAGTAATCTGTCTCATCTTTTTTATTCTTCCTTCATCAGTAATTATTAGGAATTTATTCTCTTGATTGATTCTACAAAGGTCATTTTCTATCCTTTGTATATTAAACTTGAGAGAGATTTCAAGAATATCTTTGTAAATTTTCTGATTATTTATGGTTATCTTTGTTTTATCTATGGCTATATTTATACACTTAATATCCAATGATTTAAGACAGTTAGCGATATTTAAGCAGAGTTCTAATCGTTGTTTATTTGTTAGCGATAGTTTTCGGTATGGTTGTTTGTCTAGGAGTAATTTTCTGATATGTATTTCTGTTTTTTTAGGAAATCCATATTGTCTTTTTAAATCATCCTTTAAATTTGATAGTTTTAAGTAGTTATCTTTCCATTTTTGATGTTCTATATAGCAGGAGGTTAGTACAAATAATTTAGAGGAGTAGGAGGGGTAACCATCGTCTCCTGTTTCATCGTAATAGGCAATATGCATTTTTATTGATTTAGGATATATTAATAATATTATTATACAAACGTAATATTACCTAAATGTGAATTTAATATATTGTTTAACTAATATATATGAATATATACCTAGATATAGATGGTGTACTAATAGATACTAAAGAGTATAAACAGATGCCATATTTAAAAGAATTTCTTACTACTGTATTTGATATATCTAATAACAATGTATATTGGTTAAGTACACATACTAAGAATGGAGAGAGTGATAAGGCTTTATACTATTTAAAAGAAGTATTAGGTAAAGATATATTTAATATGGTAAGGGGTATTAAGAATACTAAATGGTATGATTTAAAAACACAGGGTATAGATTTAAATAGTGATTTTCTTTGGTTTGATGATGTTGTATTTCAAGCAGAGTATAATGTTTTAGAAAAGATTAATAAGGAACATTGTTTAATAAAAGTAGAGAATAATTTAGAAGAGATAATAAAGCTTTTGGAAGAAAGATAAGATGTCTCATTCTTGATATAATCCTGATATGACAAATATATATGATATAAATATTACACAATCAAATAACACAAAAGTAAAAGGCTTTTATGACAAAGCTATGAAGGAATTAATAGACTTCTATGGTGTTAATTGGATAGAAAACACTCCTGTTATATATTTAGTAGACAGTAGAGAATCTTTTGATATTATATCTGGATATAAAACAGAAGATTGGGTTGTTGGAAGAGCATTGAGTTACAATAAACTGCTTCTTCTTTCTCCAGAAAGCTATGAAAAAGAAAGTAGACATAAATATTCAGATGACGAGTATTATTCTTTACTTAAACATGAATTAAGTCATCTGTTTTATATAACCTTTTCTAAAGGAAAGGGACCTGTATGGTTAGATGAGGGTTTTGCTATATATACTTCTAATCAATTAAGTACAAAAGAAAGACCTAAGGAATTTAAAAACTTTCTTAAATATTACTCTTATGAAGATGAGAAGGTGTATTCAGAATCGGGTTTTGTTGTAGAGTGGTTGATAAACAAGTTTGGTAAGGAAATGGTAATAGGTTTTTTAAAGGTATTACCTAATGTTAATAGTAAATATGATTTTAAGAAAGAATTTGAGGAGTATTTTGGTTTAGAGTTAGATTATAAAAGTTTTAAAGAATTATGAAATTTTATAATATATGTGTACATTATGTAAATAGTATGGATGATTTAGGAAATGAATATACAGAGTTATTAAAAACAAAGATTATGTGTATACAATAAGATATTGTATGTATATTAGAAATAGAGAGGAGGAAGAGAGAAGAGATAGGAGGGGTTGGGTTATAGGTTAGGAGCTACCTATCCTATAATAGGATTTTTCTTAAAAACAATGTTCTTATTTGAAGGGATATGCTACTATCAATTAATGGAGAATTCAATAGGCCAGTCGATAAAGCATTATAGACAACTTCAAGGTTTAACTCAGAGAGAGTTAGCTGATAGGTCAGGGGTTAAATATACTACAATTACGAAGATAGAGACAGGTTTAATAGAGGATCCTTCTTTCTCTAAAGTTTCAAAACTTTCTCATGCCTTGGGTATAGCAACAGACCAGTTAGCATTTTCTTTCGAAAATCTCGGACAAACTTTTGATTTAAATAATCGACGTTTTTTAGGTAATAAATATAAATTGCTAAATTTCATAAAGCAAATTGTAGATGAAAATATTGGAGAGTTTGATATATTTTGTGATGCATTTGCTGGCACTGGTGTAGTTGGTGAGTTTTTTAACAAACCACACAATCAAATTATCTCTAATGATTTATTAAAAAGTAATTATATTGCCTTAAAATCTTTTTTAGGAATTACCAATGTTAATAGATCTCTTTTAAATGAAAAAATTAAGTATTTAAATAATCTTCGTCCCAACCAAGATAATTATGTATCGAACAATTTTGGAGGTATGTATTTTTCTTATGAGAATGCAAGAAAAATAGGATTAATTAGAGAAACAATAGATAAAATATCTGAAAGTGTTGATGAAAAAGATTTACTTCTAACCTCATTGATATATGCAATGGATAAAGTTGCAAATACTGTTGGACACTATGATGCTTTTAGAAGAAACTTAGATACAGTAATGCCTATTAAACTCTTAGTTCCTAATATTCATATAGAGAATAATGAGAGGAATGTAATTTTCAATGAAGATGCTAATAATTTAGTTAAAAAAATTTCTTGTGATATTTTATATCTTGACCCACCTTATAATTCTAGACAATATTCTGATGCGTATCATCTTTTAGAAAACATAGTAGAGTGGAAAAAACCTGAAGTATTTGGAATCGCTAGGAAAATGAATAGAAATCACATAAAGAGTAAGTATTGTCTAAAAGATGCGGTTAAATCCTTTGAAGAATTGATCTCTAATGCAGACGCGAAACATATTTTGTTGTCATATAATGATACTGGAGAAACAAAAGATGGGCGTTCCAATGCAAAAATTAGTGATGAAGAAATCAAGAGAATTTTATGTAAAAAAGGGAAGGTGAAAGTCTTCGAAACAAAGTATAAAGCTTTTACTACAGGTAAAAACAGAAATTTAAATAACAAAGAGAGAATTTTTTATTGTAAAGTTATATAATAGCAATGTGAAAAAGCCTTGGTCACTATCTACTACAATCAGAAATCCAGAGCGTATCTTACCGTTTTTGCGTGTATTGGAAGAAATGGAAGGTGAAAATTTTGATGTAGAAGGTCAGGTAAAGTTTCAAACTTTATTAATAAAAAATAGGCTCTATCATCCTCGAAATTTGCCAGAGAGATTAGATCATTATTACGAGATTGAGGAAAATACAATGTCTTTTGACCAAGCCACAGAGATTTTTAATTTTATGAAGACACAATCTCGTGCATTAAGAGATGATCCAGGTCTTCGAGGAAGAACATCTGTTTCTCCACTTACACAAAAAGGTTTAGCAATAGCAAAGGAATCTAGAGGACCTGTCATAATAACTGACTTAGGTAAGGAATTTTTAGACAAAGAAGATATAGGAAGCACTTTTTTCTATTATTTTATTAAATGGCAACTACCAAATCCTTTAGATGGTTATTCTTCTGATGATGGTTATGATATTAAACCATTTCTTGCAACATTGTCACTGATTAAAAAAGTTAACGAGAAAATGACAAGTTTAAATAAAAAAGCCAAAGGTTTAAGTAAACAAGAATTCTCCCTTTTTGTCCCTACATTAATTTGTGTCTCAGATGTAAACTCTAGTGTAGACAAAATCATTGAGTTGAGAAATCAGCAGTATGGAAAAAGTAGAATAGAGAAAAATAGAATATTTTCTGATTTTAGGAAGAATTTTCTGAAGGATTGGTTAGGAACAGAAGATAATGAAGAAATAGAAAGAAATATTCATAATCTGAAGGATTATGGAGATACAATTTTGCGAAATTTTAGATTAACAAGGTATTTGTATATAAGAGGTAATGGTTATTATGTAGATTTAGAACCAAGACGTTTAATAGAGATAGAAGAAATGTTGTCTACTTTAACCTTAGAATCAAAAGATTTTGAGAGTGAAGATGATTATATTGATTATCTTGGAGATAATTCATTGCCAGAATTGCCCTGGAATAATATTACTGATTTAAAGAGAATAGCAGAAGCACTACTTGTAGAAATTAATGAATTAGAGGAATCGTTAAGTATTGTGCACAAGGAATCTCCTGAATATCATACTTCAGAAGAAGCACAATCAGCAATTAATTCTCTAAGGGAATATAGACACGAACTTCAAGGGGAGATTATACATAAGCAATCTCAGCAATTAGAAAACATCAAACAATATATAGAAGGATTAAAAAATATTTATCAACAAGAGAATAAAAGTTTAATGTTAGAAAAATATTCTGCGTTGGGGTTATACTCTTTAAATGATGCAGATAAAATAAAACCTAATTATTCAGTAGGTGATGATAATCAACCGACTTTTACTGCTCCAGCAGGAAAACCGGATATTGAATGCTTTTATGAATCTTTTAATGCTATTTGTGAAGTAACGATGCTTCGTGGAAGAGATCAATGGTATAACGAAGGACAACCAGTTATGCGACATCTAAGGGATTTTGAAGAAAGAAATCAATCAAAACCTGCTTATTGTATATTTATAGCTCCATCAGTTCATAGGGATACAATTAATACTTTCTGGAATTCAATAAAATATGGCTTTGAGGATGAAAGGACTCAGAAAATAGTTCCCTTATCTATTAATGATTTTTTGAATATCTTAGATACGCTTGTTATATATAAGGGACAGGGACGAACTTTTACGCATGAAATGCTAGAATCTCTTTATGACAGAATATTAGAAGAAACAAGTATAATCTCTAGTTCACAAGAGTGGTATTCTAAGATTCCAGAATTTATAAACAATTGGAAAGAGGAAATTCTCAGATGAAATTAAATCATATATACAATGGTGACTGCTTAGATATCATGAAAGATTTCCCTAAATCTTCAATTGATTTGGTATTTGCAGATCCACCTTATAATCTTTCTGGAAATGGACTGAAATGGAAAGGTAATACTACTGGTGGGGATTGGGAAATGGTCAATGAAGATTGGGATAAAATGACAGATAAAGAATATTTCAATTTTACAAAGTCTTGGGTAAAGGAAGTTAAAAGATTATTAAAGCCAAATGGATCATTATATATCTCTTGCTCGTATCACAATATTGGGGAGGTTGTGATGGCTCTAAAAAAAAATGGAATGAAGATAAATAACATTATTACATGGTACAAAACAAATGCTATGCCAAATATGACAAAAAGGACGTTTACACACTCAACAGAGTTTGTAGTATGGGCTGTAAAAGGTAAGAAATGGAAATTTAATTATGAACAAGTTAAGAAAATTAATCCTGAAAAGAGAAAGGACGGATCTAATAAACAGATGAGGGATATGTGGAGTATGCCTTTGGTACAAGGGAAAGAAAGGCTGAAGGAAAAAGGAAGTAATAAATCCTTGCATCCGACTCAAAAACCAGAAGAAATGTTAAAAAGGATAATAATTGCATCTTCTGATAGGGGAGATGTTATTTTAGATCCTTTCTTAGGATCTGGAACTACAGCATGTGTTGCAAAAATTCTTCAAAGAAATTGGATAGGCATAGAAAAAGAGATGAGATATGCTAAGATGGCTAAAATAAGAATTGATAATGTAATTAGCAATGAAAATAAAAGAGTTAAAAATTCATAATTGGAGATCAATTGCTGATATCTCTATGGATTTTGAAAAATTAATGATTTTTATTGGTCAAAATAATCATGGAAAATCAAATATCCTTTCTGCAATTCTATTTTTCTTTGGAGAAATAAGCTTATGTGAAAAGGATTATAGAAAAGGGAGTAAAGAGTTGTGGGTTGAAATAGAATTTGATGAACTAGATGATCACGATAAATCTCAATTTAGGAAGTATTTAACACATGAGAACACGATAAAAGTAAGAAAAGTTGCAAACACAGAAGATGGCTTTTCTTATCATGGATATAAAGAAACTCCGAAAGAAAAACTTTTAAGAGAAGAAATTTGTATAAAATATACATCTAGAGAAAAGGCAAAAAAACTTCCCTTTTTTAGTTTATTACCACAAGAAGGAAGGATACTTCAAGACGATATAAGGAAAGCTTTATTTGAATTTTTGGAATCTAAAGATGATATAGAATACGAATATATATTAGAAGAAACTAAATTCTTGGGTTATAACAATATTGCACAAGGGATTTTTGGAAATATACTTTTTATACCATCTTTAAAGGACACTTTGGATGAACTGAATCTAAAAGGATCTTCAGTATTTAATAAAATTCTTTCTGTTGCTATTCAAGAAATGTCTGAAAATAATCCAGTCTATAAAGAAGCGAAAGGTAAGATGCTTACATTGACACAAACATTAAATAAGAATCTGGATGATGGAACAAAGAATAAAAGTCGTCCAAAAGAATTAGCAAATCTTGAAGATAGATTAGAAAAAGAATTATCTACTTGGAATACAAAAATAGATATAGAGATAACACCTCCAGACATAAATGAAATTTTCAAATTAGGAACAGAAGTGATTGTAGATGATGGTGTAAAAACAGGAATAGAATATAAAGGCCATGGTCTTCAAAGATCTCTGCTTTTTGCTTTAATAAAATCTTGGTCTGAAATATCTCAAGAAATAGAACAACAGAAAGGCACAAAAGAAACTGGAAGAAGAACGTCTAGTTCTTCTTTTATTATAATTGAAGAACCAGAACTTTATTTACATCCTCAAGCTCAAAGAGAATTTTTTAGTTCATTAAAACAGCTTTCTGAGAAGAATCACCAAGTAATAATAACAACCCATTCTAGTTTCTTTTTAGACCTATCTTTGTATAAATCTATCTGTATTGTCAGAAAAAATGGGAGAACTAGTCCTACGGAAATCTTTCAGTGCAGAGAGGATTTATTTAAAGAGTTAAACGACAAAAAAACATTTAATTTGATATATTGGATTAATCCAGAAAGAGGAGAGATTTTCTTTTCAGAAAAAACTATTTTAGTAGAAGGTCAAACTGAGAAAACGATTATACCTTATATTGCTGATAAATTAGGAATTTTCAAACATGGCTATTCATTAATAGATTGTGGAAGCAAAGAAAGCATTCCGATTTATGAATATTTACTTAATAAATTTAATATCGAATATGTTGTAGTTTATGATAAAGATCATCAATCTTCAAAAACTAAAGAGCAGATTACTTTATCAGATCAGAAATCTAAACAAATAGAAGATTCCATAAATCCTACTTTAGGTAAGTCAGTTGTTTTAGAAAATGACATTGAGGAAGAAATCGGATTGTCTAAAAATGGGTCAAAGTATAAAGCCTTTAAAGCATTAAAGAAAATAAATGAAAAAGGGTTTTCTATTCCCAAAAAGTTTGAGGCAAAGATAAAAGAAATTTATTCTTAGATATATCCTTAATTTTATTAAGTTATAATAAATGGCTTTACAGAAATATTTAAAACCTGTTGAATATAGTTTTCATGTTTGGATGAGGAGTATAAGAGAACAGTCTGAACCAGTTGGAGTTAATTATTTTTTCACTTTCGTAAAGAATGTTTGTGTTTTTAATGCTACTAAGTGGCAAAAACAAGGTATTTTAAGGGAGAGAATTCTTAAAGAGGTTCCCGATATTGATACTGTATTACTTGAAGAATATGTAGATAAATTTTTCTATTGTATTGACTTTTATAAGACAAATCCTTATAGAAAAGGCTTCAGTTTTACAAATGAAAGAGTTCCAAGAGGTTGCTATTTAGAAAAATCATTTAAGAATGGAGAGTTTATTGAAAAATATAAACCTGTTCCTAGAATTTGTTAAATTATTTTCTCCAACTCTTTAAATATCCTAACCATAGTATATATGTATCTAATTCTCAGTATATAAGTAAATCTTTTTTAATATGTATATCCTTATCCTTGTATGAAATATCAAGAGCTAATACAGGTAATATCTTTTTAATAGAATAATTGCTCTTAGTATCAGGATCTGCAAAATACATATCTTTCAAAATATTCATTAAATCATATATCCTGCTATTTATATCCAAACAGAAATCATTAAAAACAAGATATATCTCCCCAATTCACTTATTAATTGTATCTTTAAAATCCCTATTCTGAACTAATATAGAACCAAAAGAGGCTTTTAAAAGAGAGGATTTAAAAATTTCTTAATATTGAATATTGCAAAGAATAGTCGTCAGAGTTAAAAGGAAAGAACCCAGGAATATCTGAGAAAGAAAGAGATTTGGAAATCACAATAGAAGGAAGTGAATTGTGTTAAGCATGAATTATTCAGATTAATGATATGATCGAAGTATGATGCCTTTGAACCAAGAGGTTTTAATAATATTTATTTTCCGTATATACTCAAAAATAATCTCAATAAAACTGCTCCGATTCTTTAATAATATGTTTCAAAATAATCCCACGCTTAATTCTTTTTTTTTATTATTATATAATTCTGTAATAATCTTTTATTAATTACTAATGGAAGAATTAATTAAACAATGGAGAACAGAAGATATCGTAAACAATCTCGTGTTATTAAAAGGAATGGTACTCTTAGGAGAATCTGAAAAGTTTAAGAAAGAATGGGCTGGTGCAGGAGTAATAGTAACTAGTAATAAAGAGGATAATAGAAAGGCAGATGTTAAATTAATAACTAAACATGCTAAACCTATATCATTCCTTCTATACAAGTTAAAAGATATATATAAAGACTATATAGACTATTCTAATAAACATGAATTCTATTCATATATTGTAAATATTGTAGATAAAGATGAAATGGAAAAAGAAGAAGATAGTAGGAAGGTATTAGTATATATAATTGATAAATTGATTGGAGTAGAAAATGGATGATAATAGTTTTGTATCAAAAGAAATATATTGGATAAAAGAGTTTTATCCAGGGTCTCAAAATCTCTTACCTAAAAATCTTAATAATGTTCTAGCTTTTGGAATAATCTGGAATATATTCGAAGGGGTTTTAAATGATGTAATTATAAATAAAAAGGGAGGAAAAGAAGATTTTAGCTATTATACAAAGATAAATTGTTTAATAGATTCTTACGGTAAGAAAATTAGAAGGGAAGATTTTCTGGAAGAGTTTAATTATTTTTTAAAAAGGTATAAAGATAAAGACCTAACAAAAGAGTTAAATTTCAGAGATGACAAATTTACAGAGAAAAAAGCAAAAGAATTTTTAGAAGATATTTTCGCAAACAGTTCAGAAGAAAGCCCTTGTAAAGAGGATATGGTTAAAGCATTGGGATACATAATCTATAGAATAAGAAATAATTATTTCCATGGTATAAAGCCTACAAAGAGTTTACCATCTCAAAATGAGAACTTCCGAAATGTTAATAGAGTAATAATAAATTTGCTAGAGACCATAAAAAGATAAAAATATGAAGAAAGAAAATAACCAAGACATAAATCTTCTTATTGCCCTAGGTACTAAATATCTCTATTCAAAAAAATATGAGAAATCTCTTAAAGCATTTACTAAAGCATATAATATAGATAATCATAATAAAAGAGCATATATAGGATTAATAACATCCCTTATACAATTAAATAAAAATAAAGAAGCAATAGAAAAAATAAAAGAAATAATAAAGACAAATCCTAAAGATGCAGATATATACTCTCTATATGCTACATCTTTAATAAGAATAGGAGATCTATTAAATGCAGTAGAACAATATAGAATAGCAAGTGAATTAGATGATAAATATTGGAGTAAGTATAACAATCTTAAGAATGCTGTAGATGTAATAATAGAATATGATAATAGGAAGAAGTAATCCTTTGCATCCTTTACCCTTCTAATATATATTATAGGTATGGATAAATATATATCCCTTAAAGATTGTTTAAAAGAATTAAACAAAGATGAATACTCTCTTCCCATTATCTTAGGTAAAGACTCTAATAATGATATACACATTAAAGATCTAGTAGATTTAAAAAATATATTAATAGGAGGTATGACTAGAAGTGGTAAATCAGTATTACTTAACTCAATAATAAGTACAATACTACTTACTAAAACACCTAAAGAAGTACAATTAATATTAATTGATTTTAAACAAGCAGAATTCCAGATATATGAAAATATTCCCCACCTTATCTTCCCTATAATAACTGAAAGAAAGAAACTCTCTCAAGTATCACCATTTCTTTCTCAAGAACACTTAAAACGAATGAGAATACTCAGAGGAGATGATAAATGCAGAACTATTGAAGATTACAACAATAGATATGGAGAGGGTAACAAATTCCCCTACATAATAGTCATAGTAGATGAGTTCTCAGATGTAATTAAACAGTTTGATTTATCACGGTACAATTCTCTTATCTCAGGAATAGGAGGGGATGTAGGAATATATACTATTCTAGCCACCTCTATATGTAATGATACTGTAATTACAGAAGAAATTAGAAAAAGCAGACACATTAGAATTGCCGGAATGCTAACAGAAAAAGACTCTTGCTTCTTTTTAAAAGAGAAAAGTGCGGAAAAGTTAAAAGGTAATGGAGATATGATATACAAAGATTTTGAGAATAAAGAGAAAATTAGAATACAAATCCCATGGATATCTACAGAAGAACAGAACGAGATAGTAAAAAAAACAATTAACGAGTATTCGGTAACAGAATATCTTCCTCCTCAAAATATTTTAGAATGGTTTACAAAAGAGGAATTAGTAGAAAAATTCGGTGAGGACGAAGTCAAGATTGTTGATGATATTAAACTTTACCCGATACTTACATCTAAAAATTATATAAGATCACATTTTTTAACAGAATTAATTTGGGGAATACTAAAATCGTATGAGACTACTCCCAGGGATGTGAATATTCTTGAGCAAAAGTATGGGGTTAATATTAAAGAACAAGAGAAGCATTACATAAAGTATCTACTAAAATATATTAAGAAACCACAAAGTGGATATTCTAAAAAAGAATTCTTTTTAGAGATTGAGATATATGGTGCACTACAAAATTTAAAAGACATAACATCTTTAGAGTATGCAATTCCTTATTATAGGAATAGTGTTAAATTGTTTCCAACTCCTGATGTTATTAGTAATTATATAATGGCTGAAATAGAATATCTTTATGATCATCCCAAAGAAAGAACTGAGGAGATGTATAAGAATTTAAGAGAGTTATTCAAAAAAGTGAAAAAAGAGGATAGAACAGACTATGATTGGAATTACTTAGTATTAATTAACTACTGTTTAGCAGATTTGTTAGAAGACGAGAATGCTAAGAAGGAGAGTATTAAATTAATTACCAATGAGAGGGAGAAAAAACTAATTAAAGAAGAATCTAGTTTTGATATATTATTTGGTGAAGAGTTTTTTTAATATGAATATAGAGGAATACTATAACAAAAGATTTAGAGAGCAATTCAATGAATGGGTTAAAAAGACCGATGCTCATGAACATCATGGAGAAGGTATATATATCCCTCATATTAACTTAAAATCTGAAAAATTATCCCACATCCCTAAAGAAGATATTCCCCTATTTTTCTGTTCATTAGGATGGAGTGTACTAATAGACCAAGTAATGTATACATATTTCAAAAAGGATTATCCTAAATTTCAATCTATGACTCTCTATCCAAAGATAGAAGTAGC
>Ga0208825_1002153_pt1 | contig 13538 bp, 13 predicted proteins | sample AD_UKC113_MetaG_FD_184450 | JGI IMG/M metagenome (GOLD analysis project Ga0208825, IMG submission 184450) | Active sludge microbial communities of municipal wastewater-treating anaerobic digesters from Hong Kong - AD_UKC113_MetaG (SPAdes)... | ecosystem: Engineered > Bioreactor > Anaerobic >...
AAGAATGGAGCATTTTGTGGAACTTTTTGCCAATAATTGTGCCGATGGTGCTTTGGCATCATCTGTATTTCATTATGGGAAAATTAATATTAACGAGCTAAAGAAGTTATTGAAATTAAATAGAATAGAAGTTAGATTATGAAAGATTTTAATGAATTAAATTTTGAGAAAAACGAGAATGGTCTTATTCCAGCAATCATCCAGGACAGTAAAACGTTAAGAGTTCTCATGCTGGGATATATGAGCAAAGGATCTTTGGCCAAGACTCTTGAAACAGGACTTGTAACATTTTACAGCAGAAGCAAAAAACGATTGTGGACAAAAGGAGAAAGTAGTGGCAATTTTCTAAGAGTAGTATCTATGGAAATTGATTGTGATGGTGATACAATCCTTATCAAAGCAGAGCCAAAAGGACCAGTTTGTCACAAAGGTACGCTTAGTTGCTTTGGGGAGGAGAATAGCGAGGGTTTTATTCGTAAACTGTCAGGAATTATTGAAGACCGTCATGTGCAAATGACCACGGGTTCCTATACTGTCAAGCTTTTTTCTGAAGGTAGAGCAGCCATAGCACAAAAAATCGGAGAAGAGGCTGTTGAAACCGTCATTGAAGCTATAAAAGGGGACAGAAGCAGGATAATTTACGAAATGTCGGATCTTATATATCATTTACTCGTTTTGCTTGAAAATGAGAAGATATCAATAAATGAAATTGAAGATGAACTTTTCAGTAGACATAAAATATAGGCAGGTATGCCTTTTGCATAATAATTTGTAATAAAAAAGTGTGATAATTGTAAAATTATTTTCTATTTTCGTACATCTGATAATTTAATCAAATAAAGCATATATGGCACAATTGGAAATTGATGGTAAAGTATTTGAAGTTGACGGAGATGGATTTCTTACAAACCCTGAGCTCTGGAATGAAGAAGTAGCAAAACTTTTTGCCAGAAATGATGGCATTGAAGAATTGACCGACAAACATTGGGCGGTTATAAACGAAATTAGAAAAAATTTTGAGGAGAAGGGCAATGCGCCTATGGTCCGCACTATTTGCCAAAATACAGGGCTTAAACTTCGTGAGATATATGAACTTTTTCCGTTAGGTCCTGCAAGAGGTGCCTGTAGAATAGCAGGCCTCCCTAAACCTGACGGTTGTGTATAGGAGATAGCTTCTTATGGACTGTTATGGTTGTTGTGCCTTAGTTGCATGCAGTATTTGTTTTTTCATTTTTCTCTATAGATTTATTTATCTTATCAAACTTGGGAATCCTAAAGACCTGTCCCAAAAAAGAGGTAATACTTCAAAAGCAATAAAGTATTCGTTTACAGAAGCCATGTTGCCTCAAAACAAGGAATCGGCCTATCTTCATCTTCCAACATACATTGCAGGTGTCTTATTTCATATTGGAACTTTTCTGACTCTTCTCACATTTGTCTGTCTGATAGTATTTTCTTTTGTCGATATCACAATTCCGCCAATTGTACGTCAAATTGCGGCAATTATTCTGATTCCTGCGATTATTTCAGGTTTTTCAGTACTGCTTAAGAGGGTTTTTAGCAAAGAGCTAAAGATTATATCAGGTCCGGATGATTATATATCAAATCTGCTGACAACATCTGCCCAGCTTTTTACTGCAATTTGTCTTGTTTTTCCAGACTCTGCTCCGGCTTACTATATAGTTATGACACTATTTTTTCTATGGCTTCCGTTCGGTAAGACAAGACATCTTCTTTACTTCTTTTTTGCAAGGTATCACCTTGGATATTTTTACGGTTGGAGGGGAACATGGTAACATTAGATAAAGCCAAGAAAGATAAGGCAATAGACATTCTTCGAACAGAGTCCGACAGCAAGTTGGTGACACACCTTAATTCCTGTGTGCGTTGTGGTTTGTGTGCAGAGAGCTGTATGTATTATTTGGCATTGAAAGAACCAAAATTTATTCCTTCAGTAAAAGTAAATTTGGTCAGTTCTATTTACAGAAGATACTGCACTTTTGAAGGGAAAATAGCTCCAACTCTTGTAAACGCAAGAGAACTTGATGAAAACATGGCAGAAGAGATGATAGATGTGCTTTTTGGAGGATGTACAATGTGTGGAAGATGTGTAAAGCACTGTTCAATAGGAGTTGACATACCATTTTTGGTTCGTAAGGGTCGAGAGATGCTTGCAACAATGGGACTTGTTCCTGCAACTCTTCAATCTACAGTTGACGCAGCTGTCAATACCGGCAACAACATGGCAATTCCTACAGATGAATTTGTGGGGACTATCAAGTGGCTGGAAGAAGATCTGGTTGACGAGATGCAGGATGAAAAGGCAAGAATTCCTCTGGATGAACAGAATAAGGAGATTTTTTATACACTCAACCCTCGTGAACCAAAATTTTTCCCCCTCTCTATTTCAGCTATGGCAAAGATTTTTTATGCTGCCAATGCAGAATGGACACTTTCATCAAAGTATTATGACGTAACGAATTATGGCTATTTCAGTGGCAATAATGAAGAAGCTACAATTATTGCACGTCATCTTTATGATGAGATACACAGGTTGCATGGCAAAAGGTTAGTTCTTGGCGAATGTGGCCACGGTTCAAGGGCAAACAGATGGGAAGGCCCAAATTACCTTAAGACAGAGTATGATTTTGATACAATTACTGTGGTTGAACTTATTGCTGAATACATAAGAAGCGGAAAAATAAAGCTGGATAAAAGTCTTAACAAGGAAATATTTACAATTCACGACCCATGCAATCTTGTTCGCAATGGAGGCTTAATGGAGGAGATAAGGTTTGTGGTGAACAGTGCTGTAGAAAATTTGGTTGAAATGACTCCTTATGGAAAGGATAACTTTTGTTGTGGAGGTGGTGGCGGAGCACTTGCCATGAGTGAATATAACGACAGAAGATTAAAAATAGGGAAGATTAAGGCAGATCAGATAGCCAATACAGGGGCGAAAATAGTTATAACACCCTGTCACAATTGTGTAGATCAACTCACTCAGCTTAATCATACATACAAACTTGGAGTCAAAATTATGACCATTTCGGAAGTTGTGGCCAATGCATTGATAATAGAACGACAATAAAATATATATTTATGAGTAAACTTATTTATCTTGACAACTCGGCAACCAGCTTTCCAAAGCCTGATGTTGTCTACGATTTTATGAATTCTTTCTACAGAACTAAAGGTGTTAGTCCTGGAAGATCCGGTTTTGATGCAGCTCTTGAGGCAGAGGATGTAGTAAATAGCACAAGAAAATTACTTACTAAACTTTTTAATGGGGGTGCGGATCATAACCGTCTAACATTCAGCTATAACGCCACAGATTCACTTAATTTGATTATTAATGGGCTGGTAGAGAAAGGTATACATGTGGTTACAACTCTTTTGGAGCATAATTCTGTTCTCAGGCCTCTATATATGCATCAACAGGCCGGAACCATAGATGTTACTTATGTTCCATTTGATCCACTTACTGGGTATGTTGATCCTGAGGACATAAAGAAAGCTATAAAAGACAATACAAAATTTGTAATTGTTACACACTGTTCAAATGTACTTGGGACAATTCAACCTTTAGCTGAAATAGGTAAAATATGTAAGGACAGAGGAGTGATTTTTGTTGTTGACGGCAGCCAGGGGGCAGGAGCAGTAGATTTCGACATGCAGGCATGCAATGCAGATGTTTATTGCTTTACAGGGCATAAGTGTCTTATGGGTCCTACTGGAATAGGTGGTTCCTATGTGCGTGAAGGGATAGATATAAAGCACACAAGAGCAGGTGGCACAGGAGTACGTTCAGCTTACCCCGGACATCTTGAGGAATATCCATACAGGCTGGAGTATGGAACTCTTAATATTCTTGGAGTAGCCGGTCTTTATGCCGGAGTTCAGTGGATAACAGAGCAGGGCATAATGAAAATTCACAACAGAGAAGTTGAACTTTGGGACAAACTTCGCAGAGAACTTCAGCAGATAGAGGGCGTGACCACATACTGTGCTACTTCAAAAGTAAACAAAAACCCTGTTCTTTCGTTTAATATAAGAGGATTTGAAGCTGGAGATGTTGGGACAATGCTTGACGTAGACTATGGCATTGCAGTCAGAACTGGTTTACAATGTGCGCCAAAGGTTCACCAGCATATTGGTACTGCAGATATTCATGGAACAGTACGTATGAGTGTTGGCGCCTTTAACACCGAAGAGGACATAAATGCAGCAATCTTTGCCGTGAAGGAGATAGCTGCTTTGAAGAACTGATTCACGGAAATAAAGCGGAGCGCAGTTCCGAGGGTGTTCAGAAGAAATTTTGGACACCCTCTCTTTTTGTCCTCATTAGTATTTAAATTATATTACACAAGTGTAAAAATTTTTGTTACACTTATAAAACTTAAATAGCTAATCTCTATTAATAAATAATTATCTTTGTATAAATAACTTTCATCTCAAAATAAAGAGAAGCATGAAAAGAATTTTAGTGACAGGAGGGGCAGGATTTATAGGTTCACATCTCTGTAAAAGGCTTCTCGCAGAGGGCAATGATGTTATATGCCTTGATAATTATTTCACAGGCAGCAAGGACAATCTCCTTTCACTTATTGGAAATCCTCATTTTGAACTAATCAGGCACGATGTAATAAATCCTTTTCATGCAGAGGTTGACCAGATTTACAATCTTGCCTGTCCTGCATCTCCCATTCATTATCAGTACAATCCAATCAAAACCATAAAGACATCTGTTATGGGTGCCATAAATATGCTTGGTCTGGCAAAGAGAGTAAATGCAAAAATTCTTCAAGCTTCTACGAGTGAAGTTTATGGAGATCCTGCTATTCATCCACAGCCAGAATCCTATTGGGGAAATGTTAATCCCATAGGTATCAGATCATGCTACGATGAAGGCAAAAGGTGTGCAGAAACCCTTTTTATGGATTATCACAGACAGAACAAAGTAAGGATAAAGATTGTAAGGATATTCAACACATATGGTCCAAATATGCATCCCTGTGACGGAAGAGTTATTTCTAATTTTATCATGCAGGCAATTAAAAATGAGGATATTACGATTTACGGCGATGGTTTGCAGACGAGAAGTTTTCAATATGTTGATGATTTGATAGAGGGGATGATAAAGGTGATGGAAACAGATGATTCCTTTATTGGGCCGATTAACATGGGAAACCCTGACGAGTTTTCAATTATTGATTTGGCCGAAAAAGTGATAAGTCTTACAGGTTCAAAATCCAGTATTGTTAAGAGAGATTTGCCAATGGATGATCCTCGCCAACGAAAGCCCGATATTGCTCTGGCAAAGTATTTGTTAAACTGGGAGCCGAAAGTGCAACTTGATGATGGTTTAAAAAGGACAATTGATTATTTCAAGAATAAAGTTTTTTAGAAATGGATATAAACAATCATGATTACACAATATTAATAGTGGATGATGTTGATGCAAACGTTCTTCTCCTTCGGTTGTTAATATCCAAGGCTGGTTATAAAACAATGACAGCTTTGAATGGAAGAGATGCTCTTGAAACTGTAAAAAAACATAAACCGGATCTTATTTTGCTCGATATAATGATGCCGGTTATGGATGGACACGAAGTGGCAAGAAAATTAAAGGAAACACCTGAATATTCAGATATTCCAATTATCTTTTTGTCTGCTCTAAACTCTACGGAAGATGTTGTCCAGGGTTTCAGATTCGGAGCAGCAGATTACATATCTAAACCCTTTAATAAGGACGAGCTTCTCACAAGGATTAATCATCAGATCTCACTGATCGAGGCACAGAGAATTATTCAAAGGCAGACAGAGGAGCTTAGAAAGACCATAATAGGAAGAGATAAGCTTTATTCAGTCATAGCTCATGATCTTAGAGGTCCAATAGCGTCAATAAGGATGGTGATGGAAGTTCTTATATCCGAAATAAAGCCTGAAAACATTGGAGAAGACATGTATGAACTTTTGACAATGGCCAACAGACTTACGGACGACAGTTTCTCTCTGCTTGATAACCTTTTAAAGTGGACAAAGAGTCAGACCGGACGGTTAAATACAGTCTTTCAGGATGATGTAGATATTATGAACCTTATTAACGGCGTTGTGGAAGTGCAGAAAGGTGTGGCATCACTCAAAAAGGTAAAAATCAATGTTGTCGGTTCGACGAACCGTTCTGCGAGAATAGATATCGATATGGCCAAGACTTCTCTGAGAAACTTAATAAGCAATGCCATCAAGTTCAGTTACGAGAATTCCAATGTGGACGTAGTTATTGAAGAGGCCGAAGATAGAATATACATAGCAGTACGGGATTATGGTACAGGCATAAGTAAGGACAATCAGGAAAAGCTCTTTCAGCCGGACATACATTTTACAAGTTATGGAACGGACAATGAGGAAGGTTCTGGACTGGGACTCTTAATATGTAACGAATTTGTAAGGCGTAACGGAGGAAGATTGAAGTTTACCTCAACTGAAGGAGAGGGATCAACTTTTGTTTTTGACATACCAACTGCCCACTATTTAGGCAGTTAATTAAATATTTATATGGAAGGAAATATGGATAATCAGAAATATCCTATACCCGATCTCTCATATTTGAGAGAATTAACAGAGGGAGATGAAGAGTCGATGAAAGAGATAATTTCAATATTTCTTGAAGAGGCTCCAAAGTTAATGATAATGATGAAGGAGAGCGCAGAGGCAAATGACCATGAAAAGCTCAAATTTGCTACTCACAAATTGATAACTCAGTTAACATATGTGGGTGTAAATTCGATTGTTCCTGAAGTTAAGCTCATAAATTCGGGAAGTGTCAATATGAAAGACTTGGATGAGAGAATAGATAGAATCATCATAGTGATTGAGAACAGTATAACTTATTTGAAAGGACTTATTTAAGAACATTAAATTTATATGGAGAAGATATTAATTATAGATGACGACAAACTTGTCCGTAAAGTGTTTAAAATGACGCTCATGAAGGAGGGATATGATGTTCTTGAGGCAGAGGACGGCTCTTCGGGATTGCAATTAATTCGTTCTGAACGACCTGATTTAACTATTACAGATTATCAGATGCCAGGAATGAACGGTATTGAAGTACTCGAGGAGATAAGGAAAAGGAAGATGAGTATGCCTGTGATAATTCTTACTGCTTTTGGCGATGTCGTATTGACGATTAAGGCCATTCAGCTTGGGGCTTACGATTTTCTTGAAAAGCCTGTTTCACCAGAGCTTTTAAAATCAACTGTCAGGAATGCTTTAGAATCTGTAGAAAGAAGTAAAAAACTTGTTGGAGTTATTAAAGCCGGCGTTTCAAGCGACAGCATACTGGAAAATAACATTTTGGTCGGAAAAACTCCCAGAATGAAAGAGATTTTCAAAAGTATAGGTATGATTTCCATGAACAAAGTTAATGTTCTTATTCAGGGAGAAACAGGTACGGGAAAAGAGATGATTGCAAGAATGATACACTACTCTGGAATAACTCGTTCTGAACCCTTGGTAGTTGTTAATTGCAGTGCTCTCACTGAAACTTTGCTTGAAAGCGAATTGTTTGGACATGTTAAGGGGGCTTTTACAGACTCAATCAGGGACAAGAAGGGCAAGTTTGAACTTGCAGGAGAGGGAACTATTTTCCTTGATGAAATATCAGAAATATCTCTAAATACACAGGTTAAACTTTTAAGAGTTATTCAGGAACTTGAATTTGAAAAGGTAGGAGGAGAGACGCCTATCCCAATGAGAGCAAGGATAATCACTGCAACTAATAAGAACCTTGAAAAGCATATAGAGGAAGGCAGGTTTAGAGAAGATCTCTATTACAGGTTGAAAGTATTTACCATTGATATGCCTCCATTGAGAGAGAGAAAGGAAGACATAAATGATCTTGTTATACACTTTCTTTACAAGCTTAACAAGAGGTATAACAGAAATATTACTAAAATAGGTGACGGAGTCATCGAAATGCTTCAGCAACACAATTGGCCGGGTAATGTCAGAGAGCTTGAAAACACAATTCTGCAAGCCATGATTGTTTCCAAGAATGATGTGCTTGAGAAAGAGAATATTGTTCTAATAAACAGATTCCAGGGGGATATTTACAAGCAGGAAGAATACAGTTTTCTTACTACACTTGCCGAATTAGAGAAGAACTACATAAAAAGAGTGCTTGAATCGGTTAACTGGAACAAGTTGGAAGCATCCAGAATACTTGACATTTCAAGGCCGACACTTAATGCCAAGATTGAGAAGTACAAGCTTATTCAGTAGTATTTTTCACATTTACTATATAGTAATCTTTCCAGCCACTTATCACAATTTTCTTGGCTAATTCCCTGGCTTCTCGAGGAGTACTGAACTTTCCTGTACGATAATGATAAAGACCGTCCTTTTCTAGAGATTCTTGGATTTTAAGTTGAGGCATAGCTTTCAGTAAGGCACTGAAAACGGAGTCAATATCGACTTTTTTTCTCAAAGCTGCTAGTTGTACAGTATACACATTTGATTTATCGGGTTTTTGAATTCGTCTGTTGACAGATGTGGTGTCTGAACCCTTTTTAACAGTAATGGTTTCAGGAGCCGATTCCTTAATCTTTTTGACAATAAACTGAAACGTATCAATGACATCACCATCGATATTAGGTTTAATACGGAATTTTATTTCCGGAGAGGCAACCATTTCAAGTTTTGTCATTTGAGAAGAATCTATTCCTGCAATATAATTTCCAGGCTTGAGGCCAAGATAGCTGAAGTATCCATCTGATTCACTCATGGTAGACTTAACAAGTACTCCATCTTCGTTATAAATGTTTACAAGAATTCTTCCCTGGCCTTTTCTTTGCTCTCCTGATTGCATGTACACATAGCCGGAAATTTCGCCCAGCACATATACAGGTACTTCTATCTTACGAAACATGTTGGGAGTTACAGTAACTTTAATGCTGGTGATTTTAATTTGCCAAGAGATGTTGTCAAATGCACTGCCATCGAGTGTTAAAATGTGGTCAGCGTAAGGTTCGAGCTCGAAAATCCTGATGGTTGTGTCCTTATCGTTCTTTTCCATACGTCCTCCATTTATATGCACTTGAAGTCCATATGCCTTAGGCTCATCTTCATCACGTTTCCCGTTGCAGTTGATATCAATAAAAGAATAAATTACCAATCCTCCCGTCCCGACAGTTGATCTGCCGCTTGTTCCTATATATTTTGTTTTAGAATCTACGATAATACTTCCATTAGCCGATTCTGTAAAGGTTGTCTTCTTCCCTGTTCTTTGGGCAACGACTCCTGCCTGTGCAAAAGAAAAGTCATAGCGGAAACCAATATCAAAATTGTTGAATTTATCAATGACATTACGTTCATAGGCGACGTTAAAATACCCATTTTTGAAGATTTTCTTTTCAAGGCCAATTCTTGCGGTTGTAAATTTCCCCAAATTATATTTGTATTGAGCCTGTGGCGTAAGCATAAAAGATCCAGGTAGCCGAAAAGACAAGGCAAGAGAACTGAAAATAGCAGGATCTTCACCATCACTGTATTGTGCATAAGTGGTCAGATTGGTATTTATCCCTAATAGAGAACCGGAAAACAATAATTCAGCTGTTGTGTATTTTGAAGTCTGCAATAGGTATTGATTCAGTCCAAGTCTGGTGTAGAGATAAAATTTTTTTAACCTTAAAGGAATAGATAAAGTCAATTGTCGTTCTTCTGTATAGCTTGTACTGACAGCTCTCTGTCCCTTTTCGTATTTTTTGTATTTCATTTCAAACTGAATGTCGTTTTTGAATTTCCAGTTGAAAATGGTGTTGAAGTTAACCCCATAATTATATTCTCCAGAAAGCAGCAAGTTGGGACCTATCTTAAGAGAAGCTTTGGCAAAAGGAATGTAACTTGCTTCAGAATCTAAAGGAGTCAGATATTCCACTCCGGCTCCTATTGTTAGGAATCGTGAAACGCCATAATCCAAATTGACTCTTGAATAGACCCGGTTGAGGCTGTCATCTACCATTCCGCCGCTCAGGCTGTATTCAAAACGGCCTGCAGGTAGAAAATTAAATGGAATCTCTATACGTTTTTCTTTGGATTTCTCTTCTCCCCATGGACCGTAGAATTGTAGCTTAACATTTGTGGTTCCATATATTAGAGGAATTTCAAAGGTAAAAAATCCTGATGCGTCAGCTCTCTTGTAGTCAACGAGAATATTGTTTACATATAGTTCAACCATCCAACCAGGCTCAGTTACGTCACTCAACGTGTATGTCCCAAAGGAACGCCTGTAGGTTGTAGGAGTATTTGTTATCTGACCTCCGATGACGGACGAAGAGAGCGTGGAGAGAGAATTCGTATAGATTTTACCAAGAGTTGCCTGTTTGAAAATTTTAAGGTCGTTATTTGCATATCTCCACTGATAATATTGATCTTTCAGTCTAAATGGTGAATTATTGAAGTAATTGAGTTGAAGAGAGGCCTCCCCTCCTGCAACAACTGCTCCGATATTGGATGTAAAACGGTAATTAACACTTTCGTCTGAAGACTGTGAAGAAGCTGCTGTCCAGTCGAGATTTCCAAAATTAAAAAAAGTAAAACGCTGTTTCAAAGTCGTGTCAACCTCGACCTCTCCTTTAATTTGGCCTATGCTTTTTCGTAACTGTTCTTGACGTATCTCTCTTATGACAGGCAAATCGATTTTGGTGTTGAGTGTAACTGTAAGAGAACGAAAATTAAAAGTGCATTCGAGTCCGAAGATCTCTCCAAAATAGTTGATTTTGAGATAAAGATTAGTTTCTGTTCTCATCAAATCGCCGGGGTTTAGCTGATATAATTTCTTCTTATACAGAATTGTATTATTAATCCTGTCAATTTCATATGCATCATCCTGATTGATAAAAAAACCAGAAACCTTATCAAAGCCTGTAGTGGAGGAGTTTTTAATTTTCAGGAAGTTAAACAGGTCGGTAATTGAGAGATAAATTGTCTCTCCTTTCAAAAGTGCCGGCACTTCTGTACCACCTATACGAGGGACACTTAAAAAGACAGATATTTCGTCATATTCCGGCTCGGATTCCTGGCTAAAAGAGTGAAGAGGAGTAAATAATGAAATTATAATAAATGAAAACATAACAAAGATCATCCTGAAATTCCGCCATGTCATTTTATATAATTGGCGGGGGATGAGAAAGTTATGTTCCATTGTGGTTGAGTTGTTGAAAAATCTTAAGTGTACCTTTTTACCTTACTCAAAATTCAAGCTAATTTCAAAACTTCCAGAATAAATACCTGGAGGATTGGAAGAAATAGGGCCAACATATAAAATTCCTCCAAAAGAGACAGTAACAGTTTCTTTTGGCTCTATGATCCAATTGGATGGTGAAATTTTGTTCAGTTCAAGCTTCATACTGCCGTTACCTCCGTCTCGGATAAGATTGACAGAAGATTGCACTGTTGCGCTCTGGACATTGCATTCTTTGGAATTTCTGTTATTACGTGTTGTAAATGAACATGAACTGGAGGAGGAAGGCATTAATACAATATTTCCTTCACTTTGTCTTGTGCCAGAATTGTCAATAATAACTTTTCCTCCATCTCCGACCGGATAGAAAGTTCCAAAGTTCAGATTTGATGTAATATTCACGATAAACCAACCCTGGGCAGAAAGACCCATTGGCAGAAGATTTATCATCATTATTATTGATATTTTCAGTATCTTCTTAAGCATTGATATTTGACATTATGTATACTAATGTAATTCTAAAATTGCTTCTGCAAATTTTTCTGGTTTAGCGTCAGATTGTGCAGAGTAAGTAACTCTCAATTTCCCGCTGTGCAGATCAACTTTGTTATTGTTGATGATGTCCATGTTAAACCTTCTTATCTGATTTGGTGTATATACAGATATCCCGTTCGCAATTCCAACGACAGTTTCTTTACCATCAGGTGCTATATGTACGACTTTAAGATCTCCATATACAGACATGTTTCCACTTCTATGAAATACCATTTTTAGTCTGCTGGTTGTATCGTTAATATTTTCAAGCTCGAGGTCAGAAATATTGACTTTTGTATTAGACTCACCTATTCTGATAATTACAGGAATTGTAATACCAAATATTGGCACAAGCTTTATATGAACCGAGGTTGTGTCATTGTTCTGTTCTTCTTCTCCCAATGCAGTTTCTTTAGGAGTGGCACGAAAGTAAATATGTGATCTATATTCGCCTGGTGCGAGATTAGAGGTATTTGTAAGCTGCATTTTTACCACCTGCACTTCATTTGGGCCCAGTGTGACTGTTCTGGGGAAAAATCTGATGTATTTATCAGCAAAATTTTGACCTGGATCAGGTAAAGTAATTTCCTCAAAATTTCCATCTTCAGTCATTCTGTATTGAACTAAAGAGATGCTGTATCTTGCAGTATCTTTTCCTATATTGGCAAGATTTAACTCCATGACTCTTTTGGAACCATCAAAAACCACACGTTTCGGGGTTATTAGTAAATCTCCCTGTGCAAAGGTGGGAGAAGTGAAAATCACAAGTAATACTAATAGTAAGCTTAATCTAAGTTTATAATTATCTGAACCTATTATATGCATTTTCAATTATATTTCGAAATTAATACTGTTTATTATCCAAATATAACTAAAATATCAAATCAGACTAATAGATATTAAAAAAGCCGCTGGTTAGCGGCTTTGAAACTTTTTTACAATATATTAATTATAATTTACAGTTACTTTAAGGTCGGTTGTGTTTTTATAAGTTCCTGCCACCTGATTTGCTGCTACATTAAGTGTTGCTCCAACATTAACAGTTTGACTTCCTGATGCAGACAATAAACCTGTGCCACTAGGATTGCTTACAAAATTATCAACAGTCATAGTCTCTTTATTACCATTACCATTACCTCCTTCTCTTGTAAGAGTTATACTTTGTGGAAGTGAAATTGAATATGTGACACCAGCAAAACCTTGTACTTCAAATGAAGCAGCACTTCTTGTTCCAGGTATTGACGGAGCAGCTACCTTATTATAAGTTGGGGTATTGTCGGTTGCAATTGTAACGGTTCCTCCTGTAGAATTTGCAACAACGTTACCAAAATTAAGGTCAACTTTCTTTTCAATAGAAATCGGAGTGATGATTGTTGCAGTAGCGGTAGCAGTTGCACTAACTCTTGGGTTATAACTAGTCTGTGCAAATGATGTTGCTGTGAAACCTAAAGTTACGATTGCGAGTGTTAAGATTTTTGTTTTCATTTTTTTGTTTTTTTATTGTTTCTATTATTTTGTTTTATATCCTCTTTTAGATATTTTATGGTTTGGGTTCTCTACCCGTGCCGCACTTATTAAGTCAGAAAGTGTGCCAGATACTTTTAGGATTATCTACAGAAATAAAAACAACAGAAAATCTTTATGCTATAAATAGCATAAAAACAACACATTGCGATTAAAAAAATATCTTGAAAATTGATTTAAATATTAATCGAAGATCTTTTTATGAAAAAAATGTGGAAAGAAACTTTTTACATTG
>Ga0208825_1002154_pt1 | contig 13537 bp, 11 predicted proteins | sample AD_UKC113_MetaG_FD_184450 | JGI IMG/M metagenome (GOLD analysis project Ga0208825, IMG submission 184450) | Active sludge microbial communities of municipal wastewater-treating anaerobic digesters from Hong Kong - AD_UKC113_MetaG (SPAdes)... | ecosystem: Engineered > Bioreactor > Anaerobic >...
TATAAGAGGTTCTGACCATAATTCAACAACTCGTCTCTTAAACATAAATTATGAAACCGCAGCAGCAAGTTCTACCGACCTTGGAGGAATTGAAGTTGCGAGGGGAAAATGTGTAGTTACAATTGGACTAAAAACAATAACTCAAAATCCAACTACAACAGCAATAATAATGGCAGCGGGTGAAAGTAAAGCAAAAGTCGTAATGGATGCAGTGGAAAATCCACCTTCAATTTTATATCCTGCAACTTCCTTACAGAAACTGGCAGGAAGTAGATTTTATTTAACAAAAGGCGCTACATCTTTTTTAAAAGGAAGAAAAATTGATGAACTTGAAAATAAAAAATTAGAAAAAGAAGATATTGAAAAAATCATAATTGATATATCCAATAAAGAAAAAGTAAAAATTAGTAATTTAGATAAAAATGATTTTGAAGATGATATTTTCGGGAAAATTTTAATTAAGAAAAATATAAATATAAAAAAATCTTTAATTATAACTGAAAATGATATAAAAAGAAGCATAAAAAAGGGAACAGAAGTAATCAAAAATACAACATTTCTTCATACTTCCCCACATCATGATGATATAATGCTTGGATATCTTCCTTATATACTTCATCTTGTCCGAACTCCTTCAAATCAACATTTTTTTGCTACATTTACAAGTGGTTTTACTTCTGTTACAAATCATTATCTTTTGAGAAAAATTCAATTACTTGAAAAATATTTACAGGAAAATTTACTTTTTACTCTTTTAAAAGAGAAGGACTATTTTCAACCAGAAAATATAAATGCAAGAAATAGAGATGTATTTCAATATTTAGATGGAATAGCAGCAAATAGTAAAGAAATGATTGAAGAAGGTGAAAGCAGAAGGATGTTAAGAAATATTGTAGAAATAACAGGAAAATTGGATTTAGAAGAAATAAAAAGAAAAATAAAAAAATATAAAATATATTTAATAAATTCATATCCAGGCAAAAAAGATATTCCTGAAATACAGACATTAAAAGGAATGGTAAGAGAATGGGAAGAAGAACTTTTGTGGTCCCATTTAGGTTTTAACTGCAACCATATTTTTCATCTTCGTCTTCCATTTTATACAGGTGATATATTTACTCCTGAACCAGAATTCCCACAGGATGTAAAGCCGGTTATTAACCTATTAGAAAAATTAAATCCAGATATAATTACAGTTGCTTTAGACCCTGAAGGGACAGGTCCTGACACGCATTATAAGGTCTTACAGGTTGTTTATCAGGCAACAAAATATTATAAAGAAAAATATAACAAGAATTTTAAAATATGGGGTTATAGAAATATATGGTTTAAGTTTCATCCTTCTGAATGTAATATCTTTGTTCCTGTTTCTATGAACTCACTTGCTATTATGAAAATGGCTTTTGATATATGTTTTGGTTCACAAAAAGAAGCATCTTTCCCATCTTATGAATATGATGGTCCTTTTTCTGAACTTTCTCAGGAAATCATGGTAAATCAATACTCAAAAATAAAAACATGTCTTGGTAGGGATTATTTTTATTCAAACAAAGTTCCACGCCTAAGAGCAACAAGAGGATTTGTTTTCATAAAAGAGATGGAACCAGAAGAATTCTTTAAGAAAGCAATTGAACTCAAACGAATTATGGGCTTCTGACCCTCCTTTATATTGACTTTTAAGAAATGCAAGTTTAAAATTTATTATAAAAGTAACATAGTTATAATTATTTTGCTATTTTTAAGGGAAATTAGATATTATTGATAGAAAAATCACTTTCTTCCTAAATTTTTTGTTAGGTTTTTTAATACAAAAAGGAGAAAATACATAAGTTATAGAAAATGAAAATACCATGGTCAATCTCAACAACCGTAAGAAATCCTGAAAGATTACGGGAATTTTTAAGAGTGTTAAAAAAATTAGAAGGTCAGATTTTTGGTGTAAATAACCAGATTAAATATCAAGTACTTTTAATTCAGGAGCGGCTCTATAAACCTCAAAATATTCCTCTTAAATTCAGAAAATATTATGAAGATACTCAACTTGATATGTCTTTTGAGATAGCAGAGCAAATTTTTAATATTCAAAAATATGAAGATCCACCAATGAGAGGAAGACAATCAGTAAATCCACTAAATAAATTAGGATTTTCAATAGCAAGAGAAGGATATGGCCCAATAATAATTACTGAGTTAGGAAATAAGTTTTTAGCAGAAAATTATGATATAGGATATATATTTTTCAAAAGTTTACTTAAACTACAATTTCCTAATCCCTGGAGTGCAGATTTTTCAGCAAAAGAAGGTTTTGATATAATACCATTTATTGCAGTTATGCATCTAATTGAAAAAATCAATAAAAAAAATAAAAAAGGATTAGACAAAACTGAATTTAGCATTTTTGTTCCAACTCTTATAAATTTTCGTCAAATAGGTAAATATGTTGAGAAAATTTTAGAATTTAGGCAAACAAAAAACAAAAATAAGTTTATCCGCAATTTCGCAAAAGAATTCTATGAAATAAAAATAGTCCCGGATAAAAAGATAAGCAACTTATTTGACTACGGTGACAACATAATGAGGTATTTTAGACTTACAAGATATTTTAAAGTTTCAATTGATCCATTAGGATATTTCTGGAACATAGATTTAGAACCTTCAAGAAAAGAAGAAATAGAACAATTATTAGATATGTATAATGGAGAATCTTTTAAATTTGAAATTTTAGAAAATTATATGAATTATATTTCTGATATTACAAAGCCCATTTTGCCTTGGGAAAAAATAGAGAATTTATGGAAAATAGCGCAGTCGTTAAAAAATGAAATTATTGATTTAATAAAACAGGAAAATTTACAACTTCCTCAAAATAAACAAGAGATTTTGTATTGTTCAACTGAGACAATGAATAGAAACCAATTGGAAGATTATATTTTACAGTTAAGAAAATTTAATTTAGAAATAAAAGAACAATTAATGAAAATAAGATTAATGAGTAATCTAAATAGAATTGAAGAAATAATAAAAACTTTGAAAAATACTAAACAATTAAAAAAATATGAGCCAGAACAATTTGAAAAATTAATAACAGAAGCATTAAGAATAATCAATGATGAGATTTTAATAAAACCAAATTATCCTATGGATGATAATGGTGAACCAATTAATCACTCTCCTGGGAACAAACCAGATATAGAGTGCTATTATACAAAATTTAAGGCAATTTGTGAGGTAACATTAAATACATCAAAATTACAATGGGTTCAAGAAGGTCAACCAGTAATGAGACATTTAAGAGATTTTGAAATTCAGCATAAAAAAGATGAAATATTTTGTATTTTTATCGCTCCACAAATTCATAATGACACATATTCTCAATTTTGGATTTCTGTTAAATATGAATATGATGGTTTACCACAAAAAATAGTACCAATGACAACAGAACAATTTGCAGTACTGTTAGAAATTTTGTTAAAGGGCCTCAAACAAGGTAAAAGATTTTCTCACGAAGATTTGTATAAATTCTATTTTAAAATAGTCAATGAATCAAAAAAATTGAATAAGTTCTCTGATTGGGCAATATTTATAAATAAAACCATAGAGGAATGGAAACAAAAGATTATAGCGATATGAAAATTAATTATATATATTTAGGCGATTGTATTGAAATAATGGGAAAGGAGATTTTAGAAAATAGCATAGATTTAGTATATGCAGATCCTCCTTATAATTTATCAGGCAAACCATTGGTTTTAATAAATAATAAAACTGGTGGGCCTTTCTATAAAATGAATGAAGAATGGGATATTTGGAAATATGAGGATTATCTATTATTTACTAAAAATTGGATTGGGCAAGTATGGAATATTTTAAAAGATACAGGAAGTTTATATATTTCAAGTACATATCATAATATAGGTGAAATAATATTTATTGCAAAAAAAATTGGATTTAAACTAAATAACATTATTACCTGGTATAAAACGAATGCTATGCCAAATATTACCAGACGGACTTTCACACATTCTACCGAATATGTTTGTTGGTTCGTAAAGGGTAATAATTGGAAATTTAATTATGAAAGAATTAAAAATTTTAATCCTTACAAAACAAAAGAAGGTAAAGCAAAACAGTTAAGAGATTTCGTTGATTTTCTTGAAATGCCAATTGTTCAAGGGAAAGAAAGAATAAAAGGGGAAAATGGCCGGGCTATACATCCTACACAAAAACCTGAAAAATTAATAGAACTAATTATAATTGCTTCATCAGATAAAGACGATATAATTCTTGACCCATTTTTTGGAACTGGGACAACAGGAATTGTTGCTTCCCATTTAAAAAGAAATTGGATTGGGATTGAGGTTAATAAAAAATACTTCGCAGTCGCTTATAAAAGAATATTTGGGAAAGAGGTAATAAAAAATGTCTAATATCAAATTATTTAAGGGCGATGCTCTACAGATACTTAAGAAGATAGAACCAAAAAGTGTAGATTTAATTTTTGCTGACCCACCGTATAACCTTTCAGGCAAGAATTATCTCACGTGTAAAAGTGGAAAAATGGCAAAATGTGATAAAGGTCTATGGGATAAAATAGAAAATATACACGAATTTAATAGAAAATGGATAGAAGAATGTATAAATGTATTAAAAGACGATGGAACAATTTGGATTTCAGGCACTTTACATAATCATCCATCCATCGGTGTAATTTTGAAACAACTTAATTTATGGATAATAAACGATGTTATCTGGTTTAAACCAAATGCTCCACCATTAATTCAAAAAAATCGTTTTGTACCTTCTACAGAATTAATATGGGTTGCAAGTAAATCAAAAAAGTATTATTTTAATTATGAATTGGCAGTAAAATTAGGTAATGGTAAGCAAATGAGAAATTTGTGGGAAATACCAGCGGAAAGACACAAAACATCACATCCTACGGAAAAACCAGAAAAACTTTTAGAAAGAATAATTTTAGTTGGAAGTAAAGAAGGAGATTTAATACTTGACCCATTTATGGGTTCTGGGACGACAGGAGTAGTAGCAAAACGGTTAAATAGGGACTTTATAGGTATTGAAATAGACGAAAAATATTATAATATTGCCCAAAAAAGGATAGAAAATACTCAGATAGAAAACAACTTAGTAAAATTTGTTGAAGAGTTAACAAATGAAAAGGTATTATTAGATTGATAAAAAACATAGAACTAAAAAATATGAAATGGTGAGTTTAAAGGGATAGGAAGATTATATATAACTACGATAGAAAATGCTGGATATTGGATATATTTACAAATTGATAGAAGTGAATCTTGAAATATAAATAGAATTAAAAAGTAAGGTAAATTGCCTGTTCAAAGTTTTAGACCATATAATAATTGGTGATAATGATTATTTTGGCTTTTTCAATTAAAGGGTATTATTGAGGTTATCTTCTAAAGCCGGGGCGTATTCCTCTCTGTGCCATTCTTGCCCTCAGTCGCCTGAAATATTCCATCCTTTTTGCTCTTTCTTCTGGAGTTGTTTCAGATAATCTCTGCCTTCTTCTTTGAAGCATTGCATCAGGACTTGGTCTACCTCTTCCTCTCCTTGCTGATGTTACCTGTTGGTCCTGTTGTTGTCCTTGTTCAATATTTGGTGGATTTGGGATTTGGGTATTTTCTCTAAAAGCAGGGAAATTCCCCCTTCTTTCTCTTGCCCGTTGCATATTTTCTAACATTTTATCTATTTCTTTATCTAAAAATTCATTTTGTTTTTCAACTGGTAAAGAAAAAAATTCATCTAATCTTTTATTAAAATATGCCTCCTGGACTTTTCTTGAATTTTCTCTATATTTGCCTCTTTCTTCCGATGTTAAATTCCCTAAAAGTTCTCTTCTTTTATTAAAATCAATTTTCTCAACTCTTTCCCCTAATTTTGCTAAATTTTTCTCATTTAATTTATCTACATTTTTAGAGGCAATATATTCAATAACTTTTTCATCTGATAATTTTTCAAAATCAGGGGTTTTCGCAAATACATACCAGGATACCAAGCCCAAAATTAAGATAAAAGATATCCCTGCAACAGTAATGACTATTTTTTTCTTTTTTTTCATTTATTCTTCCTCTATTTGTGCAATTGGTTTATCATCCACATGTCCATCAAGATATAAAAAGTTTCTTACACCCTTTCCGTGAAAGTCCCTGTAATCATAAAATACCCATACTCTACTTACTCCAAGAAAAGCTCCTCCTCTTGTTCTATCTCTGGGTCTGCCATTTAAAGAAGTATTATATTCATAACTTGACCCCTCTCTTTCATAATAACCCTCTCTATCTGATAAACATTTAAATACTAATTTTGATTTAACATAAGAACCAAGTACTTCACAAATTGGTGGGTCTTCAATATTTATAGAAGGGAGAAGCGCAGCGATTGGGCAATAACCATCATAGTCCTGTGTGTACATATCAAAAGCAAGATATAGTTGTTTTAAATTATTTACACAATATGTTTTTCTTGCCCTTTCTCTTGCCTGTGATAAAGTGGGTAATAAAATACCTGCAAGAATTGAAATTATTGCAATTACCACAAGTAATTCAATTAGAGTAAATGCATTTTCCATTTCCATGTAATTTATGACGGGAAATTTTATAAAAAGTTTAGTGGGAAATTAACTAATAAATAAGTCAGAACAATTTCTTGGTTTTCTGTTTTTTACTTTTTGATAGACATAGGCAGAAATTATAGGAAAAGCAATCGTTGCTTCTGAAAATATCATCTGTTCATTTGATGAGTCAACTTTTCCCCATGAATTTGCTTCTTTTAAAGTTGAAGATGAAAGAGCGCCATCTCTTACATCTGCTACTGTTATCTGAATAGCATATTTATGCATAAATGCCTTCCCATCAAGAATATCTGCTGCTACAACAACATCCTGAGTAAAATTTTTTGGTACTCCTCCACCAATCATCAAAATACCTGTCTGCTGCGTTTTTGTTTTAAGATAAGTTAGTTCTCTAAAATCCTTCACTGAATCAATACTAACATGCCTATCAGGGTTTTTTACCTGATGATAAATAAGTCCAAAACCAGCAGAACAATCAGAAAAAGCAGGGACAAAAATTGGGACTTTTTTTTCATAAGATGATAGGATAACTGATTTTTCTGCTTTTACTCCATTTTCTTTTAGATATTTACCCATTTCCCATATAAATTCCCTTGAAGAGTAGACACCTGGTTGTAAATGAGCAGCAATTTCAGTAATTTTCATATCACATATTCTTAATTGGTCCTCATCAATATAAGTATCATAAATTCTATCAATATGTAGTTTATAAAGTTTTTTATCATCAATATCAGGTCTGCCAATATAATGTTTAAAACCAAGTGCTTCAAAAAAATCCTGGTCAACTATTATAGCACCAGTGGAAACAATTGCATCAATTAAATTATTTTCAATCAGGTCAGCAACAACATTTTTCAGTCCTGCGCTAAATAGAGAACCAGCAAGAGTTAAAATAATTACTACTTCTTCATCTTTTAACATTTTTTCAAAAAGTTTTGCTCCATATGCTAATGTTCTTGCCTGAAAAGACATTTTTGAGTACATTTCTATTATTGGGACAGCATCAATTTTTTTAATATCGCAATGTTCAACTACTTCTTTTAGATAATCATTTTTTGTTTCTTTCATTTTTTCCCCTATATTATTTTTAGGTTCTGCCAAAATTGGCTATAGCTTTTATAATGCCTTTCTTTGTCTTTTAAGGTTTTTATATGTCTTTATATCCCTCCCCCTTTTTTTCTGCTTCTCTTCCTTTTTTAACAACCCCTCTCCTTTTGAAATCTCCCCCTCTGGGCATGGTCCGAAGGATCCGTAGCCAAAAGTGAGGACCCAACGGGCGAGCCCTCTTTATAAAATCCCTCTTAATCTCCGTTGTGCTATCTGAAATTCCTCCAAATCCCCCTCCCCCCTTTTTCAAAGGGGGAAAATACTCCTTCCCTTGACAAGGGAAGGAAGGGATGGATTTTCCTTTTCATCTTTTTTCATCTAAGTTTTTGACACTACTTCTTTTTACTATCAAAATTACATTTACTTTTTGTTTATTATAATACTGGATTTTTCAAAAAATGGCAAGTTAATTGAGTAAGTTTTTAAAAACTTTACTAAATTTTTATACCATTGTTAATATCAGGAAAGAAGGGTTATTTCATCTTTTTCAAATTTTGGGAAGGGAATAAACCTTTCTTTCTTTTTGATAAAAACGCCAGAACCTTTTTCGCCTATTTCTCCAATTATTTCAAATTTGATTTTTCTTTTTTTAAACACTTTTTTCATTTTTTCAACTTCTTTCCTTTCAGTTATTCCAATAATACAACCAGAAGATATTATTCCTGTAACATTTAGATTAAAAATTTTACATAATTTACATGCAGGTGGATAAAAGGGGATTTTTTCAAATAAAACAATAATTTTATGTCCAGAAACACTTGAAAGTTCATAAAGAGCGGTTGAAATTCCACCTTCTGTTGGGTCATGCATCAATTTAATTTTGAAATTTTCCCATAGAAATTTACATTCTTCACTTATTCCTATTCCAGGGTTTTTAATTGAATTTTTGACTTTTTCAAGATATTTTTCACTGAAAATTTTTTTTAAATAGTCATATTTTTCTCTTACAATTATTGATGCACCTTCAATCCCAACTTCTTTTAAAATAAATACAATATCTCCTTTTTTTATTTTTTCATTTTTTTGTTTTTTTATTGGTGTGCCAAGCATAAAACCAATAGAAATTATTGATTTAACATTTGGAGTAATTTCTGTATGTCCGCCTATCCATTTTATTTTATGTTTTTTACATTCATTAGAAATTTGAGAAAAAATATCTTCAATTTCAAGAAAACTTATATTTTGTGGAAAAATAATTGTTGAAAGAAAGTAATCTGGGTTTCCACCAGCAACAGAAATATCATTACTATTTATATTTATAAGGTAAGTGCCAATATCTTTCCCAACAAGAATAATTGGGTCTGTTTTAGCATAAATTGTATTGTTTTTTATTTTGAAAATTGAAGCATCAACTCCTATTCCAGAACTTTTAATAATATCTTTCCCTTTATATGTATATCTGGTAAGAAGGTATTCAAGAAGAGAAAGAGGCAATTTCCCTTTTTGAAATTTTCTTATGCCACAAAGATATTCAATTTCTTTTCCACTTTCAAATGTAATATCAGGCATTTCTTTTCCAAAATATTCAAATTTCCCATCTCTAACAATACCACATGTCAAAATACCTGCTTTCCTACCACATAAAATGTCAAAATAATGGTCTCCAACAATTATTGTGTTTTCTTTTTTTACTCCTAATTTTTCAATTGCTTTTTCTAAATGATATGGAGATGGCTTTACTTTTTCTACATCATCTCTTGTTAAAAAAACATCATAAGGAATTGAGAATTTTTTTACAACTATTTCAGTTGCTTTCCTGCAATTCCTGGTGATTATCCCAATTTTTATTCCTTTTGTTTTTAATTTTTTAATAAGAGTCAGTATGTCTTTATAAGGAACTGCATTTTTCATTCCTTTTATTTCTTCTTCAATTATTATTTTTTCACTTTCTCGTTTGAATTCAGTTATATTTTTGTTTTCTTTATTATTTTTTTGTACTTCTTTGATTAGTTCAAGTGCAGGAAGATTTTTAGACGGAGGTTTTAAGTTATATTTTATACATAATTCAATTATTCTTCTTTTCATATTTCCAAAATCAATAAAACTATGAATAATAGTTCCATCAAAGTCAAAAACTACTCCATTAATTTTTCTCATCCTTTATTTCAATATTTTGCGGAATTATCAGGATTAAAAATTTCAAATATTATTACTTTCCTGTTTTTATCAAAACCAACATAAAAATCATTGTAAAACCAAACCTCCATCATTTCACTTTCAGAGATGTATTTTCCATAAGGATTGCCCAATATTTTTTCAACCTGTTTATCATCCATTCCATAAGTTATTTTTTTCTCTAATTCTGCACTTTTTCCTTCTTCGGTTAAATCAGATGTATTTTTGATAATTTCTGCTTTACCTTCTGGGTTAAATAATTTTTTTTCTTTCTTTTTGGTTGGACAGTTTTCTTTAATTATTGAACATCCCGAAAGGAAAATAAACATTAAAAAAATCCAAATAAAATTTTTCATCTTTCCCTCCATTTTTTGTATTTTCTTGATTTGTTTTATAATATCATAAAAAATGGAAAAGAATATATTTCCCCGACAAAAGTTTGTGATATTGAGAATGTTGATTTAAAAATGAGAAGTGAGATTCTTACAAAAAATATCAATACCTTAGAAGAGAAAGCAATAAATATATTCAATTTTGTAAGAGAACAGGTTAAATACGGATTTGATTATCCTTATACAAAAGCATCTGAAACATTGAAAAAAGGATATGGAAATTGTTTCAATAAATCAAGTTTACAGATTTCTCTTTTAAGATGTGCAGAAATTTACTCCGGATATATTGTCTATCTTATTAAAAAAGATATCTTTAAACCAATTGTTCCACCTGATATTTACCAGTTGATTTCTGAATCAACAATTCATGTCTCAACTGTTGTATATCTTAATAATACATGGGTTGAATGTGATGCAACTATTGATTATCAACTTTATAATGCTGTATATAAAAATTCTGGTCTGGAATATGAACAATGGGATGGCAAAAAAAATTTAACAATCAGTCATGACTTTATTATTGAACAACAAGGAATATATTCAAATATTGACCTTTTTCTACTTAATCCACCAAAATTCTGGACAGATGAACTTTTTCAAAAAGCAAACGAATATCTAAATAAAATTAGAGGGTTGCTTTAAAATAACTTTAATGGGGGAAAAAATGAAATGCGAAATTAAAATCGGGAAAAAAAGGAAAGGAATAGTAAATAAAAATATATATGGACACTTTATTGAACATCTTAAAAGATGTATATATGGCGGAATTTATGAAGAAAATAGTTCTTTGAGTGATGAAAATGGTTTTAGAAAAGATGTTCTTGGAGCAATAAAAAAATTAAATGTCCCTGTTTTAAGATGGCCAGGTGGAAATTTTGCTTCAAATTATCACTTTCTTGATGGAATTGGTCCAAAAGAAAAAAGACCTAAAAAGTTAGATACTGCATGGATGGGAGAAGATAATAACCATTTTGGAACAGAAGAATTTTTGAAATATTGTGAAATTATAAAAGCACAACCATATATATGTCTTAATTTTGGGACAGGAACACTTGATGAAGCACTTGGATGGGTTGAATATTGTAATTATGATGGAAATACATATTATGCTGACATAAGAAAGAAATATGGGAAAGAAAAACCACATAAAGTAAAATATTGGGGACTTGGAAATGAAATATATGGGAAAGGGCAACATGGGCATTGTGAAGCAGAAGAATATGCTGAGAAGGCAAGACAATGCTCACAATTTATAAAAAAAATTGACCCTGAAATTAAAACAATTGCAGTTGGTGCTGATAATCCTGATTGGGATATAAATGTTATAAAAATTGCAGGTGAGACAATTGATTATATTTCAATTCATGCTTATTTTTCTTCTGATGACTATTTTACAATTGCCGGGCTTCCTTATTATGTTGATAAGAGACTGTATATTTTAGAATCGTCAATAAAAGTGGGAGAAAATTATATAAAAAGAGAAAAACCAATTGAAATTGCTTTTGATGAATGGAATATCTGGAGAAAACCACTTGACGATGAAGAAAACTATAAACTTTCTGATGGTATTTTTGCATGTGGTTTCTTTCATATTTTACAAAAACATTGTGAAAGAGTAACAATGGCAAATCTCGCTCAACTTGTAAATGTTCTTGGAGCAATACAGACAAAAGGGAAAGGGGTTATTTTAACACCAATTTATTATGCATTTTACCTTTATTCTAACAATACAGGTGATTTTCTTCTTGATAGTGAAGTTAAAGTTGAAAAATATAATTTCCAGTATAGAAATGAAAAAATTGAAAATGTCCCATTTATTGATGTTTCTGCAACTGAAGACGAAAAAAACATTTATGTTGCAGTTATAAATAGGAATACAGAAAAAGTTGATGGGAAAATAGAAATTGAAAATAATTTTAAGAAAGAAGGGAAAATTTTAACTATGACAGGAAATTCACCAGAAGCAATAAACACAACAGAGAAACAAGAAGTAGAAATTATGGAAGAAAATTTTAAAAAATTTTCAGATAAATTAAATTATTCTTTCTTACCTTACTCTACTACAATTTTAAAAATAGAAAAAAATGGATAAAGAAATTGAAAAGAAACTTTTATCATTTGACGATAAAGAAAGAAAAGCAGGTCTTTATCTTTTGAAAAAGAAAATTGAAGAAGGAGATATAAAAAAAATAAATATAAAACCATATTTAAATCTTCATATACACTCTTTCCACTCATTTAACTATAAGAACTGGTCTCCATCAAGAATTGTCTTTGAGGCATGGATAAATAATTTAGAATATGTCGGAGTTGTTGATTTTGATACAATTATTGCAATTGAAGAGACACTTTTATCAGGAGAAATTTTAAATACAAAGGTTGTAAGTGGTTTTGAATCAAGGGTATTTTTACCTGAACTTAAAGACAAAGTTATAAATTCTCCTGAAGAACCTGGTATTTATTATTTGTGTGGGAAAGGATTTAAAAAGGCAATTGATGATAATTCAGAAGAAGGAAAGTTTTTTAATAAGTTAAAAGAAATTGCCCAAAAGAGAAATAAAAAAGTTATTGAAAAACTTAATAACTTTCTTGTAGATATTAAAATTGATTATGAAAAAAACCTTCTTCCATTAACCCCATCTAACAATCCAACAGAAAGACATATAATTTTTGCTTACATAAGAAAATCAGAAGAAATTTTTGGAGAAAAAGTTGATGATTTTTGGGCAGGAATTCTTAAAGTTGATAAAAAAAATATTGGAATTTTGAGAAAAGAAAAACAACATGACTTTCAAGAAATTTTGAGAAAAAAACTTATAAAATTTGGTGGACCCGGTTATATAAAACCAGAAGTAGAAAATTTTCCTCTGTTTGATGAAGTTGTTAAAATGACAGAAAAAGTTGGTGGTATTCCAATAGGAACATGGCTGGATGGAACAAACCAAGGAGAAGAAAACCCAGAAAATTTAATTGAACTTATGAAAAACAAAGGAATAAAAGGAATAACAATAATACCTGAAAGAAATTGGAATATAAAGGACCCTGATGAAAGAAAAATTAAAATAGAAAAACTAATTGACTTTTTAGAAGTATGCAAAAAAATGAATATGCCTGTTATATGTGGAACTGAAATGAACAAATTTGGGCAGCCATTTATTGACGATTTTTCCCAACCAGTTCTTTCAAAATATCTACCATATTTTATGGAAAGTGCTTCTTCTCTTTTCTCTTAATCAAGTTTTTCAAATTTTATATTCCCTGGCAAATACTTTACACTTTCTTCAATAATAGATGTATATTTCCCATAATTTGT
>Ga0208825_1002157_pt1 | contig 13518 bp, 12 predicted proteins | sample AD_UKC113_MetaG_FD_184450 | JGI IMG/M metagenome (GOLD analysis project Ga0208825, IMG submission 184450) | Active sludge microbial communities of municipal wastewater-treating anaerobic digesters from Hong Kong - AD_UKC113_MetaG (SPAdes)... | ecosystem: Engineered > Bioreactor > Anaerobic >...
ATGGTGGTTCTCCCGGAATTGCGGCAACACTACGGGGGCGCGTGGCGGCCGGCTGTGACCGGATCGCCAGCTCCCGCGCGCCCTGCGTACCGCCCTGCAACGGACCGCCGCGACCGCCGTTGACCGCCCGGCCCGCGCCAACGAAAAGGGCGCCCAGCGGGCGCCCTCGCGTGCGGCGGGAATTGGCTGCCTCAGCCGCCGAACTTGAACAGTGCCGGCTTCCAGCTGCCCTGGCGGCTGTAGGACTCGCGGCGGCGGCGGTGCATGCGATCCTGCAGCTCCAGGCGACGGCCTTCCAGCCAGTCGGCGCGCTGCATGTTGCTCAGGTCCTCGCCGCGGCGCTCGGCCTCGGCACGGCGGAAGTCGCAGAAGTCGTCGTAGGCGTCGAGCTCGTGCTTCAGCTCGCGCACGCACAGCTCGATCATGATGGCGTCGTCGAGGAAGCCCAGCACCGGCACGGTGTCCGGGATGACGTCCTTGGGATCGGCGAAGTAGGTCAGTGCCGACAGCACGCGCTGCTTGTCCTCTTCCGGCAGGGCCCAACCCGTGTCGTGCACCATGGCGATCATGGCGTCGAGCTTGCCCAGGCGCTCGGCGATGAAACCGGGCACCTGCACGTTGGCGGAATCGGCCAACAGCTTCTTTGCCGCGTCGGTGATCTGCTGCGCGCTCAGGTGCTTGGTCTCGTCCTGGGCTTTCTTCATGCCGTCGATGAAGTGGGCCAGGTCGGCGTCGCCGAGTTCGATGGTGATGGTGAGGGACATGGCTGGGTACCGCGGTGGGAATCGGGGAGGCAGGCAGCCTAGCTAGGGCGTGTCGGGGCGTCAATCGACGCCGCGGCTGGCCCGCTGCGCGCGCGGTCGCCCCTACAGGATGCCCACCAGGCCGGCGCCGAAGGCCGTCACCATGCGCGTGTAGATGGTCTTGAACGGCAGATCCACCTCGGGGAAGTCGCCCACGTCCTCGTAGCAGTCGTAGAAGCCGGGCTCGCCGGGGCGCCGCGGCGTGCAGCCGGGTTTCAGCTCGAAGCTGCTCGCGTAACGGAAGGGCCAGAAGTCGAACAGGGGCAGGGCGGCGGAAAAGTCGGCGATGGCGCCGTTGACCCGCTCTACCAGGCGCGGGCGCTGGCGCTTGGCGATGGTCCAGGCATTGCCCGGCGCGGCGTCGCGCAGGATCGAGGTGCGCACCGCCGCGGCGAAGGCGGCATCGTGCACGATGAAGCCCGACTCGGTGTTGTAGGCGTCCGATCGCGGGTCGAAGTTGTGCGAGCCGATCAGGGTCACGCTGCCGTCGATGACGATGCTCTTGGCATGCAGGCCGAGGCGCACGCCGCCGCTCTTAAGCGGCGCGCGCTCGTACTTGCGGTAGCCGGGCGTATCGGTGCCGCCGTCGGACAGCGCCGCGTAGTCGGCCACCATCGCGGCGGCATCGGCGGGAAAAGGCTTGAACTCGTGGATCTCGAAGCCGTAGCGCTTGAGGTAGCGCTTCTTGTACTTGTGCGAAAGGGCGTAGACGTAGAAGGCGTCGGTGGCCGCCAGGGAGTTGGTCGACACGATCACGCGCAGTTCGCGGTGCTGCGTGTGCAGGCTGCGGAACACCTCGCGTGCCCGCCGCGAGATCACCAGGTACGGCGTCTGCATCACGATCTCGCCGCGTGCGCCGCGCAGCAGGCTGATGACGTGGCGGGTGAGAGCCTGTTCGGCGCGGTTGTCGGGCTCCAGCGGCTTGTTGGGCGAGTCGGAGAAGTAGTCGACGCGGCCGACGCGGAAGGACCGGTCGGCGAACTGCGTCTGGATCCAGCCGGGGTCGGCGGCGCGGGCGCGCAGCGCCGCCACGCGCGCGGGGCGGGCAAAGTCGGGCGCGGTCCAGGCGGGCACGGGCTCCTTGGGCGCCAGCACGCGGCGGTTGATGTCCTTGAGCTGGGCCAGGCGGCGCGTGCGCGGATGCTGCCAGAACTGCTCGAACGAAGCCTGCATGGCGGCAGCGGCCACCGGCCCGGCCACCAGCACGTCCCGGTCGCGGTAGTCGAACTCGTCGTCCCAGTCGTAGTAGCGGTTCTCGTAGTTGCGTCCGCCGGTGATGCCGAGGGCGCCATCCACCAGCAGCAGCTTGTTGTGCATGCGCTGGTTGAACTTGAAGAAGCAGCAGACGATGCCGGCGGCGAACTCCAGCGGCTGCGTGGCGGCCTCGTCGAACGTGGGGTTGTAGAAGCGCAGCTCGAAGTTGACGTGGGCGCGCGCCAGGCGCGCCAGCAGGGTCGGATCGCCCACCGAGAACAGCTGGTCGACGATCACGCGCACCCGCACGCCGCGGCGCGCGGCGGCGATGAGTTCGTCCAGCACCAGCAGGCCGGCGTCGTCCTTGGCGAAGATGAAGGTCTGCACGTCGATGCTGCGCCGCGCGGCGCGGATCAGGTGCACGCGCAGCGCCAGCGCATCGGCGCCGACGTCGAGCAGGTTGGCGTAGTGCACCGGTGCCCCGGCCTGCGATTCGGCGGCGGCCCGCGCCACCAGGGCGGCGTAGGGTGAGGCCAGGGCGCAGGCGTCGGCCGCGCTGCAATCCAGGGTGCGCTCCTGCTGCTGCGAGATCACGTCCTGTGCCTGCCGCACGCGCTCGCGGCTCAGGCTGCAGGCGCCGAGCAGGCACGCCGCAGCCAGCAGCCAACCCATTCGCAGGCAACGCGGCATCCCTGACATGCCCGCCATGCTAGCAGGCGCGTGCGGCCGCATTCAGTCCGGCGGCGGCGCGGTGGCGTAGACGGTGAAGTGCAGGCGCACCCGGTCGGCCAGGGTGCCGCGGTGCGTGCGCATGCCGAAGTCGCTGCGCTGGATGCTGCCCTCGGCCTGCACCGGGCAGGCGATGCCCGGCTGCTGCGCGCAATCGGCGCCGCGCAGGCTGAAACTCACCGGGTGGGTCACGCCGCGCACGGTGAGCGTGCCGAGGATGTCGCCGCCGTCGTGCAGCACCGAGAGCGGGAAGGGCTCGGAGCGAAAGCCCAGGCGCGGGTGGCTCGCCGCGTCGAAGAACTCGGGCGACTTCACCCAGTCCTCGTAGTCGCTGCTGCGCATCTTCACGCGCGTGGCGTCGATCTGCGCGTCCACGCGTGCCACGCGCGCGGCGTCGTCCACTTCCAGCTCGCCCTCGACCGCGCCGAAGCGCCCCTCGACGCTGAACAGCCACATCACGCGCACCTGGAACTCGGCATGCGAGCGCGAGCTGTCGAAGGCGATGCGGCGCGGTTCGGCGTGCGCACCCGCGGCCGCGGCCAGCAGAGCGGGCAGGACCAGGCGCGCGGCAAAGGCGCGGTGCATCGGCGCTCAGGGCGACCAGAAGGCCTTGAGCGTGCCGGCACCTGGTTCCAGCGCGCCGCCGGCCAGCTCGAACCAGGCCACGCCGGCCGGCGGCATGCCGCGGAAGTCGCCCGACTGGCCCGTGGCCAGCAGCGCCACCAGGGTTTCCAGGCCGGGGTTGTGCCCCACCAGCAGCAGGCGCTCGGCCTCGGCGTGCTCGTCGAGCAGGCCGAACAGGGTGCCCGAGGTGGCTTCGTAGATGCGTGGCTCCACCCGCGTGTCGGCATAGCCGAGCTGGCCCAGCACGCGCTCCAGGGTCTGCCGGGTGCGCTGCGCCGGCGAACACAGCACCCGCGAGGGCAGGCCGCCGTGCCGCGCCAGCCAGGCGCCGGCGGCGTCGGCCTCGGCCTCGCCGATGGGACTCAGGCAGCGCTCCGTGTCGCCCGCGCCGGCAGCGGCGGCGAGGGCATGGGCATGGCGCAGCAGGATCAGTTCTTTCATCACTCGCCCCGGCCCCTCGGGCCGCGATGCCGGCGGCTGCCGGCTGGTTCCGATCCTAGCCCAGCCGCGGCACCGGCGCGCGGCGGTCTCAGCCGAGCTTCTTCAGCCAGCGCAGCAGCGGCTTCCAGTCGTCCTGGTGGCCGCGCACGTATTCGGAGTGGTAGTCGAACAGGCTCTTGCCCAGGCCGGTGGCCATCACATAGCCCTGGGAATCGCGCAGCTGCGCCACGATGGGGAAGGGGAAGCCCTTGATCTCCGCCAGGGCCTGCTGCGAGGCGTGGGTCCAGGGCTTGAGGCGGTTGGCCACCACCGCCACCGGCACCTTGCCGCGCTTGATCGGCTTGAGCTCGGCCATCTCCAGCAGGAACGGCGCGGTGGCTTCCAGGTCGAAGGGCGAGGGCAGCACCGGCACCACGATCGCGTCGACGTAGTCGAGCAGTTCCGCCACCTGGTCGGGATGGATGCCCGCCGGGGTGTCCACGATCACGCGCTCGGCGTCGGCGGGCACGCGCTCGCGCCAGTCGCGCCGCGTGCCGTCCAGCGGCAGCACCGCCGTGGCCAGGCCCGCGCGGTGCTCGCACCAGCGCCGGCTGGACCCGAGGCGGTCGCAGTCGACCAGCACGGTGTTCCGGCCCTCCACGGCGTAGTGCGCCGCCAGATGGGTGCTGACCGTGGTCTTGCCGCAGCCGCCCTTGGAACTCGCCACCAGGACCTTCAGCATCGCCGACCCTCCCGTGAGCAAAGCCGCGGCAGGTTACACCGCGCCCGCCGGCCGGCGGAAGCCGGCGCGCCGCCGTGCTCAGTAGCCGGCGGCCTGGCCGTCCTTGCGCCCCTCGCTGGCGCCGACGTAGACCCGGTTCCTCGCGTCCCACAGGATGGCCTGGTAACCGCCGTAGGGACCGTCGGCAAACATCACCTTGTGCCCCTTGCGCATCAGCGCGCGCACGGTCTCGTAGGGGTAGCCCGACTCCAGTTCCAACTCGCCGCCGTCGCGCATCTCGGTGACCTGCCCGGACGGTTCGGTGGAGCCCTCGTGCTGGATGCGCGGCGCATCGCCGGCCTCCTGCAGGTTCATGCCGAAGTCGATCAGGTTCAGCACGATCTGCACGTGCCCCTGCGGCTGCATGGCGCCGCCCATGACGCCGAAGCTGATCCAGGGCTCGCCGTTCCTGGTGATGAAGGACGGGATGATGGTGTGGAAGGGCCGCTTGCCCGGCGCGTAGCTGTTGGGGTGGCCCTCCTTGAGCACGAACAGCTCGCCGCGGTCCTGCAGGATGAAGCCCAGGTCCGGCGGGCTCATGCCCGAGCCCATGCCGCGGTAGTTGGACTGGATCAGCGACACCATGTTGCCCTCGCGGTCGGCCGTGGTGAGGTAGATGGTGTCGCCGCCCTCCAGCGGCGGGTGGCCGGCGTCGACCGACTTCATGGCCTTGTCCATCGAAATCAGCTTGCGCCGCTCGGCGGCGTAGTCCTTGGACAGCAGGTCCGCCAGCGGCGCCTGCGCGAAGGCGGGGTCGGCGTAGTAGCGCGCGCGGTCGGCGAAGGCGAGCTTCTTGGCCTCGGTGAAGAGGTGCACGTGCTCGGGGCTGCCGAAACCGTAGGACTTGAGGTCGTAGCCTTCCAGGATGTTGAGCATTTCCAGCGCGGCGACGCCCTGGGTGTTGGGCGGCAGCTCCCACACATCGACGCCGCGGTAGTTCACCGACACCGGCTCCACCCACTCGCCGTGGTGCGCGGCGAGGTCGGCGGCGGAGAGGAAACCACCCTGCGCCTTCATGTAGTCGGCGATGGCCTGCGCGATGCGCCCCTTGTAGAAGGCGTCGCGGCCACCGCGGGCGATGGCCTCCAGCGTGTTGGCCAGGTGCGGGTTCTTCCAGATCTCGCCCTTGGCCGGCGCCTTGCCGTCCCGGGTGAACTGCGCGGTGAAGCCGGGGAATTGCGCCAGCCGCGGTACCGACAGCGCCCAGTAGTGGGCGATCAGTTCGGTCACCGGGAAGCCGTCGCGGGCATAGGCGATGGTCGGCGCCAGCACGTCCTGCATCGGCAGTTTGCCGAAGCGCTGGTGCAGGGCGAACCAGCCGTCCACGCAGCCCGGCACGTTCACCGGCAGCGGCCCCAGCGGTGGCACGTCCCTGTAGCCGTGGTCGAGGAACCACTGCAGGGTCAGCGACTGCGGCGAGCGGCCCGAGCCGTTGTAGCCGTAGAGCTTCTTCGTCCTGGCGTCCCAGACGATGGCGAAAAGATCGCCGCCGATGCCGTTGGACACCGGCTCCATCAGGCCCAGGGCCGCGTTCGCGGCGATGGCGGCGTCCACCGCCGTGCCGCCGCGCTTGAGCACGTCCAGGCCGATCTGCGTGGCCAGTGGGTGCGAGGTGGCCACCATGCCGTGCGGGGCGATGACTTCCGAGCGGGTGGCGAAGGGCTTGCCGGTGATGCGGTCGCCGGCCTGCGCGGCCAGCGGCAGCAGGGCGGCAAGGGCGAGGACGAGGGTTTTCATGGGCATCTCCGGCGGGTGGGTCCAGGCAAACGCAACTCAGGCGGCGAGGCCGAGCAGCCAGCGCCACAGCGGCAGGGTGGCGATCGCGGCCACCGTACCGTAGCCGACCAGGGCGGCGCCGAGCTCGGGCGCGAGGCCGGCCATGGCCGTCAGGGCCGCGCCGGTGATCATCGGCGGCATGGCCGATTCCAGCACCACGGCGGCGCGCAGCTCGCCCTCCAGGCCGAACAGCGCGCACAGGCCCAGGGCCAGCGCCGGCAGCAGCAGCAGCTTGCCGGCCAGGCCGGCGAGCAGCGGGGCGATGTGCCGGCGCGGCAGCCTGAGCTTCAACTGCATGCCGATGGCCAGCGTGACCAGAGGCAGCAGCGCCCCGGAGAGCTGCTTCAGCGCGCCTTCCAGCGCCGCCGGCAGGTGGGCCGGCACCACGGTGAAGGCCAGCAGCAGGGTCAGGAAGGGCGGGAAGGTGAGCACGCGGCGCAGCACCGTGGCGGCGCCCGGCCGCTCGCCGCCGCTGTACAGGGCGATGACCACCAGGCCAAAGGTGGACAGCATGACGAAGCTGCCGAATTGGTCGTACACCACGGCGTAGCGCAGCGCGCCGGCGCCGGCCAGGGCGGGAATCAGGGCAAAGCCGAGAAAGGAGGTGTTGCCCAGCGGCACCTCCAGCAGCAGCACGGCCGTGTCGCCGCGGGCGAAACGCGCGGCGCGGGCGAGACCCAGCACCAGCAGCGTGGACAGGCCCAGCAGCAGCCAGGGCACGGCGACCACCCCGATCAGTTCGGTGCGGAAACTCAGCTGCGGCGCATACAGCAGCACCGAGGCCGGCAGGCAAACGTACAGCACCACCGCGTTCAGCGCGTCCGGCGCGCTCTCCGGCACCCAGCCGCGCCAGCGCAGCAGTCGCCCCAGCGCCAGCAGGGCAAGCACGAAACTGAAAGTGCTACCGAGCTCCATCCAAAAGAATCCCCAATGACATCGCCGAGAATTGCCGCGACCGAGCGATTCGGAAATGTATCACGCGGTGGGATGTAAAAAAGGTATACTGTAAAATACGAGACGACGGTAAATGTACAAGCCGCTTTTCTCGATTTGCGATAGAGCATTCAATGACAAGATTGTCATGGGTATGGCAATTAGCAATGGACTCTTCCGCGGTAAACTTGCCAATTAGCAACACACGGAATTTCGCGCCAAGGACGGCTTTCTACTTCTTTGCGTCGAGGAAGTATTGATATGAGCAATTTCTTCACGAGTCAGGATTTCTCCGGGAAACTTCTGAATCTGGCTTTTGGGCCTACGTCGGCAACAAGGCCCAATTTGTGCCTTGCCATCCATGATAATGACCAAATGCTCAACCATTCCTTGTTGCAGCATCGCGACAATGGCTGGGCATATAGTCAGTACTACGGTGTTTCACTCCAGCAGTTCAGCGCGGCGCTTCAAATCTTGAAGATGCTCTTTGGTGAAAATATGCGCGAGATGAACGTGCTCGATTTCGCCTGCGGCTATGGTCGCCTGCTTCGTTTCCTGACGCTGATTGCGCCGCCTTCGCACATTTGGGCGGCCGAGCTACAACCAGAGGCAGTAAATTTTGTGGCGCAGCAGTTCGGTGTTAACGGAGTCATTTCGAATATTGACCCAAGAGAATTTGATCCCGGAAGAACATTCGATTTCATCTGGGTAGCATCGCTGTTTTCACACCTGCCAGAGGAATTGTTCCGAGCTTGGTTGGCTCGCCTCATCTCACTACTGAGTCCACGAGGTATTCTCTGCTTTAGTGTTCGAGATGAAAGCCAGGCTGCGCCAGGGGCCGTGATTCCAGAATTAGGCGTTCTCTTTCACCCTGAAAGTGAGAACGCGCAACTCGATCGAACCATTTACGGCACAACTTACGCCAGCGAGAAATTTGTTGCTGGTGTGTTGAGAGACGTTCTGGGCGTGGGGCATACGCACACGCGCCTGCCAAAAGCGCTGGCCCATGAGCAGGACCTCTATGTCGTCGCCAGGGATCCCGCACGTTCACTGACCGCGCTTCAGGGCTTTCGACGCGGGCCATGGGGCTGGCTCGATCGAAAGCAGCTTCAGTCTGATGGCAAAATATACTTGGAAGGCTGGGCGGCCTCACTGGATGACGGACCGATCGACCATGTCGAGATTAGCTTGGGCGATCGTCAGTTTCGCTGCGACACATACAAGAGGCGAGACGACGTCTGCGAGGTCTTTAAAGACCCACGAATGCTCAACAGCGGATGGGAATTTCGGCACGATTTTGGTGAGCCAATGACCGACATCGCTGCGGAGATCGCAGCAGTTTCGGTTCGAGGTGAGCGCGCACTAATCTATGCAGGACCCATAGGCGCTTCGCAGACACAGTGACCCAATCGGGGCCTTAAGAGCGACCGCGGCATCAGCCGGGCGCTCATTCGCCCAGCGCGTCGCGCATGAACTCCGGCAAGGCCAGCGCGGCCTTGTGCATGTCGACGTTGTAGTAGCGCGTGGCGAAACCCTTGCTGGCGGCACCGCGTTCGCGGAAACCGGCAAGGTCGGCGCCCTTGCGCGCCATGGTGCAGCTCCACCAGCCGGTGGGATAGCACGGCTGCGGGAAGGACAGCGTCTTCACCGCCTGGAAGCCGGCGGTCTTCATGTGCGTGCGCATGGACTGGATCAGCTCCAGGTGCGCCAGCGGCGACTCGGACTGCTGCACCAGGATGCCGGCGTGGCGCAGCGCCTTGAAGCACGAACCGTAGAAGGCCGCGTTGAAGAGCCCTTCGGCCGGGCCGACCGGGTCGGTCGAGTCCACGATCACCACGTCCACCGACTCCGGCTCCAGCTCGGCCATGTACTTGATGCCGTCGATGAACAGCAGTTCGGCGCGCGGATCGGCATTGGCCTCGCACAGCTCGGGGAAGTACTGCTCCGCCAGGCGCGTCACGCGCTCGTCGATCTCCACCTGCACGGCCCTTTCCACTTCGTCGTGGCGCAGTACCTCGCGCAGGGTGCCGCAGTCGCCGCCACCGATGATGACCACCCGCTTGGCACGTGCGTGCGTGAACAGCGCCGGGTGCGACATCATCTCGTGGTAGAGGAAATTGTCGCGCGTGGTCACCATCAGGCAGCCGTCGATGACCATCACCTTGCCCCAGTGGGTGGAGTCGTAGATGTCGATCTTCTGGAACGGTGTCTGCTCCGAGTGCAGCAGCGCCTTCACGCGGAAGCCGATGGACGAGCCAGAATGCTCGTGCTGCTCGGTGAACCAGGTGGTCTCGGACATGGCGCGCGGTCTCTCGGCAAGGCGGCTGCGAAGCGGGGCGCGGATTGTAGCGGGTCCGTTCCCGGCGCGCTGCCTTGCCGCCACGCCCCGAACGCGCGCCAGCACAGCACCATGGCGGGCCGCTACAATGGCGCGCTCCCGACGGCCCCGCGGCGCATGTGGCTTCCGGCCGTCGGGCGACATCCGTCAAGGCCCGCCGCTGCGACGTCCCACGTAACGTTGTCGAGGAGACTGGACGATGACGACCTGGAACGTGGCCGAGGCCCGCCAGCGCTATGCCGTTCCGCACTGGAGCGAAGGCTATTTCGACGTCGACGAGGCCGGCCGCCTGTGTGCGCAGCCGCGCGGCGCCGACGGTCCTCGCGTGGCGCTGGACGCACTGATCGCCACCGCACAGGGGCAGGGCGCGCGCCTGCCCCTGCTGCTGCGCTTCGCCGACATCCTGCACCACCGCCGTGCACGCCTGCAGCAGGCTTTCGCCAAGGTCATGGCCGATTGGGACTACGCCGGCGGCTACACCGCGGTATTCCCCATCAAGACCAACCAGCAGCGCGGCGTGGCCGGGGAGCTGGCCGCGCAGGCCGCGCCCGGCTTCGGCCTGGAGGCGGGCTCCAAGCCCGAACTCATGGCCGTGCTGGCGCTGGCGCGCCCGGGCAGCATCGTCATCTGCAATGGCTACAAGGACCGCGAGTACATTCGCCTGGCGCTGATCGGCCGGCGCCTGGGCCTGGACATCTTCATCGTGGTGGAGAAGCCCTCCGAACTCGATACGGTCATCGCCGAGGCGCGCGCGCTCGGCGTGGAGCCGCTGCTCGGCGTGCGCATGCGCCTGGCGACCATTGGCGCCGGCAAGTGGCAGAACACCGGCGGCGACAAGGCGAAGTTCGGCCTGTCGCCGCGCCAGGTGCTCGATCTGGTGGAGCAGCTCAAGGCGGCCGGCCTGGAGCACACCCTCAAGCTGTTGCACTTCCACATGGGCTCGCAGCTGAGCAACGTGCGCGACATCGCCGGGGGCATGCGCGAGGCCACGCGCTACTTCGTCGAGCTGTCGAAGATGGGCCTGCCCATCCGCTACATGGATGTGGGCGGCGGCCTCGGCGTCGACTACGAAGGCACGCGCTCGCGCTCCTTCTGCTCGATCAACTACGGCCTGGAGCAATACGCCGCGACCATCGTGCAGCCGCTGGCCGAGGCGGCGTTCGAGTTCGGCCTGCCGGCGCCCCACGTGATCACCGAGGCCGGCCGCGCCATGACCGCGCACCACGCCGTGCTGGTGGTGAACGTGAGCGAAGTGGAGGCCGCCCCGGCCGGCGCCATCCCGCCCGCCCGCGCCGAGGAGCCGGCGGTGCTGCGCCACCTGCGCGAACTGCACGGGGAACTCGACGCGCGGCCGGCGGTGGAGCTGTACCACGAGGCGCAGCACCACTGGAGCGAAGGCCAGACCCTGTACGCGCTGGGCCAGCTCGCGCTGGCCGACCGCGCGCGTCTGGACGACCTCTACTACGCCATCGCCAACGCCGTGCGCCGGCGCCTGAAGCCCGACGAGCGCGCGCACCGCCAGGTGATCGACGAGCTCGATCTGAAACTGGTGGACAAGTACTTCGTCAATTTCTCCCTGTTCGAGTCCATTCCCGATGTGTGGGCCATCGACCAGGTATTCCCCATCGTGCCGCTGACGCGCCTGACCGAGGCGCCGACGCGCCGCGGCGTGATCGCCGACCTCACCTGCGACTCGGACGGTCGCATCGACCAGTACGTGGAGCAGGACGGCCTCGACGTGAGCCTGCCGCTGCACGCCCTGCGCGAGGGCGAGAGCTATCGCCTGGGCATCTTCATGGTCGGCGCCTACCAGGAGACCCTGGGGGACATCCATAACCTGTTCGGCGACACCGATGCCGCCACCGTACGCCTCGGCGCCGATGGTGCCGCCACGCTGGAGCAGTTCAAGCGCGGCGATACCTGCGATGTGATGCTCGACTATGTCGGTTACGGACTGGCCGCGCTGCGCGCCGCCTACCGCGACAAGATCGCAGCGGCCGGGCTGGATGCAGCCACGGCGCAGCAGTTTGAACAGGCGCTGGAGGCCGGGTTGACCGGCTACACCTACCTCGCCGAATGACGCGCGACCGACTCTTACTGCAACCTTGGCGAGAAACGAAGGCATGAACGTCGGATTCATCGGTCTGGGTGCCATGGGCTGGCCCATGGCGGAACATCTGCATCGCGCTGGGATGCTGCGCGCGGTGGGGAACCGCAGCGCGGACAAGGCGCAACGCTTCGCTGCGGAGCACGCCGGTGTGCGCGCCGGCACGCCGGCCGAGTTGGCGCCGGATTGCGAGGTCATCGCGCTGTGCGTCACCGCCGACGCCGACGTGCTGGCCGTCACGCGCGAGATCGCCGCCGCGGCGCGGCCTGGCACGGTGGTGATCGACCACTCCACTGTGTCGCCGCAGACGGCGCGGCAGGCGGCTGCGCTGATGCGCGGCGCGGGGGGAGACTTCGTCGACGCGCCGGTCTCCGGTGGCGTGGAGGGTGCGCGCAACGGCAAGCTCTCGGTCATGGCCGGCGGCGAGTCCACGGCACTCGACCGCGTGCGTCCGGTGCTGGAAACCTACGCCGTGCGCCTGAGCCACCTCGGGCCGGTGGGCGCCGGCCAGGCGACCAAGGCGGTGAACCAGGTGCTGATCGCCGGCATCGCCCAGGCCGTGTGCGAAGGCCTGGCCCTGGGCGAGGCGCTGGGCCTGGATCCCGAGGTGCTGCTACCCACCCTCGGTGCCGGTGCTGCGGGCAACTGGTTCCTCGACAAGCGCGGGCCGACCCTGCTGCGCAACGAGTTCAATCTGGGTTTCAAGCTCGGGCTGCTGCACAAGGACCTGGGCATCGTGCAGCAACTCGCCCGCGCCAGCGGCACCGACCACAGCATCGTGGACAAGTCGCTGCACGACTACGCCAAGCTCATGGCGCTGGGCCACGGCGAGGAGGACATCTCCGCCCTGATCCGCCTCAAGCGCGGCGCGCGCCCGGCCTGAGCGGGCCAGGTCACAGCAGCGGCGCGGCGATCGTGCTAGAACACGCCGCGTCATCGGCAGCGGAGAAAAGATCATGCGCGTTCTGGCATCTGCGGGATGGGGCCTGTGCCTGCTCACCGTCGCGACGACGGTGGCGGCCCTGCCGCCGGACCTGGCCCTCACGCCGTACTCGGTGGGCACCCTGACCTATCCCATCGCCGTGCGTGCGCCGCGCGACGGCAGCGGACGGCTGTTCGTGCCGCAGCAGGGCGGCGCCGTGCGCGTGCTTGACCGCAGCGGCAGTGTGCTCGCGGCCAACTATCTCAGCGTGGCCGTCTCGGTTCCCTCGCCCGACTCGGGCGAACAGGGTCTGCTCGGCATGGCCTTCGATCCCAATTTCGGCCGCGACCCCGGCCAGCCGGGCTACGCGGTCTTCTACCTCGCCTTCACCGCACCGGCAAGCGATCCCAAGCTCGGTGCGCTGCCCGACCAGGTGCTGCGCCGCTACACCGTGGCGGATCCGGCGGCCAACGTGGCCAACGTGGTGAGCAGCGTCGACGTCATCCGCATTCCCGACCTGTATTCCAACCACAACGGCGGCGACATCCACTTCGGCGGCGACGGCTACCTCTACTACGGCATGGGCGACGGCGGCAGCGGCGGCGATCCCAACGGCTTCGCGCAGACCACCGGACGCAAGACCGTCAGCGGCAAGAGCTACTACCTGCTGGGCAAGATGCTGCGCCTGGACGTGCGCAATGCCACGGCGTCCGCCACGGCCGATATGTGCGGCGCCACGCCCGGTCAGCCGGCGCAGTACAGCATTCCAGCCGGCAACCCCTTCAAGGGCAGCGCCAGCGATTGCGGCGAGATCTTCCTCTACGGCCTGCGCAATCCCTTCCGCTTCAGCTTCGACCGCGCCAACGGCGATCTGTGGATTGGCGATGTCGG
>Ga0208825_1002165_pt1 | contig 13465 bp, 9 predicted proteins | sample AD_UKC113_MetaG_FD_184450 | JGI IMG/M metagenome (GOLD analysis project Ga0208825, IMG submission 184450) | Active sludge microbial communities of municipal wastewater-treating anaerobic digesters from Hong Kong - AD_UKC113_MetaG (SPAdes)... | ecosystem: Engineered > Bioreactor > Anaerobic >...
ACTCGATCCCGGTGTTGATATGCATCCGTCAAAAGAGAAAGAATGGCTCCCCGGGTGGCATTCATCCGTTGCCGGACTGCCATGGACCAAGATAAATCTAGCAGAAAAAGCAGTAAGCCGGATGCCCGTTGGGAACGGACTTTTCGGCGCAGATCCTGATGTTTAATCAGAATTGAACGGTCGGAAGGATTGGTTCTGCGCGATTTCTGATAAGGAGCCGCCGCACGTAACGTCGCATCCAACGCCAGGTCATTAACCGCATCCTCGGCAATCCGAGCTTTATAATAATTTCCGCGACGATCTTTGGAAATAATATGACTTCGTTTTCCGCTGCTCTTTTTTTGAGCAAGATTGGGTTTATTTTCGTCGAGTAATTCCGGATTGATAAAGAAGAGGTTTTGCGCGTTGTCCCACCAATTGGCTTCCGCGTTATTAAAAATCGAATCTCCCCCTTGTGAATATTGTGCCACCTGAAGGGGAATTAGATTTTGCAGATCAGAGGAAGTTAAATTTTTTTTTCCTCGTCACCCGCATCGCTCTCGGATTGGAATGAGGTACTATCAGAAGTTTTGCCGTGTAATTCATCAATCCGCTGCTTTAATTCATCCGTGCCGACGGTGCTTTCGCTGAATGGACCTTTTTGCAGGCGATGAGGCAAAGCCAGTTCCGCAGCCATCGCAATATCCAGATCTGTAATAAATGGATGATTTTCAAAAGCTGCCTGTGCTCGTGCTGCTTTCAATATCACCAAATCCGCACGATGCCCTTCTACTTTTAATGAAGAGGTAAGCGAAGCGATGGTAATCAGATCGCGGGAAGTGTAACGGATCGAAGCCAGACGTTTTCGAGCGGATGCGATTTTTTCGGTCAGTTCCGCTTCACTTTTTTGCCATTCCGCCTGAAAAAGTTCGGGCGAATCTTCGAAGCGTAATGTTCTGCGCATGATTTCGACACGCTCTCGAGCATCCTCAATGCCGCGGATATCGACGGAAAGCGCGAAACGGTCTAAAAGTTGGGGGCGTAAATCCCCTTCTTCGGGGTTCATGGTTCCGACAAGGATAAATCGAGCGGGATGCGAAAAAGAGATGCCTTCCCGTTCGATGCTGTTTACACCCATCGCTGCGGAGTCAAGCAAGATATCCACGACATGATCTTCAAGGAGATTCACTTCGTCGATATATAAGATTCCTCGATTGGCGGAAGCTAATATTCCAGGCTCAAAACTTTTTTCGCCGGTTTTCAGAGCTTTTTCGATATCCAAAGTTCCAACCACGCGGTCTTCGGTTGCTGATACCGGTAAATTAATGAACGGTGTCTTCCGACGAATCCGAGTCATCGGAATCCCTTTTGCCTTTCGTTCTTTACATTCAGTGCACCAATGCAACTCATCATCCGGATCACAGCCGAAACGGCATTCGGCGATCACTTCTTCTTCCGGTAAAACGGCAGCCAAGCCTCGAGCAGCGGTGGATTTGGCTGTGCCGCGTTCACCTCGAATTAAAACGCCACCGATTCGCGGATCAATGGCATTTAATATAAGGGCACGAACCATTTGTTCCTGCCCGACAATTGCTGTAAAAGGATATATATTTGCTGTCATAGGACTCTTATTATAGCGTCGAACTGATGATTTATTCGATTTAGAATCAAAAATTAAGATTCTTCTAATTTTTCTAAATAACAAACATTTTTAGGAAATCATTTTTTTATAGGAAACAGAAATATGTTATGATCAAAAAATTGAATAGAATAGGGAATTAAGAAGATGGATCAATTGGGATGATCCAAAAGAAAATGACGCAACAAAAAAATCGTAAAAACTCAATTTCTGATTATTGGCTTAAGCTTATTCAAGCTGGGTTGGGAGAAAGGCTTCTCAAAATAGGGTCTGCAGTGGTTACGATTTTGTTAATCGGGACGGTACTGTGGGTAACTGGCGTCTTTTTTATGGAGGATTCGCAAAAGGATGCGGTCAATCTTCAGAAAACACTCCGAGCTACTCCGGTCCACCAAAGCGCGGTTTTACCTTATTATGATCCGGCTTATCCGAAAGGTGAATTAAAGCCTTTAAATGAAGGTGTTTTTCGGAGCACCAAAAATGACACTGAATTACCTGCAAAAGCGCGGACGAATGTCATTAAATATATTGTGCAAAAAGGGGATACTGTTACGTCGATCGCCGAAAAATTCAACTTACGTCCCAGCACGATTTTATGGGCGAATCCTTATACACTGGCTGACAACCCGCATATGGTTGTAGAGGGAATGGAATTAAATATTCTGCCGGTAGACGGGGTTTATTATGATTGGCATGACGGTGACGGGTTGAATGGCGTCGCCGAAGTTTACGGAGTTACACCGGAAGATATTATTAACTACCCAGGGAATGGGTTGGATCCGGCAACTATCGGGGATTACAGTCATCCCAATATCGCACCCGGAACATGGCTGATCGTCCCCGGAGGATCCCGTGAATTTATAAACTGGTCTGCTCCGTTTATTACTCGGGAAAATCCGGCGGTAGCTTCCATTTATGGACCGGGAGCTTGTCAGGCTGTCATGGACGGACCGGTCGGCAGCGGTGTGTTTATCTGGCCGACGACTGAAACTCGCATATCGGGATATAACTATTCCGAAGAAACCAACCACCGAGCAATTGATATTGGCGGCTCAACCGGTAACGCGGTTTATGCTTCCGATGCGGGCGTGGTGGTATATGCCGGTTGGAATGATTGGGGATACGGAAATGTCGTTATGATCGATCACGGAAACGGATGGCAAACGTTGTATGCACATTTGGATTCTTATAATGTACAATGTGGTTACTATGTGGCTGCGGGGGATGTAATCGGTGGCGTAGGGACAACCGGAAATTCATCTGGACCGCATTTGCATTTTGAGATGCGATATAACGGCGTTCCTCAAAATCCGAATAACTTTTTTAACAATTGATAGGACAAATGATGAAAGAAAATAATCACCAGTGGAGTAGTCCGATCCGGTACATGGCTTTAGTCGGTCTGATTATTTTTATAGGCGCTGTTGTTTATTTTTCCCAGGATACTTTGAATCTGATTATCGCGGTGGCGATTATCGCGTATATCCTATCGCCGGTGGTAAATTTCTTTGTCCGAAAACTGCATATGGGAAGAGGGTTTGCAGTTATTCTGTCTTACCTGATTCTAATTATTCTTATTATCGTTTTATTGGTTTTGATTGTTCCGGTTATCACCGGTCAGATTCAAGAATTCCTTAACACCGATTGGCCGACCGTCATAAATAGTATCGATTCTTGGTTGGAAGGGATGATCCGCCAATTGGAAGTTCAAGAGGTGCGGATCGGAAATGTCAAAGTAGATTTATCCGTTCCTTTAATTGAGCTACGCGGAAAATTGAATTCCATTGATATAGAAGATTTAAATATTTCTTCGATCATTCCGGACATATCTTCGGCTTGGCAATCTATCATTTCGGTTTCCGCAAATTTGATATCCAGAATTCTCGGTGGACTTCTGACCATTGTCACTTCCATTATGATTTCCATCCATTTATGCAGGGACGGTTGGAAACTGAAAGACTGGATTGTTAAGCAATTTCCGGAGAATTATCGGATCGAAACCGATGAATTCCTTAAACGGTTAGGAAATATTTGGAACAGCTATTTTGTGGGTGAACTGAAATTGATGCTGATTATCGGGATGGTGACCTTTGGAGTGTGTACGGCATTAGGACTGCACTGGGCTTTACCATTGGGGATCATAGCCGGATTTTTGGAAGTCATTCCGAATATTGGTCCCATTATCTCCTGTATTCCGGCAATTTTTTCGGCTGCGATTTTCGGATCTTATTGGTTGCCGTTGGATAATTTCCTGATGGTGTTAGTCGTGATTATCGCTTATATCCTGATTCAACAAATAGAAAACATCATCGTCGTTCCGCGAGTAATGAGTCATGCTTTGGATATCCATCCGGTTTTGATCATTATCGGCATATTGATTTTAAACAAAAGGATCGGTTTATTCGGCGCTTTGTTGGCAGCGCCTATTCTCGGGCTGCTGAAAGTGACTTTGCATTTTGTGACTTGCAAAATTCGGAACGAAGATCCTTATCCGGAGTTATACAATCCTCCGTCCGTGTAATATAGAATTTAAAAATAAAAGGGCTCTTCTTTCGGTGAACCTTTTATTTATTAACTCTTTATTACGGAGATTATTGTCCTAACCGGGCTCTTTCCTCATCGACGATCGATGCGTCCAATTTCTTAAACAGCGGACTGACTTCACCAAATTTTTGACCGATTGGCAATTCGGCCGGTTGCCAATAGCCGACCGCCTCGGAAACATCGTAGGTATTTACCCGGTGCTCACCAAGATTATCTTCTACCGTTCTGATCACTTGTTCACCAAACAGATTCGACGAATAGCCGAGCATATTATGTAATTTCTGAGAAGTAAATGGCAAAACTGGCGAAAAAAGCACTTTGAGATTATTAATAGCCTGCAGAGCCGTATATATTTTCCGGCCGGCTGCTTCTTTGTCCGTTTTGATCAATTGCCAAGGAGCGGCGATATCGAGATAGCGGTTAACTTCTGTAGCCAAGCGCATGGTCTCCGCCAAGGCAGCTCGCAAGTGAACGGCTTCATATTCATCACCGACGGTCAAAAAGCCGCTTTCGATTGTATCGATAAGATCCTGATCTTCCATTTCTAATGTTCCCGGATCGGGAACCTGCCCCCAATGCTTGTTGGCAAAAGAAATGACCCGATTCGCCAGGTTGCCCCAAGTCGCAACCAATTCATTGTTATTTCGTTTCAAAAAGTCTTCCCAATCCCAATCGGTATCCTGAGATTCGGGCATGTTAACCGTCAGATAATATCGCAACGGATCCGGATCATACCGTTCCAGGAAATCGTTGACATAGATCGCCCAATTTCGACTGCCGGAGATCTTTTTCCCTTCCAAGTTCATAAATTCGTTGGCGGGGACATCAAAGGGAAGAACAAACGGTTTGTTTTCTTTTCCTTCGAAATATACGCCGAATTTGGTTCCGGTACCGATCAACTGTGCCGGCCAGATAACGGCATGAAAGGGGATATTATCCTTGCCGATGAAATAATAAGATCTACAGGTATCATCTTCCCACCAATCTTTCCAGAGGTCTGGCGCTCCCTGTAGTTTCGCCCATTCGATCGAAGCGGATAAATAACCGATGACCGCTTCAAACCAGACGTATAAACACTTTCCCACGGCATCTTGAACTGGAACCGGAATTCCCCATTCCAGGTCACGGGTGATTGCCCGGCCGTGTAAATCTTCGGCGAGAATCTGCCCCAGCGACTGTCGAATAACATTGGGACGCCAATAATCCTCGCGGGATTTCAAAAAATCAACCACCCGATTTTGGAGTTTTCCGAGATCGAGATAAAAATGCTCCGTCTCTCGTAACTCCGGTGTGGAACCGTCTATTTTCGAACGCGGATTAATTAATTTTTCCGGATCCAGCAGATTCCCGCATTTATCACATTGGTCACTTCGCGCGTTATCATACCCGCAGATATAGCAGGTTCCTTCGACATATCGGTCCGGCAGAAACTTTTCCTGACTGGGGGCGTACCATTGCTTTTCAGTGGCTTTATACAAATAGCCGTTCTCTTGCAAGGCGAGAAAGATATCCTGAGAGACTTTAAAATGGTTTTCCGTGTGTGTGGAAGTGAAAAGATCATATGAAATGCCAACTTTTTGCTGCATTTCCAAAAAAGATTCGTGATATCGCTTATAGATGACTTCGGGGGTTGTTTTTTCGTCATCCGCTCGAACGGTAATCGGTGTCCCATGTGCATCCGTGCCGGATACAAAAAGCGTGTCTCTGCCTTTCAACCGCTGATATCGCGCAAAGATATCGGCAGGAAGATAAGCACCTGAAAGATTGCCGACATGAATGAAAGCGTTTGCATAGGGCCAGGCTGCTGTGACAAGTACGGGTTGTTTCATTTTATTACCTCTTGAGTTCGACTTCTCAGCGTTTCTTCCTTCCCGACTGAGATTCTAAGCTCAAATTCTATCATAAACAGCCTTCAATTTCTTCCGTTGTACGAATGTTCAGGATGAATCCCACGATGCTATGATAAACTTGTCAAGCTGATCAATTTTACGGTCGCTGAGGTCTGATGCATTTTCCGTTAAAACTGAAACAAAATTTTCAACGAATTCCGCTCCAAATCTGGGTGATTTTTGCCGGATCGTTAATTTTTTCCATCGGGTCTTCCATGGCTTGGCCTTTCCTGAACATCTACCTTCGCGAACGGTTAAATCTGCCACTTCGGACAACGACCCTATTGATATCTTTAAGGGCGGTGACGGGGATTCTGGCATCTTTTGTCGCGGGCACAATCTGTGATAAGTTCGGACGGCGGGGTGTGATGCTGGCTTCTCTTTTGGGAGGAACCGTCTATTATTTTTTGATGGTATATGCCCAAACGATCTGGCAATTTGCGGTCCTGATGGGGATTTGGGGGGCGATGGATTTGTTTTACCCCATCGGGTCCAATTCCATGATCGCAGACATGGTGAAAGCTGAAGACCGTTTGGAAGTTTATTCTCTGATGCGAATGGTCAATAATGCCGGCATCGCCATCGGCCCGATTTTCGGCGGAATATTGGCAATTAAATCTTACTCTCTGATTTTTTATTCGGCATCGATCGGGTATTTTATCTCCTTCGTTATTTTCTTGTTCACGGTAAAGGAAACGCTTCAAAAACGGCCGGTAATGGGAAACGAAGTAAAAATTCCGACAAAGGGGTATCACGATGTTCTAAAAGACGGCGTATTTGTCTCGACCATCCTAATGGCGGTCTTTATTTATATGGGTTCATCCATCGTTTTTAATCTGCTTTCACTCTATGCTTCGGAAACTTATGGAATTTTGGAAAGCCAAATCAGCTATGTCTTTACAGTGAATGCTTTGATGTGCGTATTCTTGCAATTGGGAGCGATGAAATTTACTGTCAGAATTCATCCCATGCTGGTTATGGTGATCTCATCGCTGTTTTATACGGTCGGGCTTCTCCTGTATGTCGTTTGTGCAAATGTAATTTGGTATTGCATCTGCATGGGAATTTTGACGATCGGTGAATTGTTGATGTCCCCCACCATGCTGGCTTTAACTGCCAAAAGAGCACCGTCGGATGCCCGCGGGAGATATATGAGTATTTACAATCTTTCTCATCCGATCGGGAATGCATTTGGACCGGCGTTAGCCGGCTTATTATATGATCAATTTATCCCGCAATCGATTTGGTACAGTGCCGGTTTTTATTGTCTGATCGCCGCAATCGGTTTTTCAGTGCTTTACCGAAAGAATAAGGATGCATCCTGGTTACAAAAGATCTCCATCGATGAATGACGAGGTAATTTCAAAGGAATTCGAAGAGAATTCGTTTGTCGAAGCTTTTTCTCTGAAACGTTGATGGCAATATTGAATCTTACGGTGGCAGGCGGGTTTCAATAAAATTCAGAGGCATTATGGTTCCCGAGAAACAAACTCGAGTTTCTCCGATTGATAAGCTGCCTTCAGAGATTTTTCGGTTTTGAATTTACAGATATTCCGTCTGATGGAATAAGGATATGTTATAATAAAAATATTATTATAAATTGTTATTATATTTGTCTGACAAGAGATTGGAATTTGTATTACTTTTTTATTGTAATTCTTAAACCACATAATAAATCGAAAAAGATTTAGGCCCGTCAGAGTTCTATATTCTTTTTTTAAATTAAGGAATATATTCAAAGGGAAAACTTATGGACCAGAGTGACAAAAAAAATCGGACAATCGGAGCGCTTTCATTTGGTTTATTAGGCGGGTGGTTGGGTTATTATTTTTCCCGTTCCGCAACAACTTCAAATTTGTATCCTATCCAGGTGTTGATTGTTTCGGCAATCATCGGAGCCGTTTTGGGCTTTTTCTTTGTTGTGCCTCTTATTGTTCATCCGGTTCGGCGATTGCGAGTTAAGCTTGAAAACGAATCTTCCGAGAAAGTTGCTGCGGCTACCATCGGTTTAATCCTCGGATTGGTTGCCGCGGCGCTTTTTTCGATTCCGGCTTCATTTTTGCCAGATCCTTTGGGAGAAGTTCTGCCTTTCCTGATCGCTTTGCTGCTGGGTTATCTCGGCGTGTATGCAGGCATATCAAAAATAAATTGGTTTCGAAAGTTTATGCCGCCCCGATTTTTTGAACAGGAAGAATCGGATGAAAAAATCACACTGGTCGACAGCAGTGCGATTATCGACGGGCGAATCGCGGAAATCGTACGAACCGGTTTTTTACAGGGAAAATTGGTAGTTCCGAATTTTGTGCTCCAGGAAATACAATTTATTGCCGATTCAGAGGATATACTAAAACGACAGCGGGGACGACGCGGTCTGGAAGTATTGCGTCAACTTCAAAAAGAATTTCCGGCTCAGGTCGAAATTCGCGATATAGCGGTTGAAAATATTCGTGATGTCGATGGGAAGTTGATTGCGTTGGCGAAGAAAATCAATTGTCCCATTCTTACGGATGACTATAATCTAAACCAGGTTGCCAACCTGCAGGGGATAAGCATTTTGAACATAAATGATCTCTCAAATGCGGTAAAATCAGTCATACTTCCGGGTGAAACGCTGATGATTCACGTTCTGCAAGAAGGAAAAGAATATAATCAGGGGGTCGGATATATAGAGGATGGAACGATGGTCGTCGTGGAAAACGGTCGCCTGTATATCGGACAGGAAATCAGCGTTATGGTGACAAAGATCCATCAAACGGCAATCGGGAGGATGATTTTTGCCAAACCTGAAACAGAAATGGAACAGCAACCCTATGAGTATACAAATATACAATACGCTGACGAGAAAAAAAGAACCGTTTGAGACACTGGAACCGCATAAAGTAAAGATGTATGTATGCGGACCCACCGTTTACAATAAAGCGCACATCGGGCATGCGATGTCTGCCTTGGTTTTTGATATCATTCGGCGATATCTGGAATATCGCGGATATGAGGTTCAATTTGCCATGAATTTTACGGATGTAGATGACAAAATCATCAACCGAGCGAATGAGATGCATGTTGATCCTTTTCGTTTAGCCGAAGGGTATATTGAAGATTTTAAGAGAAATTTGGCGGATTTGAACATTAAGCCGGCTACCTATAATCCGCGGGCTTCCCAGGAAATCGAACAGATTATTAAAATGGTACAAGGTTTAATAGACAAAGGAATGGCTTATCCTTTGGACGGAGATGTTTATTTTCGAGTTCGAAAAGACAGCCAATATGGAAAACTTTCGGGAAGACAGCTTGATGATATGCTGGTCGGCGTTCGGAAGGAAGCGGATGATCGAAAAGAAGATCCGTTGGACTTTGCGTTATGGAAATCCGCCAAACCCGGCGAACCTTCTTGGCCAAGCCCCTGGGGACCGGGCAGACCGGGATGGCATATCGAATGTTCCGCTATGAATTACCATTATTTTGGAGAGTCGATCGATATTCACGGCGGCGGGAATGACCTGATTTTTCCGCATCACGAAAACGAAATTGCGCAAAGCGAAAGCTTTACGGGGAAGCCGTTTGCCCGTTATTGGATTCATAACGGAATGTTGCAACTGCGCGGTGAAAAAATGTCCAAATCCATCGGCAACATCATCAGCATCGATGAATTTTTGGAACATCACAGTGCAGATTCTTTCCGTTATCTGATCTTGAACTCGGCCTATCGGAATCCAATCATATTCAGCGAAGAGGTTCTCGCTCAAGCAGAAAGAGGGCTTGAACGGTTGCGATCGGCATTCCAACCTGCAAACCCTTCAGCTACAGGTGCGCCACAGGAAGTTTTGGACGAGCTACGGTCTCAAACGGAAACGACGCGAGAAGGATTTATCGCATCGATGGATGACGATTTTAATTCAGCCGGTGCTTTGGGACAATTATTTGAATTGGTGCGAATGATTAATATTGCTCGCGATTCGGGTGCCACGGATGCGGAATTGGAACCGGCACAAGCGATGTTGCGGGAATTAACCGGCGTTTTCGGGCTTCTTCTAAACGAACCCAAAGCGGATCAGAATCAGGCGGCTGCCGATCCGTTTATTCAGTTGCTGATTGATTTGCGGACGGAGTTGCGGAAACAAAAGAATTGGGAACTCTCGGACAAGGTTCGCGATCGGTTAGCGGAATTGGGAGTCGTCTTAGAAGACGGAAAAGATGGAACCCGTTGGCATTGGGCTTAGGCTAAAAAATGAAAGAGTGGATCACCAGCAGAAATGCCGCCTATGAAATCTTGAGATCGGGCAGCCGTGAAATTTTCCGTTTGGAAATCTCAAAAGGTGCGACGGTTAAAGGAAGACTAGAAGATATTATTCGATTAGCCGAAAAGCGAAAAGTGCTTCCGATCCAAGTAGAACGCAGCCGTTTGGATTCGATTGACGAAAATCATCAGGGATTAGCATTGGAAGTCAGCGGATTTCATTATTCCGATTTGCCGGATATTCGGAACAGAGCTGCCGAAAAGCAAGAACCCTTATTTGTTCTCCTGTTGGATCTAATACAAAACCCGCAAAATCTCGGTACCTTAATCCGTACCGCGGAAGCGGCGGGAATGCATGGGATTATCATTCCTCCGTCTCGTGCCGCGGGCGTCACTCCGGCGGTTACCGTTTCTTCGGCCGGTGCAACCGAATATATTCCGATCGTGCAGATGAATTTATCTCAGGCAATTCGGTGGTTGCACGAACAGGGGGTTTGGGTAATCGGTTTGGATGGTGGAGCGGAATCGGATTTGGCAGATCCGCAAAAATTGGGCGGAAACCTTGCCATTGCGGTAGGCTCCGAAGGAGAAGGACTCCGTCCGCTGACCAGAAAACAGTGCGATCAACTGGTTCGCCTTCCTATGAAAGGTCGGATTGAATCCCTGAATGCCGCTTCAGCCGGCTCGATCATGATCTACTTATCGTATTTAATTCATCGACAATAGACCCATTCGGCGATTGGAAAGAAAAAGATCAATTGCCGACTCAGTCAGCGGAATAAACCGTTTCTCCATTGATGATTGTTTTTAATACGGGGATATTTTTAATCTCTTCCGGGTTCACTTGCGTCGGATCGGCTGCTAAAAAAACCAAATCGGCAACTTTCCCGACAGAAATACTTCCTTTTTCAGTTTCTTCATTTCCTAAATATGCTCCTCCCAGCGTATGGCATCTTATTGCCTGATTCGGGCTGATTCTTTCTTGAGGAAGAGAATGATTTACAGCGCTGTAAATTGTCAATAACGGATCACACGGAGTTACCGGACAATCAGATCCGAACCCGACCGGAACTCCCTGATCAATGACGGAGCGGATCGGGTCGCTGCGCATTGCTCTTTCTTCTCCCAAATCCGAAAAGTAAGTTGTATGTGGCCAATAATGATTAAATGTGGGCTGGAGAGAAATAGCAACGCCCATTTTTTTTGCCCGAGTGATCTGTTCTGAGGTTCCGAATTCAAAATGTTCGATTCGATGTCTGATCAGACGCGGATTTCGCTGTTGTGCATTTTCGACGGCATTCAGAAATTGTTCCGAAGCCGCATCGCCGATACAATGCAATGCGACTTGTAAACCGGCGGAATGGGCATTCCAGATGTAATCTTCGAGTTCTTCGTCTGAATAGTAAAGCAAGCCTTTAGTATTCGGTCGGTTTCGGTATGGTTCTATAAATGCCGCGGTATACGGTCCGGTATCGCCGTCCACCATTACCCGTCCGCAACCGCCGATCTGTTTCAGTCCAGCGGTTTTAACCGCTTTGCAATTTTTTGTCTCGGTATATATTTTCAATTTCACGGGTAATTGATTTTGAAATTGAATCAGTTTTTCAAATTCTTCCTCAACAACCAAAGCATGAATTGATGTCACTCCGTGCTCTGTCGCAATCTCCGATGCTTGTTTCCAAGCTCTTTTCAAAGCCTGATCGTCTCTGAATTGAATGCGCATATAATCGCTTAAGAGCGAATTGGCGACTCCGCAGATTTCCCCGGTAAAACCGCCGAAATTTCCGCCGTAGGCAAAAATGCAGTCCGAATACTCACGTGAATTCAGAAGAATTCCGGCTTTTTTCAAAGTCGATTGCGTGGTGACGGATAAATGTCCGCCTCGGTCACTGATTTGAATCATCCGATCGGGGGCGACGGCTTCCAAATCGGCGGCGCAAATGCGATGATCCTGATGGATAACATCAAATTCATAATTGAATCCGATAATAGGCATTTGTGGATCAAGTTTTGCATTTTCCTGCCGTATTTTCTCAATGATATCTTTTCGATTATGGATACCGCCTAAATCCAATTCGGATCGTTGGCTTCCCATCATCGTGAAATGATTATGGGCATCGATAAAACCGGGTAAAATCACTGCACCTTTTGCATCGATGATTTCCGTTTGATTATAGATCTTCAAATTGATTTGATCGGGGTCTGCAATTTGAATAATGCGACCTTTATCGATTAAGATCGCTGTTTCGATTGTCTCATCCGGTTCGACCCTTTTTATTTTTCCGTTGATAATTAGACTTGCCATTTTTCAAAATGCTTTATCGTTTGCGTATTATTGCCTGTTTGAGGGATCTAAAACTTCGTTAAATCCTTCGCCGATCATATTGATGCTTAAAATGGCTAGGAAAATCCCGATTCCCGGAAACACGCTGATCCACCATGCATTTCCGAGGTATGCTCTACCGTTTGAAAGCATAGAGCCCCATTCCGGTGTCATCGGTTGAGCGCCCAATCCCAAGTAGCTCAAAGACGCCCCTTCCAAGATTGCGCCGCCAATGCCCAAAGTGGCTAAGACAATTAAAGGGCGCAGAATATTTGGCAAGATATGTCTGAAAAGGATTTGAGCGTCGGTGCAGCCGATGGTGCGTGCTGCATCGATAAAGTCCAACTCACGGGTTTTCATCACTGAACTGCGTGCCATGCGCATAAATTGCGGAATCGAACCCACGCCGACGGCGACGATGACATTGGAGAGCCCCGGTCCTAAAATTGCCATAACAGTCAAAGCAAGCAGAATGCCCGGAAATGCCATTAGCACTTCGGTTGCCCAAGAGAGCAGGCTATCCACCCATGATCCATAGAAACCCGCAACAATCCCGATTAAAGTTCCGAAAACCATTCCGATGATCATAGCCGCCAATCCGACTGCCAATGAAACCCGGCCGCCATAAATGACGCGGGACCAGATATCCCGACCGATATTATCGGTTCCCATCAAATGTTCATTTGATGGCGGAAGAAATGTCTGAGTTGGGTTTGCTTGATTCACATTTTCCGTTGCGATCAAAGGTGCAAAAACCGTATTGATGATCAATATGACCAATATTACGGCACCGACCACAAAATTAAAATTATGCAGCAGCAGTTGTGTTGTGCTTGGTCGTTTAGTTTCAATGTTCT
>Ga0208825_1002168_pt1 | contig 13453 bp, 11 predicted proteins | sample AD_UKC113_MetaG_FD_184450 | JGI IMG/M metagenome (GOLD analysis project Ga0208825, IMG submission 184450) | Active sludge microbial communities of municipal wastewater-treating anaerobic digesters from Hong Kong - AD_UKC113_MetaG (SPAdes)... | ecosystem: Engineered > Bioreactor > Anaerobic >...
GTTCGGCTAAAACGCGCAAAAATTCCTGGCCAACAGCTCCGCTGGCGCCTACAATTGCTACTCTCATTGTTGTAAAATTTTGGTTATTTGTATGTTTGGTAAAAAGAAATATGTACGCAAATGATTTTCTTTGTTAAGAAATTTTTATTTTTGCAGTATATTGTCTTAAAAAATTAATTCCTCTTCTTTTTCGGTACAAAATTAATCTAAATCATAGAATTTTCATAAAAAATGAAGAAAACCTGTCTTATTTTTATGTATTTCCTGCCTGTCTTTTCTTTCGGACAAGTACTTGACGACTTTTCTGATGGGAATTTTACTGAAAATCCATCATGGAGCGGAACGACAGGAAATTTTAAGATCAACGAATATTTTCAGTTGCAATCCAATGCTCCAACAACTTCCGTTTCTTATTTGTTCACGCCATCGGAAGTTTTTTACGATGCCGAATGGCAAGCATGGTTTAAAATTAATTATTCCACTTCTTCTTCCAATTATTCCGCTTTTTACATTATTTCGAGCTCTCCCGATAATGTAGGAAATGCTTATTTTGTAAAAATTGGTGATACGCAGGACGATGTTTCGTTGTGGAGACAGCAAGGAACGTCAAAAATCAAAATCATTGATGGCACAGATAAACGCACAGATGGTACACAGGTTGAAATTCGGGTAAAAGTTACCCGCGATTCACTGGGTTATTTTTCTCTTTACAGTAAACTCCCTTCCGAAAGTGATTTTGTGCTGGAAGGAACGGTTCGCGATACAACTATCGAAAGCAGCTCATATATTGGTTTGCTTTATTCCAATACAACGACTACAACCTCAGCTTATTTTTTCGATGATATTGCCGCTATCGGGAAAAAAGCTGTGGATAAAAAACCACCTGTTTGGGAAAGACTTGCTATAATTGAACCTGATACCTTGCAGTTACAATTTTCTGAACCGGTTGACTTATCCAATTCAATTTTCATTTTGAACGGAAATGAAATTACTCCTACAAAAATCGATATTTTATCAACCAAACCTTTTTTGATGAATGTTGCGCTGAACGAAAATTTTGAAAGGGGAAAAATTTATACGCTTGAACTTTTGCAAGTAACCGATTTGTCAGGAAATACGTTACTTGACAATATCAAAAAAACCGGTATTATCGAACCTTTAGCGCAGGGAGATTTATTGTTGAACGAAGTAATGTTTAATGCACCTCCTACTGCTACCGAATACATCGAAATCTACAATGCTTCAGCCAAAACGCTGGATGTTTCGGGCATCACCATAACTACACGCAAATCGGATGGTTCATTGAATACTTTGCGCCATATTCCTGACGGTAAATTGTTGGCAGCCGGAGGCTATTTGGCCGTATGTCAGGATGCCGATTCGGTAATGAATTATTTTGGCCTGCCAAACGATGGCAGTATCGTTTCCATTTCGTGGTCGGCACTCAACAATCAGCAAAGCACGATTGTGCTTGCCAATTCCAAAGCCGATACTGTATATGATGAATTGACGTACAATGAAAAATGGCATCATCTAATGATAAAAAACCGGCAGGGTGTGGCACTGGAGCGAATCAATCCGGCTCTGCCCACGCAATCGGCGGAAAGTTGGCACTCGGCAGCCTCCGAAGTTAAATACGGAACACCCGGTTATAAAAATTCTCAATATCGTGAAATTGAAAATACTTTTTCAAACAAACAATTCGTTTGGGTTGAACCCGAAGCTTTTTCTCCCGATAACGATGGTACGGATGATGTCTGTTTCATAAAATATCGTACTCCTACGGAAGGTTTTGTGGCTAACGCTCAAATTATTAATGCTACCGGAACGAAAGTTTTTCAGTTGGTTAGCAATGCGTTGCTTTCCTCAGAAGGTTTCTTTTCTTGGGATGGTCGCACCGATAGTGGTAAAATTGCCAATGCAGGAATATATGTGCTGTATTTTGAAATGATTCAACCAAAAACCGGCCAAAAAAAGCAGATGAAAATTCCAATTGTGGTCTCTGCACGATAATTTTGAAAAATTAACATGTTGGAATGCAATAAATCAGTTATCTTTGCTGAAATTTTTAAAGTTTTAATAATCTAAAAATCAATTATTCACTATAAAAATGAGAAAAATATTTGTTTTATCTTTATTGGCAATTTTCTTGATAACTTCGGCAGAAGCCAAAAAGCCCAAAAAAATTCAAGAAGAACCTCCCGTGCAGAAACTCACCAACACTATCGATTCCATGAGTTATGCTTTGGGTTTGAGCATTGGATCTGATTTTATTAAAAATTTGAAAACCATTCCGGGTGGTCAATTTAATATTGATTGGTTAATACAGGGATTTACCGGCGGCATGAAAAAAGATTCTACCGTAATGACCACTGCTTTTGCCAACAATTATTTTCGTGAATACATTACTAAAGCTCAATCCTTAGAGTCGGCAAAGAAAAAAGAAGCTGCTGATGCTTTTATGGAAAAAAACAAAACCAGAGAAAGTGTAATAACAACTGAAAGTGGTTTGCAGTACGAAATCCTTGCATGTGCCAATGGTCCAAAACCATCCATCAATGATACAGTTAAGGTTAATTATCAAGGTTTCCTTCCCGATAGTACCAAATTCGACAGTACTTTCGACCGAGGAGAACCTGCAGTTTTTGCACTCAATCAGGTAATTCCGGGATGGAGTGAAGGCCTGCAACTGATGACCGTCGGTTCCAAATATAAGTTTTATATTCCTTATGAGCTTGCTTATGGCGAGCAGGGTGCCGGAGGTGTTATTCCTCCCTATTCTCCACTGATTTTCGAAGTGGAATTATTGCAAATAAATCCAGCTAAAAAATAAACTAAAAATTTTTGTATCATAAAAAATTAAGTCAGTCAAAATGAAAAAACAAATCGGTTTTATGTTGGCAACAGTTCTTGCCGTTTTTTTGTTGGCTTCTTGTAGTAAAAAATACGAAGCAAAAAAAGTAGAGTTAAAAACTCAAAATGACAGTCTCAATTACACGTTGGGCCTTGCCAATGGAGAAGGAATTAAGAATTACTATTTACAAAACGATTCATCGGATGCCCCCATCAAAGCTTTGATAAATGCTTTGGACAAGGCTTATTCCAGTAAAGAAACTGAGGATCAGATGTATCAGTTGGGTTATCAGATTGGAACTTCTCTGAAGTACCAGAAAGAACACGGATTGATGGGTGATTCCACGTTGGTTTTCAATACCAAGTTGTTTAAACTCGGCCTCGTCAACGGACTTCACGGTTTCGATGGTGGAATGACGCCGCAGCAGGCTCAAGCATATCTGCAAAAAACCATGACCGAGTTACAAGCAAAAAAATCGGCTCAACAAGCACCCGTTAATCAGCCTCAATCGGCTCCCGAAAGTCAAAAAACTGACAGTGTGCAGTAATTCAAATGAATTAAGACATTACAATAAAATCCCATATAATTTTTGTAAGATGAAAAAATTAAATTTATTTCTTCTGGTAGCTATTTTCGCTACTTTCACTTTTTCTTCATGTAACAGCGATAAGCCCGGCAAGCCGACTCTTAAATCGCAAATCGACAGTTTGAATTATGCTTTTGGCGTTGCCAATGGTGATGGAATCAAAAATTATTATTTACAGGGCGATTCTACCGGTAAAGCTTTAAATTCTTTGTTAAAAGGAATCAACGATGGTTTGAAATCGAAAGTGGACAAAGAAAACATGGAGCTGGCCAGTATCGGTAACCAAATTGGAGCTTCTCTCAAGGAACAAAGCAAAAGCGGTTTGATGGGCGACTCTTCTTTAACTGTCAATATCAATTTGGTTAAACAAGGTTTAATCAATGGAATGAAAGGCTCGAACATCCAAATGACTCCACAGGAAGCCAGCGGATATTTGCAATCTACCATGCAAAGTATTCAGGAAAAGAAAATGGAAAAACAATATGGTGCCAACAAGGAAGCCGGTGAAAAGTTTTTGCGTGAAAATGCAAAAAAGGCCGGAGTGATCACTACGGCAAGTGGTTTGCAATACGAAATCATCAAAAAAGGCAATGGCCCTATCCCAACCGACAGCAGCAAAGTTAAAGTTCATTATCATGGAACACTAATCGATGGAACTGTTTTCGACAGCTCTGTTGAAAGAAATGAACCTGCCGAATTTTATGTCAATCAGGTGATTAAAGGTTGGACTGAAGCATTGAAATTGATGCCGGTAGGTTCCAAATTTAAAATTTATGTCCCTTACCAATTGGCTTACGGAAGTGCCAGCCAAGGTAAAATCAAACCTTTTTCCATGCTGATTTTTGAAGTTGAATTACTTTCAATAGAAAAATAAAATTTCCTAACTGAATTTTTTTGAAAGCCCTTGTTTCGTTAATAAATGAAATAAGGGTTTTTTTATTTCCAATACTTTTAGCAAATTTGTCGGAGGTTTTAGAAAGGATTTCTGAAATATAAAATCTTCATGCAGGTTAAACTTTTGCAACATCATTTTGTTAAAAAATAGAATTCACATCAAATTTCATTATTAAAATTAAGATAAGATGGACAAAACACAAAAGCAAATTTTAGAAGCTCAAAGGACCGAACTGACAGAGCATCTGATTTACAAAAAACTCGCCGAAGATTGTAAAGATGAGAATAATGCAAAGATTTTACGCGACATTAGCCAACAGGAACTTATGCATGCCGAGTATTGGGAAAACAAAACGGGGATGAAAGTTAAACCTGACCATGCCAGAATTCGTCGAACGGTATTTTTGGCGCGTTTGTTGGGACTCTCTTTTGTACTGAAGCAAATGGAAAAAAGAGAAGGAACGGGTTCTAAATTGTATGAAGAATTGTCGGCCGTTTACCCTGAGACCAAATTGTTTTCCGAGCAGGAAAATGCTCATGAACAGCAATTGCTGGCCATGCTGGATGAAGAAAGATTGCAATATGTCGGTTCCATTGTATTGGGATTAAATGATGCGTTGGTAGAATTGACTGGAGCTTTGGCAGGCTTTACACTGGCTTTGGGAAATACAAGAACTATTTCGCTGGCAGGGTTGGTTACAGGAATTTCTGCTGCGCTTTCTATGGCTGCTTCCGATTATCTTTCTACGAAAGCCGAAGGAGATACTCGTGCAGCAAAGTCGGCAGCATATACCGGCGTTACCTATTTTTTGACGGTAATTTTGCTAATCCTTCCATTTTTGCTGATGCCCAACAAATTTGGAGCCTTAGCGCTAACGCTTTCCATTGCTGTTTTAATTATTTTCTGTTTTAATTATTATATTTCTGTAGCTAAAAATCTTTCTTTCAAGCCACGTTTCATCGAAATGACAACCATCAGCTTGGGCGTTGCAGCTTTTTCTTTCTTTATAGGTTATCTGCTGAATCAAATTTTAGGGGTAAATGTTTAAAATTCATTTACTCGCTTTTCGAGATAAACCGTAAGCAAAACCATGTCTATATTCGTAAAAAAAGGGAATGCCTCTTCTGAAGCATCCCCTTTTTTAATAGGTTATAAATTTAATTATTGAACAATCGAGAGGAAAGTTTGATCGGTTGCAAACTTGGCAAATTCAATATCGTTCAAAGCTTTTGCAGCCATTGATTTATCTTTGCTGATAGCCAGTTTAAGATTCGAATAAACTGTTTCTCTGTCATTGGTACGGGCTCCAATAATTGCGCTCAAATAAGCGGTGGTAGCATTCGGAGACTGAATAGCCGACAGGGTTTTGCGAGCCGAATTGTAATCGCCACTCAAAATCTGAAGCAAAGCCACATTGTTGTTCACATCATTGGTTTTGAAAGAAGTTTTAGCTTTTGCATAATCACCTTTCATAATATAAAGTGTTCCCAACGCTTTGCTCAAGTCGCCGGAAGTGCCTGCGGCTTTTCCCAATAATTCTTCAGCTTTGGAAATATCTTTTTTTGCCAATGCAATGAGTGCACAATTATAATTTACGTCAGGAGAATTTGGATCAAGCTGCATGGCTTTTGTCAACATGGCAGAAGCGTCACCCAGTTTTCCTTGTTGAAAGTAAACGGCTCCCAAATTGTTGAAACCACGAACGCAGTTTGGATAAAGTTCGGTAACCTTTTTGTAGATGGAAGCTTTTGCATTGGCATCATTGGTCAGCGTGGCTGCATAAAGCAATTCTTCTACATTCAGTTTGGAAGGATCATTTGAAGCCAATTGCATAATTTCTGCATCCGATTTTCCGATAACGTCAACCGTGAGTTTCAACTGTGAACGACGAAGTTCCGGTAAAATTTCTTCGGCAATTTTTGTATAGGCAACCGACAGATTTTTAATCTGACGTTCACGTTCTTCCGGATCGGTGTACATGGACAAAACGCGAAGAATTACATCTTTATCCTGAATATTGGATTTTTCCATCAAAGCTTGGAACCCGGCCCAGTCTTCAGGAGTAAATCTGGTGTCAATTTTTAAGGACGTTTTGAGTTTCTTCATTTGTTTGTTGATGTAATCGGAAGTTACGTCCTGACGTTTTTCTGCCAAATTGGTATTCAAATCAATCGGGCCATCAGGAGAAGCGTAACCCAGAATTTCAAACGAAGAAACTTGTTTGTTCTGCGCATCTTTAACTTCTTTTATTTTTTGAACCAAAGAAACAACTTCATCCTTTTTCAATTCATTGGGACGAAGATCCCACTTTTCAATCAGGAATTTGATGTCGGCATTCTGCGTTTCCTTAATGATACGTTGAAACTTGTCGGGAATAATGGCTGAGTTCATTTCTGAAGCATTCACTGCAACCAGTTCTGCAGTAGCAATTACTCCATCGGCAACTTTAACACTTGGAATTTGATAAGTTTTCTTTTTTACAGTAACATTGAAGTCAAGATAGAGTTCCGACTTGGCCATTTCAGGTACATAGTTGAAGGAAGCGTTGATGGCGTAAGACCCACCGGCTTTGTAAGAAATGGTTTTGTTGTTGCCTACAACTTTTTCTCCCTGAAAAGTTACCGGTGTACTTTTAACTTCTTTCCCTGCAAAACGTAAAACAGGAGTTACGGTTACAGTAGCATTTTTATTGAAATACTTTACCGGAAAAGTACCATTGATAACGGCATCCACTTTTCCACCTTTTAATTCCAGCGGATTGGGGGTGCACTTAAAATTGCTGGGATCAAGTGCTCCCATGTTTTTACTGCAAGAGCTTAATAACACTGCCATTACCACAGAAATGGCGAAAAATAAATGTTTCTTCATACTTTAAATTTTTTTATTGTTAACCTTTAAAAATTTCGATATAAATTATATTCAACAGCCAAAGTTATTATTTTTTGTCCAATTATTCTTTATTTTGCAGAAAATCTTTTCAGAATTTTTATAAAGATAACATTTTTCAATTTTGAAAAGTTGTTGGTTTTAACAAATAACAGTATTTAGCAAGGGGATATGATAAATTTTAGAAGTCAAAAAATGTGCCATTTATTTCGTTGCATATCTTATTTAAACTTTTCTCGTGCAATCAATTTCATTAGATTTATGGGTTCCTATATTTCGACTTTTTTGGGTATAAACCGATCTACTAAACTGAGCCCTTTTTTCATATCGGTTGAGCCGGCCGATTTTTGTAATTTGAAATGTCCTGAATGTCCTGTTGGTCAGAAAAATTCCTTAGCAGTGCAAAAGGGATATTTTTTTGATTTGGAGCTTTATAAAAATTTGATAGAAGAACTGAAAGGAACTTTGCTGCATGTGCAATTTTATTTTCAGGGAGAGCCTTTTTTGAACAAACAACTTCCTGAAATGATTCGATATGCCCATGATAGAAAATTATTTACTTCCGTGTCGACCAACGGACAATTTTTGACTGACGAAACAGCACGTGAAATAGTGAGGTCGGGATTGGATAAACTCATCGTTTCGGTCGATGGCACCACCCAGGAAGTTTATGAAATGTACAGAAGGGGGGGAAATTTGCAGAAAGTATTCGATGGCATCAATCATGTTATAGCTTGGAAAAGGCAGTTGAAATCTTTATTTCCAATGATTGAAATGCAGTTTTTGGTTTTAAAGTCCAACGAACATCAAATGCAGGAAATGAAACAAATAGCAAAAAACTTGAATGTGGACAAACTTAGTTTTAAGTCTGCACAGTTTTACGATTTTGAAAATGGAAATTCGCAAATTCCCGACAACAATCGCTATGTGCGATATCGACTCAATAAGTCAGGGAAATACGAACTTAAATTTTCGCAACCCAATCGATGCAGTCGATTGCTGGGAGGAGCAATAATTAATGCAAAAGGAGAGGTGTTGCCGTGTTGCTACGATAAGCAGTCGCAATACTCATTTGGAAATATCCGTTCTGCTTCCTTTTATGCCTGTTGGCATTCGGATAAGGCAAATTTTTTTCGGGAACAGTTACTCTTAAACCGTCATCAGTTTGATATATGCAGAAATTGTACGGGAAGATAAAGAATTGGAGCTGGAAAGGGTAGATTGTGAGTTCTGAGTTAAGAGTTATGAGTTACGAGTTTCGAGTTCTAAGTTTTGAGTTAAGAGTTCTGAGTCAATAGTTACGAGTTTTGAGTTAAGTGGTTTTTTACTCTTTACTCCATACTTGAAACTCCATACTCAATCCTCCATGCTTTTTACTCGATACTCAGAACTCAATACTCTATACTTTTTCCGTACCTCGTTTTCACTCCATACTCCATACTCAATACTCCAAACTCTATACTCTACACCAGTCCTCTTCCGGCCAGTTTAAACCAATTCCAGCCCACTACAGCAATAAAAATAAATCCCAACCACCACCAGAAATATTTTTTGGATCGATTGGTTGCTCGACTTATTCCAACTGCAGCCAGTATCAAAATAAATGGTAACACTGGTTGATGAAAACGTTCCGACTGGGCAAAAGCACTGAATGCCAGTACAATCAAATATCCGATCGTAAATGAACCAATCAACAAATAATTGCGCCACAATTTATTTTTTATTACCCAAATTAAAGCGAAAAGGACGAAAAAAGCCAATATATTTTTTACATAATTTCCTCCATGCAACAATTGTTGATTTTCCTGACCTTCAATATTCACCATAGTAGGGAAAGGAATAACGAATATTAATGGCGCAAATACTGCACCGGAGGCACGAACTGCAAAACGATTTCCTCCTTCCCGTTCTGCTCGCCACTGAAGAGAGGTAGATTGATTTTCTTTCCGATTTTGCCAGAGACTTTCGACTTCGGCAGAAATGCCGGTACCGGCAAAATATAAGATGGTGATTATAATCCAGAGACCAAAAATAACTCTTTTCCAACTGCGAACCATTTTATTGGGTGCAAAAACCAACGTCGTTAACACGGCAAATAGGGCAGTTGCTCCTAAGGCCGTACGAAAAAAGAAGAGGGAAGCACCCAAAAGTGTTGGAACAAAAATATTGATAAAATTGAATTTACGGTTTCTTAATAGGGCATCTGCCCGTTCAATAAAAGCAACGGTCAGAAAAACCATTTCGGCTTCTTTTAAATGTAGTCCGCAATAGTAAATCAGATTGGGCATCAGCATGGCAAGGATTCCGGCAATTCTGCCGGTAGATTCCTCAAAATTGCGAGTGGTGAACTTATATATCAAAACACAAGTCGCTGCTCCATAAAAGGCTTTCAGCAGTCTGGCAAAAAGAATCGATTTCCCTGTTACGGCATAAAGGCAACCCAGATAAAAGGGATATCCCATATCGGAAAAGCGTCCATTGATGTATTCAAAATAGGGCTGAATATTGCCTGCATGAATCATGTCGGCCAGCCACATGGCTTCCTTGTGATAACCTGCCGCGTCGGCGGCAGCAAATTCAAATGGTTGGCCGGTCATGGCTTTATAGAAAAAGTAGCTGAATACCACCCAAACCAGTCTTATTATCAAAGCATTGGTAAAAAGTCGTTTGGTGAAAGTTTTTGGAGACGTTTTACCCCAACGCCGAGTTAATTCGTTGGAAAAATAGAAAAACCCAATCACTTCCACCAATCCGAAAAATATCCATATCCACGACATGGCATGCGAAAAGAAAATCCCGGTTACTGCTGCCAATGATATGACGTACAGCAGCATGGCTTTCTGAGTAAAATATTTTGGGAAATAATTGAGCATTCTTTTGTTGGTAATAAGTCAATAGTTGAGGCTTGAGTTAAGAGTTTAGAGTCAATAGTTTAGAGTTAAGAGTTCTGAGTTACGAGTTACGAGTTTAGAGTCAATAGTTACGAGTTCTGAGTTCTAAGTTCTAAGTTCTGAGTAAATAGTTCTGAGTTTTGAGTTAAGAGGTTTTTTGCTCTTTATTTTTTACTCGATACTCAATACTCCATGCTTTTTACTCGATACTCAGAACTCAATACTCTATACTTTTCCTGTCCCTCGTTTTCACTCCAAACTCCCCACTCCAAACTCTAAACTCAAAACTAAATACTTTCTCTCAACTATCCACTGTTTGGTACACTTGCTTTAGCTGATGGATATGATTTTCGATACTGAAATTTTCGCGGACATAGGCTGCTGCTTCACGAGCCTGACAAATTGCAATCGCTCTATTTTGCAAAAATAATAGAATTTTTTTTAATAAATCGTTTTCATCTCTGCTTTTGTACAAAGTGGCAAATTTTCCATCGTGTGTAATTTCCTTCATCACTTCCCAATCATTCACAAACACCGGAATGCCCATTGCCATTGCTTCTACAACCGCAATGCCAAAAGTGTCATGATCGGTAGAATAAATAAAGGCATCAAGAGTGCTTAAAATTTCGGGCACATCACTGCGTGAACCTAAAAAATGTACGCTATCCAACAGATCGTTTTCTTCACAATAACGATAACATTCATCAAAAAGCCAAGGTTCTGATTTGCTTTTAGCTCCGACAAAAACAAAATCGAAAGCAATATTTTCTTTTTTCAGCAAATTCAGAAATCTGCAAATGACAATTTGAGAACGAACACTCACAAAATTGCCCACTGAACCCAGTTTTAAAAGTTCGGAAGAAGTCGATTTTTTTGTTCTATCCGTTTTCGCTGTATCCAATTTATCAAAGGAAATACCGTTGTAAACGGTTTTTTGTTTTTCGGGTTTCAAATGATATTTTTGTTGATAATATTTTCGCTGACTTTCGCTGACAAAAATATTTCCATCGGTATGATGCAGAATAAATTGGAGCATTTTCTTTGACCAGAAACTTTGGTTGAAATCGTAACCATGAATGGTGAGAATAATTTTTTTATGGGTTCCTCGCATGCACAACCAGGCCAACAAGGCATCCAAAGGTTGCTGGGCATGAAGAATATCGATGTTGTTTTGTTGAATGATTTTAAGCAATTGCTGGTAGTAACTGAATATATTTTTCTTGAAAGGTAAAAAAAACACCGGAACTCCACTTTCCTGAAATTCTTTCTCCAGATTTCCACCTTTTTTTCGATAAATGCAGATAAGTTCCAAACCATTGGTGGCAGCTTTTCTGAAAACATCCAGTGTCAGGGTTTCCGTGCCACCTCTGTTTAATGAACCCAGTAAATATGCTACTTTCATTTTTTGAAGTTGTAAAATTTTGTTTCCGCTTGAGCCTTTGCATGCAACGGCTCTACAAATTACCTTGATAATTACCTTTCAAAAAGGTGTTGGTTGACTAGATAAGGTAATAAGGTTTTGATCATGCGGACTTGTTGTTGGTTACTAAGGTTTGGTTGAAGGATAAGGTTTTTTTGTTCATGTTGTTTTAGATTGGTAGTGAATATTTTTTCTTGTTTCTTTATAAAATTAGTCGTTTTTGTTGTTTAAAAAACCTTATTTCGTTTTTTCTTATTAACCTTAGTAACAAGCGTAATCTCACCCGAAAGATAACCTTATTAGCTTATTTGACCGTGTGAATTATTCGTAATCAATTATTTCGCAATAAGGTAATAAGGTTTGGTTTTACCATGCTTATTGTTAGTTACTAAGGTTCGTTGAATGATAAGGTTTTATAACTACTTCTAATATTTTGTCTTAAAACCTTATTAAGTCTTTCAACCTTAGTAACAGTGTAATATCACCTGAATGATAACCTTATTAGCTTATTTGTCCGGGTTAATTGTTCTTAATCAATTATTTCGCAATAAGGTAATAAGGTTGAGTTGATACAGGTTAAGCATTGGTTACTAAGGTTTGTTGAAGGATAAGGTTTTTTCTCTTCTTTGTCTCTGTTTAAATCTGTAGATTTTGTTTTATTCAGCTCGTAATCATTAGATTACACCGAACATTGAGCATAAAAATTATTTCATTTTTTGACTATATTTTCTTTTTAGTGAAACATAAACTTTTTTAAAATTTACCCACGCGTTCAGTACAAATTTAGGTAAAATTTTATAACTGAAATAATACTTAAACGGATGCTCTTTCCAACGAATAGTCTGAAGGATGTGCTTGACTTCTTCTTTGTTTTTCCCTTTCAAATAATAAGGTTGCAAGCCATACAAAGCCAGTTTTTCGTACAGAAATACAAAATCCTTATGTTGTTGATAGGGACTGTAGTCGGAAAACAGCATGTGTTCTGATGGCTTATAAAGTTTTTCGCCGATGGCCCGGTTTTTCTGTTCTACGTCCTGATGATAATAAGCCAGTGGTTCATTCAGAAAAACCACAGGATATTTCATGGCAATCCGTACCCACAAATCAAAATCTTCGCCCAGCTTGAGGTGCGGTTTAAAACCATTTTCTTTTTCAAAAATTTCTTTTGGAACAATAGCTGTATCGGTGCACACAGGCATACATAAAGTTTTGGCATACACCTGAAAATAATTGATAATGCCTTGTCTGAAATCTTTTTCCACGCCAACAGGTGCGATTCGATTGCGACCGTTTTTTACAATATAATAGCTACTTGCCCACAATCCGGCACCGGGAAACTGTTCTATCAATTGTTTCATTTTTGCCAGATAATCGGGATGCCATTCATCATCCGCATCGAGAAAAGCAAGATAATTTTCTTGAGCTGCCTTAGCACCATTGTTGCGAGCGGAAGAAACACCCTGATTGGGTTGGGAAATAAATTGAAAGCCTTTAAGTGGAAGTTGAAGTTGATGCTCGGTTAAATAATCTGCAGAAAATATTTTCTTTACAATTGCTGCTCCATCATCCGTCGAAGCATCATCCACCACAATGATTTCAAAGTTCCTGTAAGTTTGCTGCAAAACCGAAAGCAGGGCTTTTTCGATATACGGCGCTTTATTGTAAAGTGGAAGAATGACGGAAAACATGATTTTATTAATTTCTTTTTTTGAAGTTATTGTTTGGCTATTCAAGTTTTGTTCATTCGTTGGTTGGCTGTGATTTGCAATCACAGCTGAATGTATTGTCAGGATTTTTAATCCTGATAAAAATTATGCCTTATGTTTTTCTTTTGAATATTTATTGAGCAAAAATAGTGTTTTTTATTAGAAATTTTTACGGAATACAATTCCTTATAGTAAATTGGGTGCGATTACAAATC
>Ga0208825_1002170_pt1 | contig 13443 bp, 12 predicted proteins | sample AD_UKC113_MetaG_FD_184450 | JGI IMG/M metagenome (GOLD analysis project Ga0208825, IMG submission 184450) | Active sludge microbial communities of municipal wastewater-treating anaerobic digesters from Hong Kong - AD_UKC113_MetaG (SPAdes)... | ecosystem: Engineered > Bioreactor > Anaerobic >...
GTAGGCCTGGGAACCGACGGGTGCGCCGGGAACAACGACCTCGACCTTTTCTCCGAGATGGACCGGGCCGCAAAACTCGAGAAGGTCTTCCGCGCGGACCCGACCTCCGGCGCCGCCGTCCGGATCTTCGAGCTCGCAACCGCGAGCGGGGCCCGGGTGCTCGGATGGGAGGACGAACTCGGAAGCCTCAGGCCCGGAAAGAAAGCGGACCTGGTCGCCGTCGATTTCCGACAGCCCCACCTGACGCCCGTCTACGACCCCATCTCCCACCTGGTCTATGCAGTCAGAGGAAGCGACGTTCGCCATGTGTGGGTGAACGGACGGCAGGTGCTGGCAGATCGACATTTGGTGGGGGTCGACGAGGCCCGGGTCATGGAAGAGGTTCGCAAGGTTGCGGAGCAGGTCAGGCACATTCGGTCCGGGGGACCCCGAGCCTGAATCGGTGCGCCCCGGGTTCGGACACATCCGTGGTGCGGACCCAAGACGAGTCCCGTGGATTTTCTCAAACACCGTTCTATAATTATTTGCCATGTCCGTAAGGATTCCATTGCAGGTCATCCCACAACAAGGAACGACCTTTGATGCGCGAGAAACACAAGATCTTGATCGTGGACGATGAGGCCCCGTTTCGTTCGGCACTATGCCGCCTGCTCGAAAAGCAATACATCGTGGTGGAGGCGAAGACCGGCGAGAAAGCTCTTGAGCTGGCCTACCGGGAAGAACCGGACCTGGTGCTCCTGGATATCGGCCTTCCCGACGTCAGCGGCCTGGACATCCTGCCTCGATTCAAAGAACTGCGGCCGTCTCCCACCGTGGTCATGATCACCGCTTACGAACACGTGAAGGACATTGTGGCGGCCATCCGCCTGGGGGCTTTTGATTACCTGGTCAAGCCCGTGGACCTGGACGAATTCGAGATGACCGTCCAGAAGGCCCTCGAGCATGCGGGGCTCAAGAACGAGGTGGATCGGCTGCGCCAGGAGGTCCAGCGGCTCCAGAAAGTGGATCGGTTGATCGGCAGAAACCCCAAATTCCTCGACGCGCAGGTACTGGCCATCAAGAGCGCCCAGAGCCTGGATGCAGGGGTCCTGATCCAGGGACAGAGCGGAGTCGGAAAAGAGTTGTTTGCACGGTTGATCCACGCCAAGAGTCCCCGGGCGGCTTATCCGTTCGTGGCGTTGAATTGCGCCGCCTTCAGCTCGGAGATCATCGAATCGGAATTGTTCGGATATGAGAAAGGAGCTTTCACGGGAGCCAGGGCCGAGGGAAAGCAAGGGCTCCTGGAGGTCGCCAACGGGGGAACCCTGCTGCTGGACGAGGTGGTGGAGCTGCATCCGGAGATTCAGGCCAAGCTCTTGCGGGTGTTGGAGGAGAAGGAATTCTATCCCCTCGGCGGGACTCGAAGGAGAACCGTGGACATCCGAATCGTGTCGGCCTGCAACCAGGACTTGTGGCAAGCGGCCGAAGGCGGCCGATTTCGCAAGGATCTCTACTTTCGCCTGGCCACCATTCGCCTGGACCTGCCCTCTCTGAGGGAACGCCCCGAGGATATCCTTCCCTTGGCTCAATTCTTCATGGAAGAATTCAACGACAAGTACGGCAAACATTTCCGCCGACTGAGCCCCGAGGCGGAACTGATCCTGCTCACTCACCCCTGGCAGGGGAATGTTCGGGAGCTCCGTAACACCATCGAACGCGTCGTGCTCCTGGAAAACGACGAAACCATCCTGGGCCGCTACCTCAATTTTCTGGGTCCCCAGTCGGGCGAGCCGCCGGCGGGAACAGGGGGCCTGCGCATCGAGCTCCCGGAGGACGGCATTGCCCTGGAACAAGTGGAAAAGCACATCATCTTACAGGCTTACGAGAAATGTCACCGAAACAAATCCAAAACGGCCCGGTACCTTGCGCTCCCCAGGCACATTTTGATCTACCGGCTGAAGAAGTACGGGATCGAGGATTGAAGAATAGTCTCCAATTCCCGACTTCCCTGGTCAATAGTATCCACTGAGACGTCCATCTAATGGAATTTATTCGTGTTTCTCTGCCTGGGATCTGGAGGGCCGGGATGGGCCGCAAGCATAATGTGGATACTATTCTTCACCTCTTCCCCCCCCCATCCGGGACCGCGGGGAACGAATTGCTTCCAATCCCTCATGAAACCTCGCTATTGGCTTCTTGGCACGCACTTTGCTCTTGTTGACAATCGGAGGCTGACCGTGGATTTTCAAATTCGGGTGTTGTTGGTTGAAGATGATCCTCCCTTGGGGCGCTCTTTGATAAACTTTTTGGAACGGGCGGGGTATGTCTTCGAGAGTTGTTCGACTGCCTGCGAAGCGATCGCGCTGGCCCAGCAGCATCGACACGACATCGTGATCTCGGAATTTCATCTTCCCGATGCAAACGGAGTGCGACTGTTCGAGCAGTTGAAGCGGGTTGTTCCCAATGCGAAAGCGATTCTGATTTCCGAGTTCGATTTTCAAGCGGTTGCGAGTGAAGTGGGGCAAGTGGAGGTCCATGCATTTCTGAAAAAGCCTTTCGATTTGGCCGAACTCGAAACAGCGCTATCTTTCTCCCATGCATACAGTTGAAGCGAAAGCTCAAGTGAAGCATACCGGTTGAAGTGATTTTTCAGGTTCTTACGGTTCTGTGAGGACATACCTGCCTCCGTTTACGTGTAGGGAATCTCAGAAGCGAACGTGACGGCCGAAGTGGAATTCGCGTGGGTTATCGAGAATGCAGGCTCAGGTGAAGGCGACGCTGGAACGCTACTGTTCAAGCCGCAGCGCATGTTGACGTGATGGTTCCTGTGATCTTTGCGGAATTTCCCCTCTCCCATGGTATCGGACACAGCGGTGCGAGTGAGGTTGGATCTGGATCTGAGGTGGTCGCAAGTGGCTGAAACTCCTGTTCCCTTCTAATGCTGACAATTCTGAGATCTCCCTGAACGATAGCAGAGGGCCATGAGGAACAACCTTATGGCCTTCTGCATTTCGTTTGGCTAGAATGAAAGTACGTCCGTGAGGTTCCCGGATCCTTTGTTTGAGATTTCGGGGATTGTTGAAACGGGGATGAACGAACTCACAACGAAGGAGTAAGACCATGGTGGCACAGAAGCTTGAATTGATTCAGAAAATGGAACAGAAAGGGATGACCGTGGCACAAGCCGCAGAGGCAATGGGCTTTGACGCTCAATTACTGGGATTGTACCTTGTCAAGGACGCCTACCCTGTCCCTAAAAGGATATTGGACAAACTGGCAGAGGTCATTTCCAACTAGGAGGGACGGCAATCCTTCACCCGGCGATCCGAACCTTTGCCACGGTCGTTCGGAACCATTGTCCCACGCTTGAACTGAGCTATTGAGACCGTTTCGGTCCTTTCCCCCTCGTGATCCCCGCCGCGAGGCGGAGAAGGACACAGATCGTTTCCACAGCCCGACGACCCCTACGCCGCCTTTCCCCCACCAACCCTCCCCCTTTCTTGCGAACCGCCGCAACCCTTGCGCTCCCGGGCATCTTACGGGCCGCCCAGGCGCCCCAAAGGACCGACGGCCCATGGGTGTGCGATCCCGGATCCCGTTGCTCTCTTGCGGGGAGACACGGGTGCTTCACCTCCGGGATCCTTGCCCATGCCCGCCTTGCCGGATATGCACAAACTGCACAGACTTTGCCCCCTGCACAAAAGTACTTATTTCACGTAGCCCCGATCCCCACCCTTGACAAGAACATCGGATGGTGTTAGCAGTAGCCGCGTATCGCGGACGAAAGCAACTCCCCTCTCTTACATGCACCTCCCCTCTCCCAGGTCCTGGCACCGCTTTTGGGCTTATCGTTGTGTTGGTTTCACCCTGGCACGCCGACGCGCATTGCAGCAGGCAGGATCGTGCAAGGGAGTAGGATTGCACATGGGCGATAACCTGGGTTATCCCTGCGTGGACATTGGTGATACCTTGATCAGGAGGCACACATGAAACAGGAAAAAGTATTTGCACAATTGGAGCAAAAGGGGGTTTCACGAAGAGATTTCCTCAAGTTCTGCAGCTTCGTTTCCGCCACCATGGGGCTGGCCCCTTCCATGACCCCCAAGGTTGCCGAAGCCCTCACAGCCCCCCAACGCCCACCCGTGGTCTGGCTTTCCTTTTCGGAATGCACCGGCTGCCCCGAGTCTTTGCTGCGGACCACCTATCCCTGGATTGACGAGTTGCTCCTGGAAATCATCTCCTTGGACTACAGCGAGACGGTGATGGCCGCTTCCGGACAGGCGGCCGAGGACGCCCTCCATGCCACCGTCAAGAAGCACCCCGGGAAATTCATCTGCGTGGTGGACGGCGCCATCCCTACGGCGGAGAACGGCGTTTACGGGATGATCAACGGCAAGACCATGATCGAGATCGCCAAGGAAATCTGTCCCAAGGCCCTGGCCAACATCTGCATCGGAACCTGTTCTTCCTTCGGGGGCGTCGCCGCCGCCAAACCCAATCCCACGGGGGCCAAGGACCTGGAATCGGCCCTGGGCCCGGCCCTTACCACGCCCGTGGTGAAGATCCCCGGCTGTCCTCCCAACGGCATCAACCTGGTGGCCACCATCGTCAACTTCTTGTTATTCGGAAAGCTCCCCGACCTGGACGCCAAGAAGCGACCCCTGTTCGCCTACGGAAAAACCATCCACGACACCTGCCCCCGACGCTCCCACTACGAAATGGGCGAGTTTGTCACGGAATTCGGTTCCAAGGAGGCCGCTTTGGGCTACTGTCTATTCCAGTTGGGGTGCAAGGGCCCGGAAACGTACAACAACTGCGCCATCGTCAAGTGGAATGACGGGACCAGTTGGCCCGTGCAGGCGGGGCACCCTTGCATCGGATGCAGCGAACCCGATTTCTGGGACAAGATGTCTCCTTTTTACAAGTCCCTGTAGAACGGGGCCGGAGGTCCGACTCGGCAATTCCCACAAGGACGGCAGGAAGCCTTCACCATCAATAAAGGAGAAGTGAGTTATGGCACAGCGAATTGTCGTCGACCCCATCACTCGTATTGAGGGTCACTTGAGAATAGAGGTGGAAGTGGGGGACGGAAAGGTAAAGAATGCATGGAGCAGTTCGACCCTCTTCCGCGGCCTTGAGATCATCCTCCAGGGGAGAGACCCCCGCGACGCGTGGCTCTTTACCCAAAGGGCCTGCGGGGTCTGTACCTACGTCCATGCCCTGGCGTCGGTGCGATGCGTGGACAACGCCGTCGGCGTCACGGTCCCCGACAATGCCCGCCTTATTCGAAACCTCCTCATGGGGGCCCAGTTCCTCCACGATCACATCGTGCATTTCTATCACCTCCACGCCCTGGATTGGGTGGACGTGGTCAGCTCCCTCAAGGCGGACCCGAAGAAGGCCGCGGCCCTGGCAGACCAGGTGTCCCCCGCCGGAGGCAACGTGAACGAGTTCAAAGCGGTGAAGGCCCGGGTGAAGAAGTTCGTGGACAGCGGCCAACTGGGCCTGTTCAACAACGGCTATTGGGGACATCCGGCCTACAAACTGCCCCCCGAAGTGAACCTCATCGCGGTCAAACACTACCTGGACGCCTTGCGCCAGCAGGCGCGCACCGCCCGGATGCACGCCGTATTCGGAGCCAAGAACCCCCACCTTCAGAGCCTGGTGGTGGGCGGAGTCACCTGTGTGGCGGACCTCAATGCCGATCGCATTGCGGAGTTCAAGTATCTCTGGAAGGAGACCATGGACTTCGTAAACAACGTATACATCCCGGACGTGGTCGCCGTGGCCGGGTTCTACAAGGACTGGGGAAAGATCGGCGGCACCACCAACTTCCTGGCTTACGGAGAATTCCCCCAGAGCGCCAAGGAACCCGAGAGCCTGCTCTTCCCCCGGGGTGCCGTCTTCAAGCGCAAGATTTCCAATGTCCAACCCGTGGACATCAACCTCATCGAAGAGCATGTCAAGCGCAGCTGGTACGAAGGGGACAAGGCTCTGAATCCCGCCGCGGGAGAGACCAAGCCCAAGTACGAGAGCCTGGACGTCAACAATCGTTACAGCTGGATGAAAGCGCCCAGATACAACGGCGAACCCATGGAGGTCGGTCCCCTGGCCCGGGTGCTCATTGCCTACGGTAAAGGTCACGCTCCCACCAAGAAGGCCGTGGACGGACTGCTCAAGGCCCTGAAGGTTCCCCAGGAAGCCCTGTTCTCCACCCTGGGAAGAACGGCCGCCCGTGCCCTCGAGACCAAGATCATCGGCGAAGCCATGGAAGGATGGATGGGCCAGCTGGTGGAAAACCTCAAGAAAGGGGACACCAAGACCTACCAACCCTACGAAATGCCGGCCCAGGCCTCGGGAGTGGGCCTCAACGACGTACCCCGCGGCGCCCTGGGCCACTGGATCGAGATCAAGGACCAGAAGATCGGCAATTACCAACTGGTGGTGCCTTCCACCTGGAACCTGGGACCCCGCTGCGCCGGCGACAAACCGGGGCCCGTCGAGGAGGCCCTTATGGGCACTCCGGTGGCGGACCCCAAACGCCCGGTGGAAATCCTGCGCACCGTTCACTCTTTTGATCCCTGCATTGCCTGCGGGGTGCACGTGATCGACCCGCAGACCAACGAGGTCTACAAGTTTAAAGTTGTCTAGGCGTTGTCGCCGAGATATGCTATCGTCAAACAGGAACCTGGCTCAGGAGCCGGGTTCCTGTTTTTTGCCCCGATCGGTTTGCCGAGACGCGAGGTCGTTCTATGAGTGAAAAGCAAATCCTCGTCCTGGGTGTGGGCAACCTCCTGCTGCAGGACGAAGGCGTGGGAGTCCGGGTCATCGAAACCCTCGAGGCGGGATACGCTTTCTCCTCCAACGTCACCCTTCTGGATGGCGGGACCCTGGGTTTGAGACTGTTGGATCCCATCTCCCGGGCCGACCACCTCATTGTGGTGGACGCCGTACAAAACGGAGAAGCCCCGGGCACTCTCTACTTCCTGGACGGCAAGAACCTCTTCAACCGGGTCACCTTCAAGAACTCGATGCACCAACTGGACCTCCGGGAAGCCCTCGCGTATGCAGAGGTCCTGGGCAATTCCCCCACCGCCGTGGTCATCGGGATCGAGCCCGGAGACATTTCACCCTGGGGGCTGGAACTGACCGAATCGGTTCAATCCCGTCTCGAGGACATGGCGGGCCTTGTACTGAAAGAGATTGAAAAAGCAGGCGGCACCTATGTTGCCAAGAATTCCCCCGGAGCCGCTCTCCAATGAGAAAGGAACCCTCCCATGTGTCTGGCAATCCCCGCTGAGATTGTGCAAATCGACGATGAAACGGCAACGGTTCGAGTGGGAGAGGCCCTTCGGAAGGCATCGCTCATGTTGCTGCCCGAGGGAGCCGACCTGGGCGATTACGTCATCGTCCACGCGGGTTTTGCACTGCACAAGGTGGACCCGGAAGAAGCCATGGAATCCCTAAAGCTCCTCCGGGAACTGGCTTCCTTCGGAGAAGAGGAGTCCCCCCTTGGGACCTGACCCGGGCGGAATTGCCTTTTTGATTTTCCCCTAGATCGAGCGATTTGACCGGGACTAACCCCGTTTCGTCGTTCCCGCCCAGGCGGGAATCCGGAAAGAGCGTGCATACCCAATGGATGCCCGCCTTCGCGGGCATGACGCCCGGATGCTCTCGGAATCGCTCAACTCAGGTTTCCTCCTTTGCCGGTTCGAATCCCGGTAACCTCCGGGATATCTTCTTCTCCTGCCGGAATCTTCAGGACCGATCGGAGGGCGGGCGCCTGCGTTGCGCCGGAACCGTAGGGGCCCTCGTCTTCCCTGCTCCCACTTTCTCCGGGGAAGAAACGGGTTTCCGGAAGCCGACGAGGACTCGCGGATCGTCAACCGCCTTTGCCGCTCTCATCCCTTCGTGCCGTCGCCGACCGACGTCGAGCCCGGCGGGGGCGTTCCAACCGTTCCTATAATCCAGCAGTTGAAGCCATTCCAACTTTTGATCCGGACTGCCGAATAAGGATGCATTCCCGTTGACATCCCATTGAAGCCTGAAATAACGGCATCCGTCTTCCCGCAGCAGATCCGCATCGCACTCCAGACCTCGGAGGCCCGCCAGGAGACGCCCCCGGAGATTTGTCCCGCTACTCGTGTTCGCCCCGGTTCTTCTCCTCCTGACCAGTCATTCTTACGAGTCGGCAGGGAATCGTTCTTCCCATCTCCATTCGTAAGCGGACGGCATGATCGCTTCCCTACAGTCCCCAACCATCGAGGAAGCCTTGGGGTTGGAACCCGGGACCGAGGGGATTTCCGATGCGGAGACCATTGCCGGGGAAGGCTCCACCCAGGACGATGGGGAGCCGGGGGAGTTGGCGGAAGCGCCGGATGACAGGGAGGATCCTGCCCGGCAGGGCGTTGCCCCCGATGGGCGTGAGCCCCTTCTCCTTGTGAGGGCCGCAGACGCCAAGGCTCCTGCCGTCGCCGACCCATGGCCCGAACTGCCGCTTGGAGACGACGACAAAGTGGTCAAAAACCCTTACGTCGTCACCGGCAAAAAAGATCCCCGTCATTACGGCATCTTCTGGAGCACGCTGCTGTACAACTCTTTCGGCAAGTGGCTGGAGAGCCCTTACAGCAACCCCAGATCCGGTGTGGCCAAGAGGTGCCGGGAATGCCGCATGGTTTCCCCCACCGTTTGGAAAAGGGGAAAAGCCGGTCAACGCGGCTCCCGACAGAGGGGGGAATCGACCGGAAACCCGGAAGCATCCACTCGCACCGGACCACCGTCGACCCAAACCTCTTGCAAAATTCCCTCACGATGAATGCATGGGCCAAACGGTTGGAGGGAAAGATCGTGGTGGATGTGACCCTTTACAATGACAAGACGGGGCATCATGTTCCTTCCGATTGCTTGCCCCTTGAGGCACCCTATCCTGGTGGTGAAGGCGACGGATTCCGCTGGAAAGCCACTCCAGCAGGTGAGCGGTTCCGTTTTGCCTCCCTGGTTCGGAACGGAGGGAGAAAGAGACGGGAAAGGAGACGATGGCGTGGAGTACGCACAATCCCCGAAAAGCCGGAGGATCGATTTGCCCGGCTCTGCCTGGAACCCCGACAGGAAGTATCTTGGAGGACTCCCCGGCAAGACCTACGCCAAGCTCCTGCAGGAGTTGCGGACCAATGTCTTTCCTACGGCCTCCTACTGGAGGCACACCACCCTCGTGAGCGACAACCGGCTTGCCGCCTTCGAGCGGGACACCTCCGGTTATTCCTTCTTTCCCGAAGGAGCCGGAGAGATCACCGGGACGAACACCCACCTTTACCGCCGCGATTCATCCAACCGATGGACCAAAAGAAGAGGGCGATGCCGGACATCGTCATGGCCCGCAACGTGCCGGTTCTACGGCAGGAGTGTTGAATCCTTCCTATGGACGCCCTTCCTTGGCGACCACCTCGTTTGCGACCGGTTTGAACAGGAAAGAAACCCTGCCTTCGTCCGAAGGATCATCGAAGGTCAACAGCACCCCGACTTTGTCGCCGTCCCAGAAGTAGCGTTTTTCCGATTGGACGGGATGGTAGGCATTTCCCAGCTGTTGATAGAAGCGCTCCTTGATCTTCGAGAAGGCATCTGCGGTCCTGTAATATATGATGACGTTGTAAAAGTGTCCCTTGTGAAAGCCGTAAACGATGTTGTTCACTTCGACGTCCTCGAAGCTGAGCTGGTCGCCGTCCCGCACATAGAACGTCAGGTCTCCGTCCTCGGCCAGGAGTTTCACCCCGGGCACTTCGCCAACCGAGGCTCCCCAAGGGATTCCCCGAAACCGGTCGAATTCCTTGGGAACCGGGGGGCTGTTCAGGACGACGGCCAGCCCGCCCAGCCCTACCAGCAAAACACAAGCCAGGATCATGAGGATGAGCCCTTTGCGCCCACCTGAAGCCATGCTTTTCTCCTTGTCTTAAAAAAGACCCGGACGATGCGCCCTCGCCCGTGCAGCCCCCTCGGGGGAACGCCCACCTTTATGCCGCCGCCGGGAGGTCTCGCCGCAGCCCTAGAAATCGGCACTTCCCGGAGACCGGGGAAAAGGAATCGCCTCCCGGATATTTGCGACGCCGGTCACGAACTGGACCATGCGCTCGAGGCCGAGTCCGAACCCGGCATGGGGAGCGGACCCATACTCCCGAAGGTCGAGATACCAGCGGTAGTCTTCGACGGATATGCCCTTCTGTTTCATCTGATCGAGCAAGACATCCGGCCGTTCCTCCCTCTGGGAGCCCCCGATGATCTCCCCCACCCGCGGGACCAGGATGTCCATGGCCGCAACGGTCTTGCCGTCGTCGTTTCTCCGCATGTAAAAAGGCTTCAAATCCCGGGGAAAGTGGACAACGGCCAGGGGTCCGCCCACGTATTTTTCCGCCAGGTACCGTTCGTGTTCCGCCTGCAGGTCGCTTCCCCAGGAAACCGGAAAGGCAAAGGGTTCCCCGGACTTGCGAAGGACCTCCACGGCCTCGCCGTAGGTCATGACCTGGAAGGGCTCCCGGGTGAGCTTATCGAGGGATTCCATCACACCCGGTTCCACAAACCGGGCAAAGAAACGCAGGTCCTCCTCGCAATCCGCCAGCACCGCTTGCGCTAGGCTCTTGAGAAAGGCTTCCGCCAATTCGAGATCGTCCTCGAGATCGTAGAAAGCCATCTCGGGCTCAACCATCCAGAACTCGGCCAAGTGTCGGCTGGTGTTGGAGTTTTCGGCCCTGAACGTGGGACCGAAGGTATAGACTTTGCCCAGGGACAGGGCGTAGATTTCCGCCTGGAGTTGACCGCTCACCGTAAGATACACAGGTTTTCCAAAAAAATCCTCCTCGAAGGGATTCCCTCCCTCTCGGAGCGCCGCAGCCGCTTTCTGCAGGTCCAGGGTGGTGACCCTGAAGACCTCCCCCGCACCCTCACAGTCGCTGGAGGTGATCACCGGCGTATGGATCCAATAGAATCCCCGATCCTGGAAGAACCGGTGAATCGCCTGGGAGAGTCTGTTTCTGACCCGGGTGACGGCCCCGATGGTATTGGTCCGGGGCCTGAGATGTGCGATCTGACGCAGGAACTCGAAGGAATGCCGCTTCTTCTGAAGGGGATATTTGGCCGGGTCCGCCCCCCCATAGACCTGGATCCGATGCGCCCGGAGCTCGATGCTCTGTTCCCGCCCGGGGGAAGCCAGGACCGTACCTTCCACCCGAAGGCTGGAACCGGTGGTGACGGAACCCATGGTAGGTTTGTGCTCTCCCAAGGCGGTTTCCGCAACCACCTGGAGATTCCTAAAACAGGATCCGTCGTTGAGCTCGATAAACGTCACTCCGGCCTTGGAATCCCGCCGGGTCCTCACCCAGCCTTGAACCAGGACCGGCTTTCCCAGGTATTCGTTTTCCCGGCGAAACAGGTCGGCGATGCAAATTCCCTTCTCCATGGCGCAGGGACCCTTTCGTGCGATTTCCGGGTTCGGTTCGATCACGGCCCATCCGGGCCGGAGCACGCCCCCCGGTTCCGGTGCGGCGATCCAGCCCATTGCATCCGTTTCTCCTCGGCGAAAACGGCAAGGGCGGCCGAGCGCATCCTCCTGGGGGGCCGTTTGCGATTGTAGCACAGCCTTCCCAAAGAACAAACCGTGCGCGGCCGGGGCTTTCGGCCGGATCTCCTTGTCCATGGCGTTTTCCCGGCAACTGTGCTAGTAGAGCCCCTGGAAGGTTGGTGTTTCACCCCAGGAAAACCTGAGGACCCGTGTCGAGACAATTCTATCAGACCCTCTTGGAACAAATCGTCACCTGGTGTCTCAATGCCGGAGGCTGGTTGTTGCTGCCTGCGGTCTGTTACGGTCTGAGAAACCATGGGGAGTTCCTCAAAGGCAGGCTGGGGAATTTTTCCTTGGACGCCGCAGACCGGAAAGGACCGCGAATTTGGTTCCATGCGGCTTCGGTGGGAGAAGTCAACGGAGCCGTCCCCATCCTGCATCTCACCCACAGGCACCTGCCCCGGGCCTTCATCTGCCTCAGCGTGGGGACTCCCCAAGGCCATGAATTTGCCAAATCCCAACTGCCTGCCTGGGCGACGGTCGTTCCCTTCCCCGTCGATGTGCCCTGGATTGTGGACAAGAGCCTGAAAAGGATTCGGCCCGATCTGTACGTGGGATTCGAGAGCGAGTTCTGGCCCGTCCTGTTGGGCCGCCTGAGGCGCGCAGGAGTCCCGGCTCTTCTCCTCAACGGCCGTCTCTCCCGGCGGTCCGCCGAGAAGTATCGCTTCCTTCGCCCGGTTTTTCAGCCTCTCTTTCAGCATTTTCGCCGCATAGCCCTGCATTCGGAACAGGATCGGCAAAACCTGCTCGATATGGGGGTTTCTCCGGACCGAATCCGGGTGGTGGGAAGCTCCAAGCACGACGGCCTGCGGCTCCGGGTGCGGCCCGAGGCCGCAGCACGCTGGCGGGGACTCTTGGGGATTCCCGAGAACACGCCCGTCCTCTTGGGGGGGAGTCTTCGCCGTTCGGAATGCACCGGTCTTCTCGAGGTCTTCTGCGAGCTTCGTAAAACCACGGATTCGTGCCTGGGGATCTTTGCACCCCGACATCTCCATCAGGTGCTCCCCATGGCCGAGTGGCTCACGAACCGCGGGGTGCCTTTTCAGAGACTGTCCGAAATCGAGGGGCGGCGCACACGAAGAGAGGCCCCCGTGGTACTGGTGGATCGCATCGGGGTTCTCTTCGAGCTGTACGCTTTAGGGGACCTGATCTTCTGCGGAGGCACCCTCGAGCCCATCGGGGGCCACAACATCCTCGAACCTGCGGCCTGGGCCAGGCCCGTTTTCTACGGTCCTCACGTGGAGAAGGTCCGGGAAGAGCACCGGGTCCTGGCGAAAAAGAAAGGGGGATTTCCCGTTCGGGATTTCGACGACCTCCGTCAGCAGTGGGCATACTGGCTTCGACATCTTCCCGAGTTGAAGAGCTTTGGGGAAAATGCTAAAGATGCCCTGGACTTTCTTGGGGGGGCTGCGGAAAAACAGGTGGAGCTGTTGCTGCAGACCCTTTCCGAATCCGGTGCGAGGGTGGGTGCATGACGACGGATCGCCTCCAAACCCTTCTCCAGGAATTCAAAGACGGGAAAAAGACCCTGGAGGAGGTATTGGATTTTCTCAAGAGACTTCCCTTCGAGGATCTGTCTTTCGCTCGAGTGGACCATCATCGGGGCCTTCGTCGCGGGTTCCCCGAGGTCGTCTACGGGGAAGGGAAAACCGCCCGGCAGATTATCGATATTGTTGGGGCCATGCAGCGATTCGGGAGCGACATCCTGGTGACGAGGGTGGAGGAGGGCAAAGCTCGGGAAGTCGCCTCCACCGTCCCCGGAATGACATACCATCCCCTGGCCGGGATCCTTTCCTTCTGCCAGGAACCCCACGGCGAGAAGGCCCCGGGGAGCATCCGTGTCCTGTGTGCGGGGT
>Ga0208825_1002171_pt1 | contig 13436 bp, 12 predicted proteins | sample AD_UKC113_MetaG_FD_184450 | JGI IMG/M metagenome (GOLD analysis project Ga0208825, IMG submission 184450) | Active sludge microbial communities of municipal wastewater-treating anaerobic digesters from Hong Kong - AD_UKC113_MetaG (SPAdes)... | ecosystem: Engineered > Bioreactor > Anaerobic >...
CTACCATGATGGTATTGAGCGAAGCAATAGTAGGAATATTATATCTTTTTGTCAGTTCACTCACAAATTTCATCATAATTGCCGGCCCGATAGTTACACATAAATCTACTTTTTGGCGCTTTAAAACCATTTCAACACCATCGGTTACCAAACCTTTGTTGCCATAAGAGCCATCATCGGTCATAATGATTACTTCATCGGAAAATTTTCTCATTTGTTCCTCCAAAATGATTAATTCCTTTGTACGTGCCGCCAAAACTGTTATTACGTGATTACCCGCTTTTTTCATGGCTTCGGCTATGGGAAGCATCGGAGCTGTTCCTACACCACCACAAGCGCATACTACTGTTCCAAAATTATCAATATGGGTCGCTTTTCCCAACGGACCTACCAAATCGGTTATGCAATCGCCTTCGTTCAATTCGCAAAGTTTGGAAGTGGACAAACCAATTTTTTGAACAATCAAAGTAATGGTTCCTTTTTCTGTATTGGCATCGGCAATGGTTAAGGGAATGCGTTCTCCTTTTTCTCCAACCCGTACAATCACAAAATGGCCTGCTTTGCGAGCTTTGGCTATCAATGGAGCTTCCACTTCAAACTTCACCACGTTGGGGGACAAATATTCTTTGCTGACAATTTTATTCATTTTTGGCTGTTTTAGTTTCAAAAGACAAAATTACACGATAATTTTCAATTTTCACACAAAAAAGATGAAATGCTTTAGTTGACAACGAGCAGATTTAATATCAGGAATTTGTTTTCTGAAAAACGGGCAGATATGCAGTTAACATCAATTTGCACCAAATTATAGGAAATCATTAGTTTTTGAATATTTTACTGGGTGTAAAGAAGATTTTTTGCAATCCAAATTAACTTTATGCAATTATTTGTTGTTGAATTGGCGAAGTTTAATGTTGGTAAAAACTTTTTTGGTATGGAGTGAAAAATCGCTGTTCATAATCCAACCATAATATCCCATATCGGTTTTAAGTACATCTTCCACCTTTTTGCCCTTGTATTTACCGAAATTGATAATTTCTTCTCCTTTTTCATTGTAAATGACGCGTCCGGAAAAGTCCACATTGTTGTTCTGGGTAGTGAAATCGGATAAAAAATCTACATCGTTTTTCAATTCGGGATAATGTTCCAATTGAGCTTTCAGCACTTCATAAGTAGCCATTGCATCGGCTTCGGCACTGTGGGCATCATTCAAATCCTTGTTGCAGTAAAATTTGTAAGCCGCCGACAAAGTCCGCTGCTCCATTTTGTGAAAAATAACCTGTACATCTACAAATCGATGTTTCATCAAATCGATATCTACTTCTGCACGCAAAAATTCTTCTGCCAAAAGTGGAATGTCGAACCGATTGGAGTTGTAACCTGCCAAATCGCTTCCTTCAAAATCGGCCGCTATTTCTTTGGCTACTTCCTTAAAAGTAGGACAATTGGCCACATCGGCATCGGTAATCCCATGAACAGCAGTTGCATAGGCAGGAATAGGGATCCCGGGATTAATACGTTTAGTTTTCGTAAGTTCTTTTCCGTTAGGAAAAACCTTATGATAGGAAATTTCCACAATACGGTCGGTAACAATGTTGATACCTGTTGTTTCGAGGTCGAAAAAAACAATCGGTTTTTTTAAATTTAATTCCATGAAATTTTTTTTTGGAAAAATTGTACAAAGCTAAAATCGAAAAAACAAGGTCTAAAGTTTTTTCACCTTAGACCTTAAAAATAATCCGACTGAAAAAATCGTAAATTTAATCGTAATCCATTAAAAGCATCGGCATAAGGAGCATTAAGACTTCTTCGTTTTCCTCGTTTTCGATCGGGAAAATCAATGCAGCGCGACTTGGATCGGAAAGCTCGATTACAACGTCAGAAGAATCGATATTGGAAAGAATGTCGATAAGATAAGTAGCTTTGAATCCAATAGTGATAGGATTTCCTTCCAATTGACAAGGAATGGTTTCTTCGGCAGAAATTGAAAAATCAATGTCTTCGGCCGAAATATTTACCTGCTGTTCGTTGAAAACCAGTTTTATCAGGTTGGTTGCCTGGTTGCAGAATACGGAAACCCTTCTGACAGAATTAAGCAACATTAGCCGGTCAACAATAATTTTAATGGGATTATTGAAAGGGATGACACTATTATAGTTGGGATATTTTCCGGCCACCTGCAGGCAAATCATTGTATAGTTTTCCACTTCAAAATAGATGTACTTCTTGTCGAATCGAATTTTTACGTTCCCCTTTTCTCTTGGCAGGATGTTTTTCAAGAGGTTTGCCGGTTTTTTGGGAAGTACAAAACTTTTTACTTCATCTTCATTCAAAGAAGTACTTATGTTTGTGGTTTTATACCGCGAAAGTTTGTGTGCATCGGTTGCAACAATGGTGAGTTCTTTAGGAGATAAATCGAAATAAATACCGTTCATGACTTCACGCAAATCATCGGCAGCAGTTGCAAACAAAGTTTTGGAAATTCCCGAAAGCAAGTTGTCAACAGGGAGTTCAAAAGAACAAGGTTCTTCTTCAAATTGAGGTTGACGAGGAAATTCATCCGCATTCTCGCCAATAAAATTATAAGCACCATTGGAAGTGGTGATGGTGAGGCTCAAATTGGATTCGTTAATGGAAAAAGTCAGCGGCTGTTCCGAAAACTCGCGCAAAGTATCCAGTAACAAACGAGAAGCAATAGCTACTTGACCTTCTCCTTCAGATTCCTCCACCTGTATGGAAGTGATGAGGGTTGTTTCAACATCTGAAGCGGTCATCGTCAGGGTATTGCCTTCGAGAGAAAATTTGAAATCATCCAGAATAGGCAAAGAATTCTTGGTGTTGATAACCCTGCTAATCGTTTGCAAATGGCTCAAAAGTTCTGTGCTGGAAACTATGAATTTCATACGTTTAGTTTTTATTTTATACTGAATCGTTTAATTGAGCAAATGTACAGAATATTTTAATTCTTAAAAAATAATCCTTTACTTTTCTACAAAAATTTCTATAAATCACTGATTATAGATACCAAACCGAAGATGAATAAATTTTGCAGAAATTTTTGCTTTTTAAATATAATTCGTAATTTTGCGAACAACAAATTCAAATCATCCTTACACCGATGGCTTACCCTAAAAATAAAACATATGACATCGACATCGAAGAGTTGGCGCGTTTTGCCAAAGCGATGGGACATCCTGCCCGCATCAGCATTCTTCGATATTTGGCTTCGATGGACAGTTGCTTCTTCGGCGATATTTGCCGGGAACTTCCCATTGCAAAGGCTACCGTTTCGCAACACTTGACGGAATTGAAGAATGCCGGATTAATCAGAGGCGAAATCGAACCGCCCAAAGTGAGATACTGCATCGATCAGGAAAATTGGGAAAAAGCCAATGAAGCTTTTCGGCAATTCTTCTCAAACATTCAACCCAACGATGTTTGTTGCAATCCCGAAGATTAATTTTACCTATATGAAAATACTCATCCTTTGCACCGGCAACAGTTGTCGCAGCCAAATGGCAGAAGCATTTCTGCGTTCGTTCGATAATCGTTTGACGGTTTGCTCTGCCGGTACCGAACCTGCGGAGAAAGTGAACGAGAAGGCCATTCAGGTAATGCGTGAAGCCAGTATCGATATCAGCCGAAACATTCCGAAATCGGTCGGTCAGTATCTGTCGGAAACATGGGATTACGTGATTACCGTTTGCGCCGATGCCGACCGCAATTGTCCGGTATTCTCGGGAAAAGTAAAACACCGGCTGCATATCGGTTTTGATGATCCCGCCAAAGTTACAGGTTCTTCTGAATTTGTCTTAAACGAATTCAGAAGAATAAGGGACGCAATAAAAGAAAAATTCCACCAATTCTATCAAGAAAATTTACAGCTATGAATGTCATTTATGCCATCGTTAAAGTACTGCTTTCGTCGGTTGTATTGGTAGCCGTTTCCGAAATAGCCAAACGGAGTACCTTCGTGGGCAGCCTGTTGGCTTCCATACCGCTGGTTTCGCTGTTGGCCATCGTTTGGCTGTACGTCGACACCAAAGACACGGCACAAATTGCCTCGTTGTCCACCGGCATTTTCTGGCTCGTGATTCCTTCACTCGTCTTTTTTATCGTGCTGCCCATGTTGCTCAAAAGGAGTCTCAACTTTTGGCTGTCGCTGGTTATCTCTTCGGTGCTGACGGTCATTGCCTATTTCATTATGCTTTATTTGCTCAAAAAATCAGGAATAAAACTCTAACATTCAATTCTATGGAAAAAAATATCAAATCCGTTGTTAAGGACACTTACACGGTGATTGCACAACAATCGAAAGAACAAAACGAAACTTCCTGCTGCGGCGTGGGCGGATGTTGTTCTACGGTCGATTACGCCGTATTCAGTGAAAACTACCGCCAACTGAAAGGTTATCACGAAGAAGCCGATTTGGGATTGGGATGCGGCATTCCTACCCAGTTTGCATCCATCAAAGAGGGCGACAGTGTGCTCGACTTGGGAAGCGGAGCAGGCAACGATTGTTTTGTTGCGCGAGCCATCGTGGGAGAAACCGGTAAAGTGGTCGGTATTGATTTTACAGATGCCATGCTGGAGAAAGCGCGTAAAAATAAGGCCAAACTCGGCTTTCAAAATGTGGAATTTGTCAAAGGTGACATTGAAGACATGCCGTTGGCAGACAATCAGTTCGACGTGGTGATTTCCAATTGCGTGCTCAATCTGGTGCCCGACAAGCGGAAAGCATTTGCCGAAATCAAACGGGTATTGAAACCCGGCGGCCATTTTTGCGTGTCGGATGTGGTGGTCAAAGGCAATCTGCCCGAAAAATTGAAAAACGATGCCGAAATGTATGCCGGTTGCGTTTCGGGAGCCATTGAGATGCAGGAGTATCTGGATATTATTCGGGAAACGGGATTTCAATCGGTTACCGTTCACAAGCAAAAGGAAGTGCAACTGCCGCAGGAAATTCTGCAGAAATACCTCACCGAAGAGGAAATCCGGCAGTTTAACCAAAAGGAAATCGGAATTTTCAGCATCACCGTTGCGGCAGAGAAAGCAATTGAATAAGAATTGTGCAACCCAACAAGTTTTTCCACATTAAAAAAGCGTTAAGTTCAATATTGAAGTACCATTGACTATGCAGGTGGAAAAGAATTGGGTGATAAAGCTTTCGGTAATCTACTATCGAAACATTCGTAAATGCAAATAATTTTACAAAAATCAACAATCTATTGTGTATTGATATTATGTGATTTATCATTCATATTAAACAAAAATGAAAAAAATCGTAAGTTATTGTTTTTATTTACAAATGTTGTATATTTATTGCGTAAATATGACGTTGTGCACAAGTGGAGAATAACATACGCAATTAATGATAAATATATGAAGATAAACAGTTTTTTTATTTGGGTGAATTTAGCAATTTTGATGTCTTTTTTACAGTCTTGTTCTATTGAAAATAGGATGACTAGAACTACTATTCAAAAGGAAATCAAAACATTACCAGAGATTAGCAAGGGAGAACTTTACTTTGAAAATGATTATGCAGTAATATATTTTGATAAAGAAAAAACATTAAGACTTTTGAAAAAAGAAATTAATCAAAAATGGACAAGTGAATGTAATAAGAAACGACTCGAAAAATACATTGATACTATTGAAAAATCAGATGGTGAATTAATGATTTTTAAAGAATTAAGTCAACCAGTAAGAACCACAACTCATTTTGAGACTGATTTGCAACGAAGATTGATAGAGAAATTGGTATTGAAAAAGGAGATTGCTTTATTCAATAAAAAAACAAATAATTATGACAAGTCATTAATTTATAGAAAAAGAGGTGGTGATTGGGGATGCTGTTTTGCTGGACTTTCATTTAAGAACGGTGAAAACTTTCTTGACACACGGATATGGTCAGATTTATTGATCATTGAAGAATGCAATGAATAACCACCTGTGCACAACACATGGTATAGTGAATGCGGGTTTCAGTGGGTTAAGAATGGTTGTGGCTCGTAAAACAGGTCAATGTAACTTGATAAGGAATCGCCTCGTATTCCCGCACGACACCATACCACCACCGTTACCTGCAAGCATATTAAGATGCCTACAAACAATATTTAACTTTGATGAAAAGAAATTTAATAAATGAAATAACGGAAATAAGATCTCGGTCAGAGTTTAATTCAAGACTTGATTATAGTAGCAGGCTCAATGATATTGAATATGCTTTTAACGAAAGCCTAAATTACAACGGAGACTTTGATAAAGAACTTGTAAAATATATTCCAATTGCGACAGTAGCCTGTTTTGAAGCATTTTTTCGATCTGTTTACAAAGAACTTATTGACTTCGGCAAGCCTTTTAGCGATAACGCTATCAAGTTTAATCAATCAAAAAACGTAAAATTTGACTTTGAAATTATTAATGCGATTCAAACAAAAACAGTGACAGTTGGCGAATTCATATCACATATTCTTCCATGTAATAATTTTGAAGATATAAATACAAACCTTTCAACTATTGCAAACATTGACTTTACAGAGCAGATTAAAAAGTTTAAACGTGAAAGTATTTTTGACCATGTTAATGATAACTCCAAGCGATTCATTGAGAACAGCGACCAAATAATCTCTGACATAAAAAGAACCTTTGAATTAAGACATATTTTTTGCCACGAGTTTGCTACAAATTTACGTATTGACAAGAGTGAAATCCTAAGATGTTTCAATAACGCTAAGGTCTTCCTTCATCAAACAAATGACTTTATTTGGGATTTAATTTATCCAAATGCTCCAGAAACACAAACTGAAATGAATATTCAAGCTTCGAATGAGTTTGAGAAAATAGAAAATGACTTGACAGATTTGATTTCAACAATTAAAGAAGTAAAAAAAGAAAATTCCGATTTTGATTTAAATGTTGAGTTGTTCGACAAGACAATGGAGCAATGGAAGATATATAGAGAATTAAAAGCTGAGTTAGATGCTTCTGTCGTGGAAGGTGGAACAATGTATCCATTACTTTATGCAAGTAGCATGACAACCACAACTAAAGAGAAAATAGAAAGCTTAAAAAATGAATTTGAAATCGATTTAAGAAAAAATGCCAGCAGGTAACACAGTGTATACATCATGCGGGTTTCAGTTGGTTACGGACGTTTGTGGCTCATAAAAAGGTCGGTATAAACGATAGGAAATTGCCTCGAAATCCCACACGACACAATACCATCAACGTTATCAGCAAGCTTAAAACCACACAAAAACTCCATAAAATATTAAAAATTATATAAATGGCAGAACTACACGTTAGTAAAAAGACAATTGGTAAATTGTTCAACGAAATGCAAAATAAAAAGTTTGTTATACCTGATTATCAAAGACCATACAAGTGGGATATTGAGAAATGTGAAACGCTATGGGAGGATATAGAGAATTTTGCACAAACAGATGCAAAGTTAGGTACTGACTATTTTCTTGGAACAATTGTATCATATATTAATGAAGAAAAGAATCCTGAAATAATTGATGGCCAACAAAGAATTACTTCTATTATGTTAATGCTTCGAGCATTTTACAAGAAACTTGAGAATATGAATGAAGATGAAGATGTAATTGGATTAAAAAACCAACTGGCACCATGCATTTGGGATATAAACCCTATATCGCAAAAAGTATCGGACAAAACCAAAATTCATATTATATCATTGGTGGCAACAGAAGAAGATAATGATACTTTTCATGAGATTTTAAAGAATGGTATTGCTAATGATGATGCAAATGACAACTATTCAAAAAACTTTATTTTTTTTAAAAATAAATGCGATGAATATGCGACAATAAATCCAATGCAGTGGAAAGAACTTTGTGTAACAATTCTTCAAAAGTGTATTATTTTACCTATAGAATGCGATGCTCAGGATACAGCTCTAACAATTTTCTCTACTCTCAACGATAGGGGATTGCCTCTTGCTGATTCGGATATTTTTAAAGCTCAAATTTATCGTAATGGCGACACAGATGAAAAGAGAAAAGAGTTTACTGCTAAATGGAAAGAGTTAATGCATATTTGTAAACAAGGCCATTTGTCAGTTGACGATGTTTTTAGATATTATACACATATTTTGAGAGCTAGAAATAATGACAAGTCTAAAGAAGTCGGCCTAAGAAAATTCTATGCGGAAGATAAATACAAAAGACTTAAAGATGAAAATCTAATGTCTGAAATAATAGCATTATCTGAATTTTGGAGATATATAAATTCTGAAATAGAGCCAGATGATGAAGTAAAATATACAATTTCAATTGAAGCAAGGAAATATATTCATTGTTTAAATTGTTATCCAAATGAATTTTGGAAATATGTAACCAGCGTTTTCTTTATGAAAAATAGAGAGAGCGAAACATTTGACCGAGATTTTATTTTAATGCTTAAAAAATTGATTTCATTTTTGTTTGCTAAGTTTATTGAATCTCCTACTGTCAATGCTATAAAGGATGATATTTATGCTGCTTGTATCTCAATAAGCAATAGTAATGAGTTACAGGTAAGGATTACTCTAAATGAAGAATCTTTAAAACAACAGATAGAAGGTTTTGCATCTTCTCGACTTTCTCGTGCCTTAATACTTTTAGATGCATATTTAAATCCAAATCAAATCGACAGAATACCTGATACATTTGATATAGAGCATATTTTCCCAAAAAAATGGCAGGATACAAATTATAATGGATGGAGTATAGAAGACGCAAATGCCTATTTAGATAAATTTGGAAACAAAGTTGCTTTTGAAAAGAAGTTGAATATTCAAGCCGGTAATGGCTACTTCGGCATAAAAAAACAAAAATATAGACTTTCTAAAATAGCTGCAGTTCTCGAATTAAGTGATTATCCAAAAAACGATTGGATTAAAACAGATATAGAAGAAAGAGAAAATCGCTTCAAAGGAACGATTATCAATTTCTTTAAAGAAAATTTACATGAATCTGTATAGAATAAAATGAGAGCTGGTTACACACACAATAAGCCAATAAGGATTTCCTCGAAGCAAGGATTTGTAAACTTCACACTGAAAAGTTCTGCCTTGCAGGCAGGGATTGTTTTTTCTCTTCCATCCGCAGGTCTTCGATTTGTCCCTGTAACATTTACGTACGTAACTAATATATAAGATTATGAGTGAATATAGATCTTTAATGAAACATTTTGTTTGGATTTTCATGCTTTCCTCCTTTATGTGTGGATGCGAGAAAGAACTTAAAGGATACGAAAAAATAGTTGGCACAGCAACAATTAATGGTATGGATTATAAAGAGTCAACTTGGTGGGCTTGGAATTTCAAAGGATATCCTTCGTCCATGATACTTTATGAAAACTATAAGGTGCTTCATTTTATTTCAAGACTGTCCCCGAAAGATGCTAATAATCCCCAATATAATATTCATTTCTATGTTTCAGAGGATGACAGTCAATTCAATATCAACGATCCTTATAAAATCGATTTTTATCGGGAATTGGAGATCAAATCGACATATTGGGGAGATATTATACCATATTTCTCTGAGAATAAGAATAAAATTCTTAGTGAAGATGCAGATGGATTTGCATTTGCAACATCCACTAATTCTGATGAAGCTATACCTTTGAAAGGTGAACTTGTTCTGGAAAGTATTGATTCTCAATCAACAGTTTGTCATGGATATTATTCTTTTACTTCTCCCGAAAATAAACCAGATAAACTTGTGATTGAAGGGAAATTTGAGACTGTGACCTCTATTAGTCATTTTGAATATTAAAATGTTATTATTATAAAATCAAAAAATAGAATTCTGTATTTCCTTATTACCATATTAGTCGGTGTAGTATATTCTCGTGTAAGGATGAATTACCTCGTGAAGATATGGAGAATTTGCCACCAGATGAGAGAGTATCTATTGAATCAGACAAAGAAGCCCTTTATAGATATCAGACTAACCCTCGAAGCTGGGATTTTCAATCCGAAGCAATGTAAATCAGAGGAATTGTAATCCACACCCTCGAAGCGAGGATTTGTAAACTTCACACTGAAAAGTTCTGCCTAGCAGGCAGGGATTGTCTTTTCTCTTCCATCCGCAGGTCTTCGACCTTCGGTTATGAAACTTTTGCCTTTCAGGCAAAAAACCTAATAGGAACAGTTTGAATCAATCAACTATTTTCAAAATAAAACTGGCTTGAAAAGCCTAATTTTCATAACCGCAGAATTTATTCTGCGGAACTGAAAGCCATCCCAATCACTCTGCCTGAAAAGCAAAACAAATTTCAAGTCATAGTAGTTTCCCCTCGAAGCAAAGATTTTGCAATCCGAAGCAATGTAAATCAGAGGATTTTTAATCCACACGTTGCTTCCTCACGATTATATTGTGTGAAATGTCTTTCATAAAAACAGAAGGTTATTTCTACGAAAAATTGAATGATATCTCTAAATCATTTAATCAAAAAAAATTTCGTATAAACTATAAAATATTTTTCATAATTTATAATTTTATTTACAAATGTTGTATATTTATGGCGGAAATAAAACGTTGTGTGTGATTATAAAAAAACGACCGATATGAAATTAAAATTTGGAATTATATTGTTGTGGATGGGATTTTTAAATGAAACTTTTGCACAATCTATAGCAAGAGTTGAAAATGTAAAAATTCAATCAAAAACATTAAATCAAGAAAGAAAAATTTTAATTTATACGCCTAAAGATTATGATTGGAGAGTAAACGAATATTTCAACGTAATTAAAGAAAGAATTTGAATTTGAAATTGTGAAAAATGAATAACCACATACAACAGGCGTTTGGCTCAATGGCGGGTGACGTAGTTAATTGAACATTCTGCCTCGCTTCAACTTTTGAGGTGTATTGACAGTGAAGTGCTCCTAATTCCGCTACTGTGCCAAGCCGCAAAACGTTAGCGAAAATGCGTTGTGCACAAATTCAGATATAACATTGAGTAATACAACACAATTACCTAAAGTTTCAAATGCAATTAATAGCATTCAAACAGCTGGTTGGGTTACTGTAAAACAAATAATAGTATTAATTTTGAAGCAGGTCAAGGGATACAACTAAACGCTGGATTTGAAGTTCAACAAGGAGGTCAACTTGATGTTAATATTATAACATGTGGTCAATAATCTAAATCTAAAAAACATGAAAAGAATTATTATTATATTGGTCGTTAACCTATTGTTTCCACATTTTCTTTTTGCTCAGGAAAACAGTAGAATAAGTACATTTTTCAATGATACTTTAAAGGGGAAATGGATTTTACAGACAAATTGTATTTATGAAGCTCAGTACTGCGATACGATTGGAAGGGGAACCGAATATCTGATTTTTTCATCTATCAATTCTCAAAACTTTGTAAAATTTAGTACTAATGGGTATTGGAATAATGAGTATGGAGATTCGACAAAATTATATCTGCCTATGCAAACTGTAATCGGTATCAGCTGGGCTGTTGATGACTTTCTGACTAATATTTATCCACGAACAAAACTTTGCATTCAAAACCAAGGTATTGACGATTTAACGCTACTCGTCGACGATCTCATAGGAATAGCAAAATCATATAAGCGTGACAAAACTTATTTAGGAATACAACATATAATAAATGAGCCAATAACAATTTATCCCAATCCATTTATTGATAAGATTAATATATCTTATAATACGCCTAATTCAACAAATAGAGTATCAATAAACATATATTCTGCAACAGGATTATTACTAAAAAAAATCGAAATCCCAGAGAATGGACAGTCTACGAAAACAATCTCTCTGGAGGATTTAAATACAGGAATATATTTTGGAGTTGTTTCTCTAAATGATAAATGGATTTACAACATAAAACTAATTAAAAAGTAAATTCAAAGAATCAAATTAGATAGAACGAACAAGAAATAGAAACAATTTTCAAACAACCAATGCACGTTGGGTAGCACACGCCTGAGCACAATAGCCGAATTAGTACTGTTTTGGAGTTTCATCACCCACATTACCTACATCGTAGTGCAACAGTTAAAGCTCCAGCTATTCGGCTATTGCGCTTAGCCTCGGTCGTCGCTGTACAATTGTATCGTATGTCAAGTTACCAAATCAAAACTGCATAATCCTCGAAGCGAGGATTTGTAAACTTCACACTGAAAACTTCTGCCTTTTAGGCAGGGATTGTCTTTTCTCTTCCATCCGCAGGTCTTCGACCTTCGGTTATGAAACTTTTGTCTTTCAGGCAAAAAACCTAATAGGAACAGTTTGAATCAATCAATTATTTTCAAAATAAAACCGGCTTGAAAAGCCTAATTTTCATAACTGCAGAATTTATTCTGCGGAACTGAAAACCATCCCAATCACTCTGCCTGAAAGGCAAAACAAATTTCAAGTCACAGTAGTTTCCCCTCGAAGCGTATTTCCCATCCGAAGCAATGTTAATCAGAGGATTTTTAATCCCCACGTTGCTTCTTCGCGATTATATTGTGTGAAATGTCTTTCATAAAACAGAAGGTTATTTCTACGAAAAATTAAATGATATCCTTAATCATTCAATCAAAAAAGATTTTGTATAACTCTAAAATATTTTTCATAATTTATTGTTTTTATTTACAAATGTTGTATATTTATGGCGGAAATATGACGTTACCAGCCATATTAAAGACGACAGAAACGAATGGACAAAAAAGAAACATTTTCCAAAAGACAAGGACTCTACTCATTAAAGGAAAAAGAGATAACTGTTCGTGAAGACGCTCCAGAAGGACTTCGTGGTTTTATAAAAATGGCATTTTACGACCTTAACAAAAATCCTTCTGACCTTAGGACAATAACTTCAAGAATTTTAAAAACTCCGCCCGACAGTAATAATTGGTCTGAATTTCCAAACATTGACAGGGAAGTCGGACAGCATTTAGAAAATTGTGAATGGTATTTAGTGTATGATATAATTGAAGCAATAATTCAAAAACTGAACCCGAAAGAAAAAGAGATCTTTACCAATGAAATAAACGAATACTTTATAACCAATGGAATAGGCTGGAAAATTGTAAATGGACAAATTGAAACACGTGGTGACGAAGTTTTTGAAACGGCTGTTAAAACAGTAGTTTCAGTTCTTGACAGTGCAAAATTACAAACAGCCAAAACTGAAATAAGGGAAGCACTTAACGACTTATCTAGGCGACCAACCCCTGACATTACAGGAGCAATTCAACATTCTTTGGCTTGTTTAGAATGCGTAACAAGAGAATTTACAGGTGACAAAAAATCAACTTTTGGGGACTTAATGAAAAAATATCATGGTGTAATACCTTCACCACTTGACCAAGCTGTGACAAAAATTTGGGGATTCACTTCTGAACAAGGCAGACATTTAAGAGAAGGTGAAGCCCCTGAATATTTAGAAGCAGAACT
>Ga0208825_1002172_pt1 | contig 13427 bp, 10 predicted proteins | sample AD_UKC113_MetaG_FD_184450 | JGI IMG/M metagenome (GOLD analysis project Ga0208825, IMG submission 184450) | Active sludge microbial communities of municipal wastewater-treating anaerobic digesters from Hong Kong - AD_UKC113_MetaG (SPAdes)... | ecosystem: Engineered > Bioreactor > Anaerobic >...
CCCGTATCCCCCACGCCGACCGCCACGGCTTGCTATGGCTGTCGCGCGGCGAACTGTGCGTGATGGATGGTTGCCTGCCCTTTGTGCGCGGCAAGGACAGCCTGACACCCGGCATCGACCAGATACCGCACCAGGCCGTGTCGATGATCTTGCTGGGCCCCGGCAGTAGCGTGACGCAGGACGCGTTGCGCCTGCTGGCGCGCCACGGCACCTTGCTGGCCGCCGTGGGCGAGGACGGCGTGCGCAGCTACACCGCGCCGCCGCTGCTGCCCGACCGCTCCGACGTGGCACGCCGCCAGGCCGAACTGTGGGGCAACCCCAAGCGGCGCATCAGCGTGGCGCGCCACATGTACGCGCTGCGCCTGGGTGAGGTGCTGCCGCACCGCGACATCGACACCCTGCGCGGCATCGAAGGCGCGCGCGTCAAGGCCATGTACGGCCTGATGGCGCAAAAACACGGCATTACCTGGAGGGGCCGCCACTACGACCGCGCCAATCCAAACGCGGCCGACATCCCCAACCAAGCAATCAACCACGCCGCCACCGCGGTGCAAGCGGCCGCCGCCATTGCGGTGCAGGCCGTGGCGGCACTCCCGCCGCTGGGCTTCATCCACGAGGATTCGGGTCAGTCGTTTGTGCTCGACATCGCCGACCTGTACCGCGACAGCGTGACGCTGCACATCGCCTTCACTGCCGCGCGACAGTCGGAAAAGTCCAGCGACACCGTCGACAGGCTGGTGCGGCGCGAAGCAGCCACGGTGTTTCGCAAGCAGCAGGTCATTGCTTCGATGATCGACAGCATCCAGAAAGTCTTACGCATGGACGAGGTAGAGCATGGCGCTGGTGACGATCGTGATCCGTGACATGGCCAACCGTCACCACGGCTTCTTGTCGTCGGTAATGCTGGAGGTGGCACCCAATGTGTTCATCTCGCCGCGCATGAACCCCGGTGTGCGCGAGCGGGTCTGGGGCGTGCTTAGCGATTGGTACGGCCAAGAGCCGCAAGGCAGCGCCGTCATGGTCTGGCGCGATAGCAACGCCACCGGCGGCGTCGGCATCGCCAACCTGGGCAGCCCACCGCGTGAATTGGTGGAATTGGACGGCATGTGGTTGGTGCGCAGGCGCTCATCGGACGCCGGAGAGGCTCTTTAAAATTTGAAGTCGTATTTGCAGTTTTCTCTTGTATGGCAACAGGTTGAATACAAGAGGTTGCCCCGCGCGAGCGGGGATAGGCCCACTGCACTCACGGCCTCGTTGACCCAGCTTGCGGTTGCCCCGCGCGAGCGGGGATAGGCCTCGTCGGTGTACTTCGGCGGCATCCCCGTGTGCGGTTGCCCCGCGCGAGCGGGGATAGGCCCCACTGCGGCTGCGTCAAAGGTTGCTGCTCCAAGGTTGCCCCGCGCGAGCGGGGATAGGCCCCGCCTATTGCGAAGCGGCTCAGGTTTGCGCCCGGTTGCCCCGCGCGAGCGGGGATAGGCCCGCGATAGCGCCATGGTGGCGTGGCCGTATCGGGGTTGCCCCGCGCGAGCGGGGATAGGCCCCTATAGCAACGTGGTGTCGGCAATCTCAACCGGGTTGCCCCGCGCGAGCGGGGATAGGCCCTGCCGGGGCTTTTGTTTTGCCCAGCTCTACGCGGTTGCCCCGCGCGAGCGGGGATAGGCCCCTACCTCCTGGGCACGCGGGCGGGCGCTTGCGGGTTGCCCCGCGCGAGCGGGGATAGGCCCCCCCGAGGAACACATGAAAACGCACCCCGTCAGGTTGCCCCGCGCGAGCGGGGATAGGCCCCAACGTAGCCAAGGTGTACATCAAGCCCGCTGGGTTGCCCCGCGCGAGCGGGGATAGGCCCTGTCCTCGCTCTTGTGGGTGGCCGTGGCGATCGGTTGCCCCGCGCGAGCGGGGATAGGCCCTCGTCTTCTGGCGCGCCGCCGATGGCTCGGGCGGTTGCCCCGCGCGAGCGGGGATAGGCCCGCGGATCGAGCGCGGCGCGCAGGATGGCCAGCGGTTGCCCCGCGCGAGCGGGGATAGGCCGTACGCGCAAACCGCAATCGAATGGGAAAAGGCGGTTGCCCCGCGCGAGCGGGGATAGGCCCGAATGTGCCGTATCCGGCACAGATTTTGGTGAGGTTGCCCCGCGCGAGCGGGGATAGGCCCTGCGCCTGGCCGGCGGCAGCGTGCCCGGGCCAGGTTGCCCCGCGCGAGCGGGGATAGGCCCGACGGCGAGTTTCTGGCATCGATCGGGCGCACGGTTGCCCCGCGCGAGCGGGGATAGGCCCTACAGCGCTGAACGACTGTGCGCGGTGTGGCCGGTTGCCCCGCGCGAGCGGGGATAGGCCCTGGCTGCCGACTGGCTTGGTCAGGAGGGACACGGTTGCCCCGCGCGAGCGGGGATAGGCCGTTGGCGCAGGCCGTTCTGGCGTCGATTGCAAAGGTTGCCCCGCGCGAGCGGGGATAGGCCCGCCCGGCGCGACCTCGAATGCATGCCCGTGGCGGTTGCCCCGCGCGAGCGGGGATAGGCCCATGCCGCGCATGGGCCGCCGGGCGCTGGCGCAGGTTGCCCCGCGCGAGCGGGGATAGGCCCGTGAGCGGTCGAGGTGGCAGCAACTATTTCAGGGTTGCCCCGCGCGAGCGGGGATAGGCCCCTCTCGCTCGAATCCACCGTCGCCATCCTTGGGGTTGCCCCGCGCGAGCGGGGATAGGCCCCTGAATGGGTCCATGAAGGGCCTGGGCGCCGTGGTTGCCCCGCGCGAGCGGGGATAGGCCCTACACGGGCACCGTGTTGGAGGACGCATCTTGGGTTGCCCCGCGCGAGCGGGGATAGGCCCCAAGAACGCAGACGGCACCCTGCGCAGCGCCCGGTTGCCCCGCGCGAGCGGGGATAGGCCCCCTGACGCGCGCGGTTGACGGTGTTTCAGCCTGGTTGCCCCGCGCGAGCGGGGATAGGCCCTTTCCTTACCCCGGCGGTGCGCACGCCATCTAGGTTGCCCCGCGCGAGCGGGGATAGGCCCCAGCAGCGGAGACGATTTGCAATCCGGCGGATGGTTGCCCCGCGCGAGCGGGGATAGGCCCGCAAGCCCTCGCCGCAATGGCGGGGTCGGCCAGGTTGCCCCGCGCGAGCGGGGATAGGCCCGGCCGCGCAATTTTCAACGGGCGGCTTTGTCAGGTTGCCCCGCGCGAGCGGGGATAGGCCCCAACGTTGTCAGTGTGTACATCAAGCCTGCTGGGTTGCCCCGCGCGAGCGGGGATAGGCCCACGAACGCCGCGATCTGCGCCGCTCGCTCCCCGGTTGCCCCGCGCGAGCGGGGATAGGCCCTGTTGCTGGCCGGGCAGCTGGGCGAGATGGAGGGTTGCCCCGCGCGAGCGGGGATAGGCCCTGTCCTCCTTGCTGTGGGTGGCCGTCTCGATCGGTTGCCCCGCGCGAGCGGGGATAGGCCCTCACGGCGCTGGAGCGGCGCGGCTGGGCGGCGGGTTGCCCCGCGCGAGCGGGGATAGGCCCTACACCAGCGGCGGCAGCACCGTTGCGCACCCGGTTGCCCCGCGCGAGCGGGGATAGGCCCGGGTCGGCCAGCGGCGGCGGTGGTGGTGGTGGGGTTGCCCCGCGCGAGCGGGGATAGGCCCAGCCAGCACCCACCAGCGCGGATCGAGCGCGGGGTTGCCCCGCGCGAGCGGGGATAGGCCCCTGTTTGCAGACTCGCGTGCATTTCTGACGTCGGTTGCCCCGCGCGAGCGGGGATAGGCCCTACAGCGCTGAACGACTGTGCGCGGTGTGGCCGGTTGCCCCGCGCGAGCGGGGATAGGCCCATGCTCTGGCTTGACGATCAGCGACTGACGCCGGTTGCCCCGCGCGAGCGGGGATAGGCCCAAGTGGGGCGACTCCGGCGTCAGCCCCATCAAGGTTGCCCCGCGCGAGCGGGGATAGGCCCGACCCACAAGATGGCGCGGCGCACCGGCCGGCGGTTGCCCCGCGCGAGCGGGGATAGGCCCGCGTGCTGCGCCAGGTCTGCATGCCGCAGCTCGGTTGCCCCGCGCGAGCGGGGATAGGCCCTTCACCCCCGGCGCCGTCGTTGCCAACGTCATGGTTGCCCCGCGCGAGCGGGGATAGGCCCTGGAGAGACTGAGATGGGCAAAGCCGATACCCGGTTGCCCCGCGCGAGCGGGGATAGGCCCCCGCGGCCACTGTAGCACAGCGCCCCCATCACGGTTGCCCCGCGCGAGCGGGGATAGGCCCTGCGCGTCAATGGCGCGCTCACGCCGGTGAAAGGTTGCCCCGCGCGAGCGGGGATAGGCCCGACTGGGCCAGCCGCAAACTCTTCCTGATCGCGGTTGCCCCGCGCGAGCGGGGATAGGCCCCAAGAGGCGTGTCTGCGGGCCGCGGCGGAATGGGTTGCCCCGCGCGAGCGGGGATAGGCCCTTCAAGGTTGCGTTCAAGACCGGCCTCACCTAGGTTGCCCCGCGCGAGCGGGGATAGGCCCTGGGCGGGGTCATCCAGCAAGTCCATGCCCGTGGTTGCCCCGCGCGAGCGGGGATAGGCCCGCAGCGGGGATCACTTGCCTGATCGTGTATCCGGTTGCCCCGCGCGAGCGGGGATAGGCCCCATCACGCGCACCATCACCACGGGCGGCATGGGGTTGCCCCGCGCGAGCGGGGATAGGCCCCGGCGGCCTGCGCGAAGAAATCAAGCGCCTGTGGTTGCCCCGCGCGAGCGGGGATAGGCCCAAATCGAATGGGCCGGCAAGAAGCGCGACACGGGTTGCCCCGCGCGAGCGGGGATAGGCCCGCACCTTCAAGCTGGCCGCGAAGCTCGTCCGCGGTTGCCCCGCGCGAGCGGGGATAGGCCCGTCATGGCGGCGCTGATTGGCGGGGGCAAGCTGGTTGCCCCGCGCGAGCGGGGATAGGCCCTACTATGGGGCCGCCGCGCTCACCGTGGCCGGGGTTGCCCCGCGCGAGCGGGGATAGGCCCTGGGGCGACATGACCAAGTTCGAGGATTGGCCGGTTGCCCCGCGCGAGCGGGGATAGGCCCGCGAAGATGTTGAAGAACCGGCGCACCCTCAAGGTTGCCCCGCGCGAGCGGGGATAGGCCCGTCGCGCCGAGCTGATCGCCCAGCGTACAGGCGGTTGCCCCGCGCGAGCGGGGATAGGCCCACGCTGCACGGGAATGGCTCAATCTCGCTGAAGGTTGCCCCGCGCGAGCGGGGATAGGCCCTCGGGCACCAGCTCGAAAGCCGCATCCAGCGCGGTTGCCCCGCGCGAGCGGGGATAGGCCCCACATCGGCCATGCTCACGCCCTCAAATTGCAGGTTGCCCCGCGCGAGCGGGGATAGGCCCTGCCAGCTTGCAGCCCACGCACACGGCGCTGAGGTTGCCCCGCGCGAGCGGGGATAGGCCGCTCGAAGTCAAGATCAAGATCGACCTCGCCCTGGTTGCCCCGCGCGAGCGGGGATAGGCCCGGTGTCGACGGGCTTGATGCGCACTTCGTACCGGTTGCCCCGCGCGAGCGGGGATAGGCCGCCGTGCGCGGCGTGCTGGAGGACTACAGCACCGGTTGCCCCGCGCGAGCGGGGATAGGCCCGGGCCAGTGCTTCTACACCGAAGCCGCTGCACGGTTGCCCCGCGCGAGCGGGGATAGGCCCGCGATCGGGGCGATCGGTGGCGATGGGCTGGGGGTTGCCCCGCGCGAGCGGGGATAGGCCCGTTGGTTGTCGGTGCCTTTGCGATGACCTCGAGGTTGCCCCGCGCGAGCGGGGATAGGCCCTGGTGGGCATGCAGTGGGATCGCGTGCATGGAGGTTGCCCCGCGCGAGCGGGGATAGGCCCGAGGCATACCTCGACATCGGTGCAGGGGTCAAGGTTGCCCCGCGCGAGCGGGGATAGGCGCCGTTGTGACAAATCGGCACCGTGGGCAACCCCGGTTGCCCCGCGCGAGCGGGGATAGGCCCTGAACAGGTGACACTTTCACGCGCTGACTTGCGGTTGCCCCGCGCGAGCGGGGATAGGCCCCTGCCACTGCCGCGCATCGCGCAGCAAAACCCGGTTGCCCCGCGCGAGCGGGGATAGGCCTTGATGACGTTTACAACGCCATCGCCCCATTGCGGTTGCCCCGCGCGAGCGGGGATAGGCCCGTCGATCCCGGCGACGGCTGGCGCTACATCGGGGTTGCCCCGCGCGAGCGGGGATAGGCCTTTCTGGAGAGCCGTTGCGCACGATGCCGATGCGGTTGCCCCGCGCGAGCGGGGATAGGCCCTTGGTCCACGCCAGCACGCCCTTGCGCTTGAAGGTTGCCCCGCGCGAGCGGGGATAGGCCCTCCAGCAGCGCCTTGACGTTCTTGACCTTGCCGGTTGCCCCGCGCGAGCGGGGATAGGCCCTTCTCCAGCGCCACCATCTCACCGGCGTTCACGGTTGCCCCGCGCGAGCGGGGATAGGCCCGCCTGGTGATCGACCTGTTGCAGGAGTGGTTGGGTTGCCCCGCGCGAGCGGGGATAGGCCCTTTCGATCCGGCACCGGCACGCCGCGCTGCATGGTTGCCCCGCGCGAGCGGGGATAGGCCCTTTCGATCCGGCACCGACACGCCGCGCTGCATGGTTGCCCCGCGCGAGCGGGGATAGGCCATACGGGAAATAGAGCAAGCCAGGCAGCTCGGCGGTTGCCCCGCGCGAGCGGGGATAGGCCCGTGGTTGCCCAGCAAAAATCCGTTCCACGGCAGGTTGCCCCGCGCGAGCGGGGATAGGCCCAAAAAGCCGGCGTGGGGCTGGGCAATGGCGCTGGTTGCCCCGCGCGAGCGGGGATAGGCCCGACCCGCTGATCATGGAGCGCGGCCTGGGCGGGGTTGCCCCGCGCGAGCGGGGATAGGCCCTTGCCAGCGACGGATGTTCAACACCTGGTGCCGGTTGCCCCGCGCGAGCGGGGATAGGCCCCTACAAGATGACTGCGTACAAGGTGTGTTCCGGGTTGCCCCGCGCGAGCGGGGATAGGCCCTTTTTGGATGGCGCGGCGCGGCTGCGGCTGCGGGTTGCCCCGCGCGAGCGGGGATAGGCCCATGATGGATGCGTCGATTCACGCGGCGAGGCAGGTTGCCCCGCGCGAGCGGGGATAGGCCCGACGGCGAGTTTCGGCATCGCCATCTGTTTGAGGTTGCCCCGCGCGAGCGGGGATAGGCCGTCAAAGAGGGCGATTTGATCCCTGGCACTTCCGGTTGCCCCGCGCGAGCGGGGATAGGCCCTTTCCCGCCGCCGCGCACCGTTCCAGTGGTCCGGTTGCCCCGCGCGAGCGGGGATAGGCCCTTGCTGGACGCATTGGAGGCGGCCACACCAGCGGTTGCCCCGCGCGAGCGGGGATAGGCCCCAAGCAAAGAGCGTGATTGGCCAGGCCATGGGGGTTGCCCCGCGCGAGCGGGGATAGGCCCCATCGGCAACCTGGAAGCGGGCTCGCGAGGCTGGTTGCCCCGCGCGAGCGGGGATAGGCCCCGGCATGGCCGGGATATGCCCGCAAACGCCTCGGTTGCCCCGCGCGAGCGGGGATAGGCCCTACTGCACGCCGCAGGGCCATCCGATGGCGAAGGTTGCCCCGCGCGAGCGGGGATAGGCCGCTGACCGCCGCGCTGATCGCCGGCAAGGCCGAGGTTGCCCCGCGCGAGCGGGGATAGGCCCGGTGATTGCCCGAGCGACGCAGACCCTGCATCGGTTGCCCCGCGCGAGCGGGGATAGGCCCCATTCATAGGCCGGCGTGCCGGGCGTGATGCCGGTTGCCCCGCGCGAGCGGGGATAGGCCCGCGGTCAGCATGATTCCAGCGGCAAGCGTTGAGGTTGCCCCGCGCGAGCGGGGATAGGCCCCTATTGCAGAAGATTGGCCTACCGGGCTGGCGGGTTGCCCCGCGCGAGCGGGGATAGGCCCCGGGAAGGGCAGCGAGTAAAGCTGCCGCTCCAGGTTGCCCCGCGCGAGCGGGGATAGGCCCTTTCCCTCGACAACAAGGACCTGAAAGGCGACGGTTGCCCCGCGCGAGCGGGGATAGGCCCATGGCAGCAGGCGCGGGAAACTGCGCTGCAGCGGTTGCCCCGCGCGAGCGGGGATAGGCCCTGGCCGGCCAGCGACTCGACGGGCTTCATCTTGGTTGCCCCGCGCGAGCGGGGATAGGCCCCTTAAACGCAAAGAGCGCGACGCATCAGATATGGTTGCCCCGCGCGAGCGGGGATAGGCCCGCGCAGCTGCACAAGGCTCCGCTGACGGTCGGGGTTGCCCCGCGCGAGTGGGGGCCATCCAAGTTGTCCTACGCAATCTGACGTCACGAAAATGTGCCCCCAAATGTGCCCCCACGTGCCCCCGGATGGCCCTACACTTTGCCGGCCGCTTGCGCACTAAAAGCGCTGCGCTACAGAGGGAAAAAGAAAAGGCCCGCACGTCGTTGGAACTGTGCGGGCCTTCATGTGGTGCCCGGGGCCGGAATCGAACCGGCACACCTTTCGGTGGGGGATTTTGAGTCCCCTGCGTCTACCAATTTCACCACCCGGGCGGTGTCGAATGCGAGCCGCAAATTATGGCACAGTGATGTCCATGAACTACCCAACGATCGAAGACGCGGTGGGCCGCACGCCCCTGGTTCAACTGCAGCGCATGGGCGCTGCCGAGCAGGCGGCGCGCGGCACGGTGGTGCTGGCCAAGCTGGAGGGCAACAACCCGGCGGGCTCGGTCAAGGACCGCGCGGCGCTGTGGATGATTCGCGGCGCCGAGGCGCGCGGCGAGATCAAGCCGGGCGACACGCTGATCGAGGCCACCAGCGGCAACACCGGCATTGCGCTGGCCATGGCCGCCTGCGTCAAGGGCTACCGCATGATCCTGATCATGCCGGAGGATTTGTCGGTCGAGCGCGCGCAGACCATGAAGGCTTACGGCGCCGAGCTGATCCTGACGCCGCGCTCGGGCGGCATGGAATACGCGCGCGACCTGGCCGACAAGATGGTGGCGCAGGGCAAGGGCCGCGTACTGGACCAGTTTGCCAACGCCGACAACCCGCTGGCCCACTACGAGAGCACCGGCCCCGAGCTGTGGGAGCAGACCGGCGGGCGCATCACGCACTTCGTGTCGGCCATGGGCACCACGGGCACCATCATGGGCGTGGCGCGCTTTCTGCGTGAGAAGAACCCCCAGGTGCGCATCATCGGCGCGCAGCCGGCCGAGGGCGCGCGCATTCCGGGCATCCGCAAATGGCCCGAGGCCTATCAGCCCAGGATCTACCAGCCCAGCGAGGTCGATGAATGGGTGCCCGTGCTGCAGGACGACGCCGAGGAAACCGCGCGGCGCCTGGCGCGCGAGGAGGGCATCTTCGGCGGCATCTCGTCCGGCGGCGCGGCCTGGGTGGCGCAGCAGGTGGCGGCGCGCGAGGCGGGCGCCACCATCGTCTTCGTGGTGTGCGACCGCGGCGATCGCTATCTGTCGACCGGCGTCTTTCCTGCCTGATTCAAGGCAAATCGTCCTGTAGCGCATGTGGATCGTGCGCAGGTAGCTATAAAAATAATAGTAACATGAACGCCTTCAGATTCTGTCCCGGCTGCGCCACCCCGCTCGAATGGATCGTGCAGGACGAAGACAGCGGCCCCAAGGAGCGCCTGCGCTGCCCCGCCTGCGGCTATACGCACTGGAACAACCCCACGCCCGTGCTGGCGGCCATCGTCGAATACCGCGGCCAGGTGCTGCTGGCGCGCAACGCCGCCTGGCCGGCCAAGATGTTTGCGCTGATCACCGGCTTCATGGAGGCGGGCGAGACGCCGCAAGAGGGCATTGCGCGCGAAGTCAAGGAAGAAACCAACCTGGACGTGACCGAGACCCACATCGTCGGCGCCTACGACTTTCAGCGCATGAACCAGGTCATCATCGCCTACCACGTGGTGGCCGAAGGCGAGGTGCGCCTGTCGCCCGAACTGGTGGACTGGCGTCTGTACGACCTGCCCGATCTGAAGTGCTGGCCCGCCGGCACCGGCTACGCGCTGGCCGACTGGCTGCGCACGCGCGGGCACGAGCCGGTGTTCTTCACGCCCGAGGAAAATGCCGAGCGGCGGCGGGGCCTGGATTGACCCAGCCCAAGGCAATTGCCGCATCGCGTCCACCAGGCCCATGAGCTTTCACATCATCGGCGACATCCACGGCCAGGCCGGCAAGCTCAAGGCCTTGCTGCACCGACTGGGCTATGAACAGCGCCAGGGTGCGTATCGACACCCCAATGCGCAAGTGATCTTCGTTGGCGACTTCATCGACCGCGGCCCGCACCAGCTGGAAACCCTGGACATCGTGCGCCGCATGGTTGATGTCGGGTCGGCCCGCGCCATCATGGGCAACCACGAGTTCAATGCCATTGCCTGGCACACACCCGACCCCGATGCGCCCGGTGAATCCCTGCGTCCGCACGGTGGCCTCAAGGGCGAGAAGAACCGGGCTCAGCACCAGGTTTTTTTGCGCGAACTGCAAGACCAGCCCGCACGCCACGCCGATATCGTCGATTGGTTCAAAACCCTGCCGCTGTGGCTCGACCTGCCCGGCCTGCGCGTGGTGCACGCCTGCTGGCACGAGGGCCACATGCAAGCCCTGCGCCCGCTGCTCACGCCCGACCATCGGCTCACCGACGCCGTCATCGTGCAAGCCAGCCGCGATGGCAGCCCGGCATTTCGCGCCGTGGAGACGCTCCTCAAGGGCATCGAGCTGCCCTTGCCCGACGGTCACAGCTTTCATGACAAGGATGGTCACGAGCGCCACAACGTGCGCGTGCGCTGGTGGCTGCCCGGTGTGCACAGCTATCGAGACCTGGCCCTGATGCCCGACGCTGCGGCGCGGGCCGCGCTGCCCGACACCCCCATCCCCGCCCACGCCGTTCCACCCTTTGCGCCCGACAAGCCCCTGTTCTTTGGCCACTACTGGATGACCGGTGCCCCCGCGCCGCTGCACGCCATGGCGGCTTGCGTGGACTACAGCGCCGGCAAGAACGGCCCCCTGGTGGCCTACCGCTGGGAGCAGGACGGGCCGCTGGAGGCGGCGTGCTTTGTCAGCAGCGCTGACACGTAGCGCGCCCAACACCGGCTGACCCTCATGGCCCTGCTGCATCCCTCCGCCCCTCTGGTGCCCCCCGCGACGCTCGGCGTGCAGCGCGAACACGACGTGCTGAGGCTGCTGGAGGCCAGCCTGCCGGACGGCTTCGACGTGTTTCACAGCGTGGACTGGTCGTGTGTCCTGGACGGCCGGCAACTGCATGGCGAGATCGACGTGGCCGTGGTGGCGCCCAATGGGCACATCGTGCTGCTCGAGATCAAGGCAGGCCCCGTCATCGAGTCCAGCACAGGCGTCGAAAAGCGCTACGGCACCGGCCAGATCGCCATGGCCAAGGATGTTGGGCATCAGGTGCGGCGCCTGTACGCCAGCGTGCGCACCCGCCTGCATGACGCGGGGCTGGGCCACGCCATCATCACCACCATGCTGGTGCTGCCCGACCACAAGGTCATGTCGTCCGTGCTCGCCTTTCCGGGCGACCGCGTGGTGGATGCGGACGGCCTGCCGGATTTGCACCACCACATCCGCAACGCCAATGCGTCCGCGCCGCCGCTGGACGCTGCGCAGCGCGATCGCATCCTGGACTTTTTGGGGCAGACGCTGGCGGTGGTGCCCGATGTCGCCACCCGCATCGGCCAACTGCGCACCCTGTCCACCGCGCTGTCGGCGGGCCTGGCCACCTGGGTGCCCAAGATCGAGCACGCCAGCGGCGCGTTTGTTGTCGATGCCACGGCCGGCTCCGGCAAAACCCAGCTGGCCGTGCAACTGCTGGCCGATGCGCACCGGGCGCGCCAGCGCAGCGCCTACGTGTGCTTCAACCGCCCGCTGGCCGACCACATGGCCCGCATTGCGCCCACCTCGACCGACGTGGGCTCGTTCCACGAGCTGTGCGTTGCCGAGGCCCGGCGCGCAGGGCATGAACCCCTTTTTGACACGCCCGGCGTCTTTGGCGACCTGGCCGCTCGCTGGGCGCAGCAGGCCGCCAGCCAGCCGCCGCGCTGGGACTTGCTCGTCATCGACGAAACCCAGGACTTTGAACCCGGCTGGGTGCAAACGCTGCTGAGCCTGCTCAAGCCCGAAGGCCGGGTGTACCTGCTGGGCGACTCCGAGCAAAGCCTGTACGAGCGCGACAGCTTTCAGCTGCCCGACGCCGTCACCATCCGCTGCCGCGACAACTTTCGCAGCCCCCGCGCGGTGGTGGATGCCATCAACCAGCTGCGCCTGCTGGCCGAGCCGGTGCAGGCGCGCTCTGCCTACCCGGGCGAGGCGCCGGGCTTTGCCACCTATGCACCGGGCAAGCTGGGGCTGATTACCGCCGTCCAAACCTGCCTGAAACGCCTGCAGCAAGACGGCATTGCCGCGCAAGACATCGCGCTGCTCAGCTTTGCGGGCCAGCAGCGGTCTGAAGTGTTGAAGCAGGACGCGATCGCGGGCCTGGCGCTGCGCAAGCCCACCGGCCGCTACGACGCGGCGGGCAATGCGCTGTGGACCGATGGCGTGCTGCTGACCGACACCATCTACCGCTTCAAGGGCCAGAGCGCCCCGGTGGTGGTGCTGGCAGATATCGACTTCGATCAAGCGACCGAGCGCGAACTGCGCCGCCTGTTCGTGGGCCTGACCCGCGCGCAGTATCGAGTGGAATGCGTCATGTCCGAGCCGGCTGCGGCGGCGTTGATGGCGCGGCTGGACGGCTGACCCGGCCTGGGTGCAGCGCCCTTGCTGGCGTGCGACATATTTTGTCGCAACCTTTCCTATGATTCCTATCACTCGCCCGCCAGCACGGGCACGGACATCACCACAGGGAAGGAAACACGAACATGCCCGCCACCACCCATCTGATCTACCTGCACGGTTTCCGCTCGTCGCCCCAGTCCGCCAAGGCGCAGCACCTGCAGCGCCATAGTGCCCAGCACCATCCGCAGGTCGTCTTTGCCGCGCCGCAACTGCCGCCATCGCCCAGGGACGCCGCCGCCCTCCTGCTGGGCGTGACCAGCGCCTGGGCCAGCGTGCCGCCCGATCGCATCGCCGTCATCGGTTCATCCCTCGGCGGTTTCTACGCCACCTGGCTGGCGCAGCAGCTGCGCTGCAAAAGCGTGCTGCTCAACCCATCCACCACGCCGTGGGTCAGCCTGCAGCGCCACCTGGGCCAGCTCAGCCAATGGGACAACCCGGAGGAAACTTTCGACTTCCGCCCCGAACACCTGGACGAGCTGAAAGCCCTGGACGTCACGCACCTGCCCGCAGCCGCGCCCCAGCTGCTGATTGCCGCCAAGGGCGACGAGGTGCTGGACTGGCGCGATGCGTATTCCGATGATCGTGACCACCGATTCCGGTCATCGTGACCACCCGGCGCCGGGTGGCGGAGATTTGCCGATTCCGGCATCGTGACCAGTGATTCCGGCAC
>Ga0208825_1002177_pt1 | contig 13414 bp, 5 predicted proteins | sample AD_UKC113_MetaG_FD_184450 | JGI IMG/M metagenome (GOLD analysis project Ga0208825, IMG submission 184450) | Active sludge microbial communities of municipal wastewater-treating anaerobic digesters from Hong Kong - AD_UKC113_MetaG (SPAdes)... | ecosystem: Engineered > Bioreactor > Anaerobic >...
AAAGATTATGAAATACAATCTATTATAATCAATAATATAAACATAACCACAGATACTTCGCTAGTACAAAGAATGAAACAAACTTACAATGTAGACTTTTCAATATTGCAACTTTCCAGTAGTGGAGAACTTGTAAGGGTAAATACAAGTATGACTGATGCAAAAGGGAACTCACTTTCGGGAACGACTCTTTATAAGAAATCAGTATTCTATTCAACCATAGTCGATATTGGAAAAGATTATATTGGATATCAAAATGTTGATAACAATACCTATTTTACCATTTTTCGACCATACTTCGATGAAGAAGGACATTTTTTATATTGTATCTCTTTTGGTTTTATGATTACAGAGCTAGAACAAGAAGCATCATTATTGCAGGTTGAAGATAATGAAAATCAAAATTTAAATTATGAAAAACAAATTTCGTTTGAAGAAGATGGTAAAAAGGAAATTTCAAAGACTGATATAGAATCAGATAAAATATCACCCGAGATAGATGATATCAAAGAAATAGATTTAAAAGAATAAAAACTAATTTTCCTTAACCAAATCTTTTTTTATGCCACTTCCATGCTGTATCAATTATAGAAGTCAAATTATGCTGAGGTTCCCATTTTAATATTTTTTTTGCTTTATCTGAAGAAGCAATAAGTACTGGTGGATCACCTTCTCTTCTTTTGCCTTCAATAACATTTATCTTTTTTTTGGTTATCTCTTCCACTTTATTAATTATTTCTCTAATTGAATAACCCTTTTCACTTCCTAGATTAAATATTTCTGATTTATTGTTTTCAAGAAGATATTTTGCAGAAAGAAGATGAGCAGACGCAAGATCTTCCACATGAATATAGTCTCTTATACATGTTCCATCATAAGTTGGATAATCTGTACCAAATATTTGAAAGTATTCTTTTCTACCTAAAGCAACATCCAGTAAGTTTGGTATTATATGAGATTCTGGCTGATGAGCTTCTCCTGTTTCTAAAGTAGGCAGTGCCCCACTTGCATTGAAATACCTCAAAATCACACTTTTCAATCTTTTTTTTTGTTCAAGATCCTGTAATACATTTTCAATCATCAATTTTGACTTTCCATAGGGATTTATTGGAAAACAGAGAGACTCTTCATCGATTGGTATTTCATCGGGTATTCCATATACAGCAGCTGAAGAAGAAAAGATAAAATATCTGCACCCGGAATCTATACAAGCTTTTAGTAAAGATATGGTTTTTGCAGTATTATTCTCATAGTATACTTCAGGGTATAATACAGATTCAGAAACTTCAATAAAAGCTGAAAAATGAAAAACTACATCTATCTTTCTTCTCTTAATAAGAGAAGATAATTTATCATAATCACCAATATCATAATTATAAAATTCGAAGTCAGAAACCACTTTACCATCGGATTTAGAAAGGTTATCAACTATAATTGGATGATATCCTTCTTTTTTTAAGCAGTAACAGAAGGAACTCCCAATATATCCAGCACCACCACAGATTAGCATAGGATCTGAAATTGCCATTTTTAACCCTCAACTAATTAAAAAAGACGAAACTCTAGTTTCATTTTTATTGATGAACAAAATGAAACTTATAAGGAATCTAAACATAACCGAAGATCTTTAACATTTAAGAATAGTGATCGTAGATAAAAAATACAATCAAAATACAATAAATATAGCTAAGGTAAAATTATTAGGTCAAAGTCTCATAATTTATTACCAGGTCATTATTGTTGCATTTTTATAAGGTAAAACTCTACTCTTCTATTCCTTCTTCTACCTTCTTCAGTATCATTGGAATCTATAGGATTCTGTTCCCCCATTCCCTTATATTCCAGCCTATTTTTTGGGAAATCATTCCTGACAAGATAATCATATACCGCTTTAGCTCTAAGCTCAGAAAGTTTCAAATTATATGCATCATCACCCGTTGAATCTGTAAACCCGACTATCATAATCCTGTAATCAGGAAATTTGAGTAACTTTTTAATAAGCAGATCGAGAATCTTGTAATGAGAAGGCTTAAGTTTTGTTGAATTTAAATCAAACTCAATTGAGTTTATTATAATCTTATAACCTATGTCTGTTTTGAGGACAAGGATATCTACAGTGAAGTTTTCCTGTTTTGTAATTGAATTGCCCACAACATCTATCGCCGTTAAGGTCAAAACATAGTCGGTAGCGGAATCTACCATAGAATCTGGTTCATCTCCTTTCCCATCCCATTGTATCTGGTTTGTAGCTTTATTGTCATTAACTTTGCTAAATTGAAAAGTTTTAAATGGTTTTACAGATTTTTTCCCATCTTCATATAATCTATAAATCCTTATAGTATATGAATCAATATTTGAAAAATCCTGTAAACTATATGTTATATATAAGGTATCTTTTTCCCCATCTCCATCAGGTGAGAATAGCTCTGGTTTCAAGACAAGATCTGTCTTAGGAGGAGTTAAATCAATGTAAATAGTAGCTTCCGCTTGAGAGATTATCCCAGAAGCAAACTCATAAATAATACTTATCTGATATTCACCATCGGTTAGTCCCCTTCCTGCAAAATTGTATGAATTTTGATTTAGTTGTAAATCTGTTTTTTCTACAATTTTTTTATCTTGATTTGTAATAACTATCCTCTTGCCAATAAGTTGATCCAGAACCTTAGTACCTGAATCTTTATAAGCAAAATCCACATTCGTACTATCAAGTAATCCATCCTGATTTGGAGATATAGTGCTGTTTGCAATTTTTATGACAAGTTCAGGTTCTGATGTTATAAGATAAACAGGAATTTCATTGCTATTCTGGTTCCCTGCAAGATCTGTAGATTCAACTTTTATGTAATAAACCCCTTCCTGGTAACTGATATTTGATCTTTTGCCATTCCATTGAATGATGCCGGATATTCCAATATTATCAGATGATTCTATTGGTTTTTTATTTTGATCTAAAATACTGTAATTGCAGCTAGCAACATCTTCCGATATTTTAAATTCAACTTTTGCGCTATTAGAAAATTTTTCTACTGTTGTAAAATATTGTTGTATTGCACTAAGAGTTATAGAAGGTTTTGTAAGATCAACAATAAAGTTCCTCTTTAATGATAAAGGCATGTTACCATTGTTATAGTACACTTTAATATAGTAAAAATATTTGCCTTCATCAAGTTTTTCACTAAAACTGAAATCCTTTTGAAATTTAACAAATTTTTTAGTATATACAATTTGATGATTTGTATCCTCAATCAAAAGATCCATGCCTACAACATTTTCTTTGTTTTCAGCAGAAAATGTGAATTTTATTGAATCAAATTTATTATCATCGTTTGGCGAATAGTAACCTGTATCAGAAAGTACTGATACTTCTTCTGCTTTTCTTACAAGTGAAATAGGCTTTGATTGTATTTTAGATATATTACCAGCAGGATCCTGGATTTTGCACTCCAGAAAATAAGAACCAGCAGGTATTTCATTTCCTTGAGAATCTTTGCCATCCCATATAAAATTATCTTTATCAATTGAATTAATTGGGAAACTATATCTTTCTTTTTCAGAAACTATATATACTTCAATTATCTTATCCGATTTATCTTTCTCTATTTCAAATGTTATATCATCTTGAATTCCATCATTATTTGGAGAAAAAGCAGGATATTGTTCTTTTATATTACCCGTTGGAGTTGAAGAATCTTTAATATATACAAGTTCATTTGATACCGGTGTATTACCATTTTCATAAACAGTTTCAACCTTTATTGTGTATGTTCCATCTGGTAGATCATATTTTTTATCCTTCACATTGATCTTGAAAACTGATGGAAAATCATCTTTATATTCTTCCTGGTAAACTACTTTGTTATCTTTGTCAACAATTTTAATAATAACCTTTCTCAATCCTTCTTTTGAAGAATAATCTATATAAAGATCGATATTGTCCTGTCTGGATGTCTCATTTGAAGAAATATAGTTATAATCATTTCTATTCTTTACTGAAATAATCTCATATTTTATAACCAGCTGAATCTTATCAAATGTTTTAATAATTTGATTTGCTGCATCATCACTATATTTGACAACTAGTTGATAGATTCCCTCATTAGCAACATTTCCAGATTTATTTTTGCCATCCCAGATAAAAATTAAATTTTCATTATCAATATCTTTAATATCATAATTGAACTCTGCAACAACAGTACTTGAACTATTTAAAATAGTGATTGAACAGTTTGCATAATCTTCAAAGTTATTAAACTTTATTGTTGTCTTGAATTTATCAAGATTTCCATCGTTATTTGGAGAAAAAATATTTGTCTCTGGTGATATATCAAAAGGGTCTATGGTATTATCAACAGTTATATATATAGGTTCTGTTTCTGTCTGATTGTATCTTTCATCCCACACTGTCCCTATGACTTTATATACCCCATCTGGAACCACTTTTCCATCTGTATTTGTTCCATCCCATGCTACAAAACCTGGTACCTCAACAGCTTTTTTCTTTTCAAATAATCTTGAGATTATTTTTCCTATAGTAACATAGTTTATCTTTCGAACATCCTGTGCAATAAATTCCTTTACAAGATTGGATGATTGATCATAAATAGATATTTTCCAGCCAGCAAGAAGACCATTGTCTGAAAAATCTGGAATCAAATTTATTTCATCTTTTTGTCCATCATAATTTGGAGAAAAGGCATTTCTCGGTGAATCTGTTTTAACAGTTACCCTGGCTATAGGAGCTTTTTTATCCACTTTTCCAAACGCAAAAGAACCATAAATACTATGAGTTGGTGAAGTTGTTGATGGTGTATAACCATATGAAATATTGATTGAATTTTCCTTCAAAGGAATTGTTGCATAAACACCCAGAAAAAACCAGTTAGAACTCATAATTGAAGCATTGTCGGTTCCAACTGTAAATCCAGCAGCTAAATCAATATAATCTAAAAAACTCAGAATCAATCCACCTTTAAAGTTAACACCAAAAGGGTAGAGATAGAGGTAAAGATCACTATAAAGTCTAGCAAACATAATATCTGCAACATTCAAAAAAGCAAAATTAGCACCTGCACCAAGGCCTATTGGTGGTAAGGTGTACTCTTCGCCTGAATATTTAAAAGTTATAGGTAATCCAAGATTTTTTAATATAAAAGCATAGGAAAATTGCGAAAAAGAGAATCCTTTTGGCACAGGCTCTATCGATGTTAGACTTGTAATCCCAATATCGAAACCAAATCCAAACTTATTAAATCCCATGGTATATATATTTAAGTCAAAACCTGCATAGAAGTTTTCACTGATCAGTTTTGAAAAAGCTGCTTTGAAATCAAGATAATATAAACCAGTATTATTGCCAGCATATGAGCCGAAAAAAGATAGGTTTCCAAAATCTAAAATGAAGTTAAAATAACTTGATATAAATAGAGAATCTTGAAATCCTCCAAAAAGCAAAGAACCTTCATTTGCATACAATACAGCTGCCAGAGCAGGATTTAATGTAAAACTTCCTGAAGATAGAGGATAACTAAGTCCTCCAAATCCTGTGAAAAGGAGTGGAAAACCTCCACCTTCGATCATCGAACCTGTAACAAAATCAACAGAAGAAAAAATGGAAGCCAATAAAATCATCATTATAATAACAAGAATTTTCGAAAAATTATTTTTCATTTTTTTCCTCATTAATTAATTTTCGATAAAGGTTAAATCATTCTATTTATTGGCTTATGCCCTTAATAAAAACCCATCGCCGATGTTTTTGCTTTTTTGAGAAAAAAGAGGTATAATTGAAATTTTGTAAATAATAAAATCCGCCTTTCCTGCACTCTGACAAGATCCATTTACAAGATCTTTTAGCATTTATTAAAAATATTAATACCTCTAAATTATCTATTTTTTAAAAATACTCATATATGTTTTTTATATATTAGCCTGTTTTCTTTATAATATATAACTTATTTTAAGCAAAAACCAAATTTTTTTAATCTTTCATAAATTTATGTATCTAATAATTTATGCATCTAAACGTCTCTTTATATATCGAGTTACATGTATGTCTTAATATTTTTATTACTCCCAAAAGTTAATTAAAGCTGATAAACTTAATTTTGATACTATTATGATCTAAATATTTTTATTGCTCCCAAAAGCCAGTTTATTTTTCAGGTTTAAAAAATACTAAAATACTGTAGTATACATTATTTAATCACGTAGATAAAGAGCTTGTATCTACTTATTAGTTTTAAATTTTTTCAATTATGCAACTTTTCATTGAAAAAGTTCAGTAAGTTTGAAACAGGAATTCGAATCTGAGACATAGTATCTCTATCTCGCACTGTAACTGTATCATCCTGTTCAATAGTTTGGAAATCAACAGTGATACAAAACGGGGTTCCAATCTCATCTGCCCTTCTATAAAGCTTTCCAATAGACCCAGTATCATCATATTGCACAGAATAAACCTTAGACAACATTTTAAATATCTCTTTTGCCTTATTTACAATTCTCTCTTCATTCTTTTTTAAAGGTAAAATAGCAATTTTGATGGGTGCTACAATCGTTGAGAGCTTAAGTACGACTCTTGTTTCTTCTTTAACAATTTCCTCATAGTATGCTTGAAATAAAATCGCAAGCAGCAATCTTTCAACTCCTAAAGATGGTTCTATAACATATGGGGTAATATGAGTATTTGTAACAGAATCAAAATATGTTAGAGGAGTACCTGAATATTCTGAATGTTTTTTAAGGTCATAATCTGTTCTTGATGCTATCCCCATAAGCTCTCCCCAACCCCATGGGAAATTGAACTCTATATCACAGGTTTTATTTGAATAATGAGATAGTTCATCTTTTTCATGCTCACGAATTCTTAAATTTTCCTGCCTTAAGCCAAGTTGCATAAGAAAATTCATAAATGTCTCTATCCATTTATCAAAATATTGAAGTTCAGTTCCGGGATAAACAAAATATTCAATCTCCATCTGCTCAAATTCACGGGTCCTAAAAATAAAATTCCCCGGTGTAATCTCATTTCGAAATGATTTCCCTATCTGAGCAACACCAAATGGAAGTTTTGGCCTGGAAGAGTTAACTATATTGTTAAAGTTAACAAAAATCCCCTGAGCTGTTTCGGGACGAAGAAAAATCTCGTTTGCCTTTTCTTCAACGGCACCTGCAAAAGTTTTAAACATAAGATTAAATCTTCTAACCTCTGTAAAATCCTTATTACCACAATTTGGACAGGCAATATCATATTTTTTCAGTAATTTTGATAATTCAAGAGGATCATTCGATACTTTTTCATCTTTTGTCTTGCCTTCTAAAAGAGTATCTGCTCTAAACCTTTCTTTGCAGCTCTTGCAATCAACCATGGGATCCGTAAAATTTTCAAGATGTCCAGATGCTTCCCATACTTTACTATTCATCAAAATAGCACTTTCTATACCATACATATCATCTCTTGTAATAACCATCTGCTGCCAGAAATAATCTTTTATATTCTTTTTTAAAAGTACTCCAAGAGGACCATAATCCCATGTATTTGCCAATCCTCCATAAATCTCAGAACCTTGAAATACTATACCTCGTCTTTTTGCAAGTGAAACAATTGTTTTCAAATCAGTCATCAATAGTCTCCATTTTGAAAGAACTCTTAAAAGTCTCTAAAAAAATAATATCTAATTATTTACAAAAATCTATAATTAATTTAGGTTCATCCAGCAAATTATATTCTAACTCTTAGCAACTAAATGAAGAAGAGCTGAATTAACTACCATAGCTGGATGAACGAGCATGTATATATTATGTAATACAAATAAAGCTTTAATGCTACAGAGTCGTTCTTCACCACTTGCAACAGTCCAAAATCCCGGGGGGAAAGTTAATTTTTTTTCTCAAATTTGCAAATGCTTGGTTTCGAAGAGCCTGAAAAATATGCATTAACCGGATGGACCTTAATCTGTATTCTCATTGCATTTACCAGTAATAATTCTAAATTTGCTATGATAGAAACTTGAAAGCAAAGTACTGATTATAATAAATGTTTTTCAGTGTTTGCTGTATTCAAAAGTGAAAGTTCATGAATATTAAAGATAGTATTGCATCTTAAGCTTTTTTATTTGATTTATAAATTTAAAAAAATAAAAAAAAGATCCTGAGATCAGGATCTTTGTAAAAATAGGATGAGCAGGAAACGGGACTTGAACCCGCGACATCCACCTTGGCAAGGTGGAGCTCTACCAGCTGAGCTATTCCTGCAAAAATGGGCGATGCAGGGCTTGAACCTACGACCCTCTGCTTGTAGGGCAGACGCTCTCCCAGCTGAGCTAATCGCCCATTGCTGCGTTAACTACGTTTGATTTCTAAACTATAATTTTTTTTTGTCAAGGCTTTTAATATAATTTTTTTTAACTCCTATTTCAAACTTTTAATAAATTAAAAAATAGATAAAAGTTACAAATCAAGCCAGAGATAAGGAAGTAAAATTGACTGGATAACAGGCTTAAGCAGAAAATCAAAAATCATATTTCTTCCAGTGACTCATTTGCAACTTGTTGTAAAAGTTCAGTTAGCTTATCTCTGCTTATTATTTCTATAGGTCTTGATATTGCATAATTTTCTATATCTGCAACCGTATATGATGGAGATATAAGATAGGCTTTTGCTGACTTTGTTATTTTCATTTTATCAAGTATCATCCCAACCTCTCTTTGAGTGATAGGTTCGGAGATATCTCTTATTATATAGAAAAAAACCGGTAATTTATCGATATTTTTCCACTGAGAAGTCGAGCCTATAGTTTGAGCTTCTACACCCTTACCATTGTCTAAAAGCTCTATTTTAACTATTTTACATCCAAAATGATGAATGATTTTTTTCGAAAGTTCCATAAAATTTTCATTTGATAAAAGCAAAAATTCTCTAACATATTCATCATTTTTTAGATGCTGAAATTTAGATAATTTTACAACAACATCACGAAAATTTGATCTAACATTGTAAATAGACTCCCATATATCTATAGCTTCAGGAATTTTGTTCAATCTTTGATAAGATTCAGCTAAGGCATACATAATGTTAAGGTAAGTTGTTGATTTCTTATCTTCTACAAAGGATGCTGCATTTCTAAACGTTTCTATTGCATCATTATACTGTTGCAATTCAAAATAAATTAAACCCAGTGAATATGTTGCATTTAGTCCTAATCTTTTATCCATAGATGCTTTTTTCAGGTGAGTAATTGCTGTTCTAAGTTCACCCAGTTCCTTATAACATAGACCAGCAAAATAATTTGCATCAACTGAATTTGGAGCTGTCTTTAAAGCTGTTGAGAGAAATTTTAAAGCAGTTTTATATTGTTTTCTATTGTAAAATGCTTCTCCAAGAGAAAATATGGCTTCGGTATTTGTTTTATCAATAGATAAAGCCTTCTGGTAATATGAAATAGCATTTTCCCATTTGCCAAATTCTTTAAATATATTGCCAATTTTCAGCATAGTCGAGATATCATCTGGTTTTTTCTTTGCAACGAGTAACAACTCTTTTAATGCCTCTTCAATCTGATTGGATTGTAGATATATCTCTGCCAGTTTGTATCGTACATCTTCCTCAGCTATATTGTACAAATCAAGATTATATCTAAAAAGATAGTTATATTCAGCTTTAGCACCTGCAAAGTTTCCAAGTTGAGTATAACAATCTCCAAAAAGATAATGTAATCTAGGATTATCTGGATCCTTTTCAAGCATTTTCTGACAAATATGAGCTGCTTCGGAATAATCTCCCTTTGACATAAGCTCAACAATTTTTGATATTTTTAGTGGATTGAATATTATTTTGTAAAGAAATATGACTAAAATTATGCCAACAGCACCAATAACTGATACCAATATAGTAATATCCATCTATAATTTTTCCTTTTATTGAGGCTTTATTTTTTAGTTTATCAAATAAATTTGCACTTTACAATAAAAACAAAATATTTGATTTGTGAAAATAATAATAAATACAAATAAATTATCTATTTTTTTTCTTGTAATTTTAATAACCTCTTGAAATAAGATCCCCTCACTTCACCTACCCTTATAAAATCAGATTTTTACGGTAACAAACTTTACCCTTTTTATAAATATAAAAAAATCCAGGTTTGTTAATATTACCAAACAAAATAAATAAAATTTTGTAATCCCTCAGATAATTCTCGTTATAAAAATTATTATTAATAATTCTATAAACTAAAATAAACGAGAATTTACTTTGAAAACCATCAAAAGTTTAATACTCATAGTATAATCAACGATAGCTAGCAACAAATCTCATCATAATAAACTAAAAATCATAAAATATAGCATAAATTATTCATTTACATCCATATTATATTTAAAAATGGATAAATTACAATTTTGAATTTAAAAAGCAATTCAACTTTACTAATTTAAACAAATTTAATTCAAAAATCAATCTGTTAAAATATTGACTGTATAAAAAAAATTTAGACTTTTTTTTTAATACACATAAATAATTTTTGAATAGCAACGATACTAAAATAAATTCAATTTTCAATTGTCAGGAATACTTTTTAGTGTTATAATTATTAATAAGATAATTTTTTTAATGAAAATAAAATATAAGTATTTTTCTCAACTTTTATTTTTTAACATCAGGGATTTTCTAAATATAACTTATCCAATTATTCCAATTTTCTGCTTTTATGATAAATTAAATGTCCAGGGGAAAGAAAATTTTTTATATACACAAAGTATTTAAAAATTCTTTAAAAAAAGATATGGAAAAAAGAAATTTAAGATTTCACATTTTACCTGATTTTTTATCTTATTTTATTAAATATTATCTATCTAAATTCTTGCATTCTAATCTTTATAACGATTTCTATACTAAAAATGTCTTTATTAAAACTCTTTTTTTAATTTGCATGATTGTTGTTTTATCTCCTTTAGTTTGTGCTCAGGATTCGCAATCTAACTTTCAAAAAGGTGAAGCATATTACATTGAAGGCAAGTTTCAGATAGCCAAGGTTTTTCTTGAGAAGGCACTCATAGAAAATCCAGAAAATTATATTATATATTACTATCTTGGTAACATTACTTTTTTTGAAGGAGATTTTCAAAAGGCACTTACTTACTATCTAAAAGGAGTTGAATTCAATAGGGACACTCATATATTTTATTATAATATAGCTCTTACATATTATAATCTTCAGCAATATCAAAATGCCATTGATTACTTTCAGAAGGTTCTCAATATCCAACCAGATAATAGTTCGGTTTTTCTTAATATGGGTTTTTGTTATTATTTCTTGAAAGATAAGGAAAATACAATAAAATACTGGACCTTATATGTTCAGAATCCCACAGATCCTGTTAAAAAGGAGAAAATTTTATATTTTATTCAGATGCTACAGGATCCAAATTTTAAGTTTCCTGAAACAAGTTCAACTGGTACTTCAACAGATTCTGCTTCAACATCCACATCGACCTCAACCTCCACAAGTTCTTCATCAACATCTTCTACTTCCAATATCGATACCTCTCTTATTGATAATATAATCCAGACTACCACGATTATAGAAGAAGTTCCACCAGAACCAACGGATAGCGAAGAAGCATTGTGAATAAGGTTTAATTAACTCGTATTGGTTACATGAATATGAAAAAAGATCATAAAATCATAAGGAATTCCTGTGGATAAAAAGATATCGAGAAAGTTTTATCAATAAAAGGGCTATTTGAAGAATTTTTTTTATAAAAAATATCTTATAACTCTTACATGCAAAACAAATTGCATTTTATATAAAAAAATTACAGTAACAAATTTTAGAAGAGATGGCTAAACTATCGATATCACTTTTTGATAAATATGATTGATATTAGTTAAAAAATATGCATTTAAACTTCTAAAGAACTTTACCCTTTATAAGGGCAAAATTAAATAAAATAAATTTTAATATTACCAGAAGCTTATAACAGAGATACACTTAATGCCCGGTTTTTTATACTCTTATATAAATTATTTGAGAATATACATTTAAACTTGTTTGATAAGGAGATGTCCGTGAATAAAAAAAATCTAAAAATAACTTTAATCGTAGTTTCTGCTATTGTGATCCTCGGAGCTTTATTGCTTATCTTAAAACCCTTTGGGTCAAAAGAAAATAATAAATTTAAGTTAATTGAATACTACATATCAAAGCAAGAATATGAATCAGCTCAAAAACTCTTAGAGTCTATTCTACTTACAGATCCTGAAAATGCAAAGGCAAAAGAGTTGCTGGATTTCGTTATCAACGAAAAAAAGAACAGGGAAAACATAGCTACCGATGAAAATAGTAATAAAAATGAACCAGTTATTCAACAGATAGTCATAGTGCCAAAAGAAGCTGAACAAGCTAAACAGCTACCAACTGCTAAAGAAACAGATAAAAACGATAAACAAAAGATAGATGAGAAACAAAAGCAGTATGAAGAACTTTTAAAAAAGGGAGAAGCTGAGTACAAAAATGGAAACTATCTCGCAGCCATTGAATATTTTAATGAGGCTTTAAAGATCAAGAATGATGATTATCGAGTTTATCAGGATCTGGCATATAGTTATTATGCTTCTGATGATGGTTCACTTGAAAACTACCAGAAAATCCAAAAAAATGCTGAGAAGGGGTTACAGCTTAACCCTGATGCTTATGAACTGGACATACTTTTAGGCCAGATATATTATAAGAGTAAACTCTATGAAAAGGCAAAGGACTCCTTTCAAAAGGCCCTCTCCAAAAATCCTAAAAGCATAGAAGCCAGTGTTGGTCTTATGCTTTCATATGCTGCTCTTTCTGATATCGAGAACGCAAAAAAAGTAGCTGAAAATATTTTAAGTCGAGACTCTCAAAATCTTGAAGCTAATCAGTTTTTAGGTTCTTACTATTATAAAAAGGAAAACTGGGATAAGGCTGCTGAACATCTTTCAAAGGCTTACTTGAAGGACAGCAGTAACAAAGAAACAATATGCATGCTTGCAAAAGCCTACTATATGCAGAAAAGATATCAACAAGTTGTCGACCTTGTAAGTAAATCGACAAACACTGAGCCAGTATATGTTGAAGAGGCTATGTGGGGTGGCATGGCTTATGAAAAGTTAGGAAATTTACAGCAAGCCATTAAATTTTTCGAAAAATCTGTAAATTGTTCAAATTCCTTTGATGAATCGTATATTTATAAGTCATATTTTAATTATGGTTTATTCTTAAAAAAACAGAATGATTTTTATAAAGCAATAACGATGTTCTCAAAAGTTGCAGAGATGGATAAAAACCTTTTTGCTAAATATCCGGATCTTGAAAAATTGAATAAATCATCATTTACTGAAATTGGATATTGTTATTTCAGCTTAAAAGATTACGATTCTGCCA
>Ga0208825_1002179_pt1 | contig 13397 bp, 13 predicted proteins | sample AD_UKC113_MetaG_FD_184450 | JGI IMG/M metagenome (GOLD analysis project Ga0208825, IMG submission 184450) | Active sludge microbial communities of municipal wastewater-treating anaerobic digesters from Hong Kong - AD_UKC113_MetaG (SPAdes)... | ecosystem: Engineered > Bioreactor > Anaerobic >...
TGCCCGTCATCACCTACATGCCGGACCTGTCCTGGTGGGACGAACACGAAATCGACGACTACCACGATGCCGTGCGCGAGTTGCTGCTGCCGCAGACCGCCGTGCTGGTGGGCAACAACACCACGCTGCGCCATTGGCTGCTGCCCGAATCGGCGTCGCGCCGGCACGCCGATGCCACCGACCTGGCGCGCGCCGCGGCCGAGCTCGGCGTGTCCTATCTCCTGGTCACCGGCTTGCCGCGGCCGAGCGAGCGCATCGGCAATGCGCTGGTGTCGCCACAGGCCGAGCTGTGCATGCAGGAGTTCGAGCGCATCGAGGCCGACTTCCTGGGCGCGGGTGACACCGTGTCGGCCGCGCTGACGGGCTTGCTGGCGCTCGGCTCGGACCTGAGTGAAGCCACCGTCGAAGCCCTGCAATACCTCGACCAAGCGCTGGATCACGGTTTTTGCCCCGGCATGGGGCGGGCCGTGCCGGATCGGCTGTTCTGGGCCGAGGCCGATGACCCCTCCACGACGAGCGCGACGCCCGAAGCGCCGACACCCGACGATCTCACCCAAGTCCTCCATGAAACCAAACACTGACCCCAACGACATGCTGATGGAACGCGCGCGCCGCGTGATTCCCGGCGGCGTCAACTCGCCCGTGCGCGCCTTCCGCGCCGTGGGCGGCACGCCACGCTTCGTGCAGCGCGCGCAAGGCCCCTATTTCTGGGACGCGGGCGGCACGCGCTACATCGACTACATCGGCTCCTGGGGCCCGATGATCCTGGGCCACGGCCACCCCGCCGTGCTGGAGGCGGTGCAAAAGGCCGTCACCGAAGGCCTGTCATACGGCGCACCGACCGAGCGCGAGATCGAGCTGGCCGAGGCCATCATCGCGCTGCGCCCGGGCATGGAGATGCTGCGCCTGGTCAGCAGCGGCACCGAGGCGGGCATGAGCGCCATCCGCCTGGCGCGCGGCGCCACCGGGCGCAGCAAAATCATCAAGTTCGAGGGCTGCTACCACGGCCACGCCGACGCGCTGCTGGTCAAGGCCGGCTCGGGCCTGGCGACGTTCGGCAACCCCACCAGCGCCGGCGTGCCGCCCGAGGTGGTGCAGCACACGCTGGTGCTCGAATACAACAACCTCGCCCAGCTCGAAGCGGCCTTTGCCGAACACGGCAGCACGCTGGCCGGCCTGATCATGGAGCCGATCGCGGGCAACATGAACTTCGTGCGCGCTTCGGTCGAGTTCACCCGCCGCTGCCGCGAGCTGTGCACGCAGCACGGCGCGCTCTTGATCTACGACGAGGTGATGACCGGCTTTCGCGTCGCGCTGGGCGGCGCGCAGAGCGTTTACGCGCGCTCGATCCCCGGCTTCGAGCCCGACATCACGGTGATGGGCAAGGTGATCGGCGGCGGCATGCCGCTGGCGGCCTTTGGCGGCAAGCGCGCGGTGATGGAGCAGCTCGCCCCGCTGGGCCCGGTGTATCAGGCCGGCACGCTGAGCGGCAACCCGGTGGCCACCGCCTGCGGCCTGGCCACGCTGCGCGAAATCAGCAAGCCCGGCTTCTTCGAGGCGCTCACGGCCAAAACGCATCGCCTGGTCGACGGCCTGAAGGCCGCGGCGCTCGCGGCCGGCGTGCCCTTTGCGGCCGACAGCGAAGGCGGCATGTTCGGCTTCTTTTTGCTGCCCGAGCTGCCGCACAACTACGGCCAGGTAATGCAAAGCGACGGCGCGCGCTTCAACACGCTTTTTCATGGCCTGCTCGATCGCGGCGTGTACATCGCGCCGGCGCTCTATGAAGCGGGTTTCGTCAGCGCCGCGCACAGCGACGCCGACATCGACGCCACCGTCGGCGCGGCGGCCGAGGTGTTTCGGCTACTCTGATTTTTATAGCTTTTTGCGCCTGATTGTCAAGCGCCAGCGGCCGATTTGACTCGAATTCATCTCGGTTCTCCATGGCGCTGCGCGCCACCCGCGTGGCATGAAACCCAAAGAGCCCAATGGCCGCGGAGCAGGCCAAGCCAGCGATCGCCGTGGCCGGGGTCTCCCCGGCCACTGGCGATGCCCCCTGCAAGGGGGTGGGCGAAACATCGCGCAGCGAGTGGAGACTGGGGGTGTTTCATTTCAGTGCCGAAAGTGCCGCACCCCGGTGAACACCATGGCCACGCCGCGCTCGTTGGCGGCGTCGATCACCTCGGGGTCGCGCATCGAGCCGCCGGGCTGGATGACGCAGGTGGCGCCGTGGTCGATCACCACGTCCAGGCCATCGCGGAAGGGGAAGAAGGCGTCGCTGGCCACGGCCGAGCCCTTGAGCGACAGGCCCGCGGCCTCGGCCTTGATGGACGCAATGCGCGCCGAATCCAGCCGGCTCATCTGGCCCGCGCCCACGCCCAGCGTCATGCCTTTGGCGCAAAAGACGATGGCGTTGCTCTTGACGTACTGCGCCACCTTCCAGGCAAACAGCAGGTCCTGCAGTTGCTCGGGCGTGGGCTGCTGGCGCGTCACCACTTTCAGGTCCGCCAGCTTCAGGTCGTGAAAGTCGGCGGTCTGCATCAGCAGGCCCGAGCCCACGCGCTTGACTTCCATCAGGTTGTGCCCGCGCGCCCAAGCCGTGGCGCCATCGGGCTGCACGCCACCGAGCGAGATTTGCAGCACGCGCACGTTGGCCTTGGCCTTGAACACCGCCAGCGCCTCGGGCGTGAAGGCGGGCGCCAGCAGCACCTCGACGAACTGCTTGCTCACGGCTTCGGCCGCGGCGCCATCGACCGGCACGTTGAAGGCGATGATGCCGCCGAAGGCGCTGGTGGGATCGGTCTGGAAGGCCTTTTGATAGGCGTCCAGCGCGCTCGTGCCCAGGGCCACGCCGCAGGGGTTGGCGTGCTTGACGATGACGCACGCGGCGGCCGCGCCCGGGCTCGCTGAAACTCCCGCGCCCCACTGCTTGACGCACTCCCAGGCCGCGTCGGCATCGGCGATGTTGTTGTAGCTCAGCTCCTTGCCCTGCAACTGCCGGGCCGTGACCAGCGATCCGGGCGCCGGGTACAGGTCGCGGTAGAAGGCGGCCTGCTGGTGCGGGTTCTCGCCGTAGCGCAGGTCCTGCAGCTTGACGAAGCGGCCGTTGCTGTGCGAAGGAAAAAGGCCCCTGGCAGGCACCCCGTCAGCGCCGACAGCATCGAAATCGATAGCGGACAGGTAGTCGCTGATGGCGCCGTCGTAGTCGCTCACGCGGTTGAAGGCGGCCACCGACAGGGCGAACTTGGTCTTGAGGCTGATGGCGCCGGCCTTCATCTCGGCCAGCACGCCGGCGTATTGGCCGGCGTCGGTCAGCACCGCCACGTCGCGCCAGTTCTTGGCCGCGCTGCGCACCATGGCCGGCCCGCCGATGTCGATGTTCTCGATCGCGTCGGCCAAGGTGCAACCGGCCTTGGCCACCGTGGCCTCGAAGGGGTAGAGGTTGACCACCAGCAGGTCGATGGTGTCGATACCGTGCGCTTGCAGCGCCGCCATGTGCCCGGGCAGGTCGCGCCGCGCCAGCAGGCCGCCGTGGATGGTGGGGTGCAGGGTCTTCACGCGGCCGTCCAGCATCTCGGGAAAGCCGGTGTGCTGGGCCACCTCGGTGACGGGCAGGCCGGCGTCCTGCAGCAGCCGGGCGGTGCCGCCGGTGGACAGCAGGCGCACGCCCAGCGCGTGCAGGCCTTGGGCGAATTCAAGCACGCCGGTTTTGTCGGAGACGGAGATCAGCGCAGTGGTCATGAGCAGCGAAGTTTCAAGTCAAGAATGGGTTTTGCCCAGGCGTGGCAAGCGCAGGCAGCTATCGAATCAGGATTTGTCCGTCGTCACCAGGCGATGCTCGATGAGCTTCTTGCGCAAGGTGTTGCGGTTCAGCCCCAGCCACTCGGCGGCGCGGCTCTGATTGTGGTCGGCGTGGTGCATCACCACGTCGAGCAACGGTTTTTCGACGGCGCGGATCAGCATGTCGTACAGGCCGTCGGGCTCGGTGCCGTCCAGGTCGCGAAAGTAGGCTTCCAGGCTGGCGCGCACGCTGTGCTCGATGGGGCTTTGGTTCTGGTTCTTGGTGCTCATGCCTGGGTCGGGGCCTCCACCCCCTGGCCAACGGCTGCGGCAGCGTCGGCCTGCGGCAGGCGTTCGTGCGCCTGCGCCAGTTCGTCAAAAAAATCGGCCACGGCCTGCCATTGCGCGGCGGCGGACTCGATGGCGTTCATGTGGGCGCGAAACGCCTCGCCGCCCGGCAGCGCGCGCACATACCAGCCGATGTGCTTGCGCGCCGAGCGCACGCCGGTGTGCTCGCCGTACAGCGCGTAATGGTCCCGCAAATGCCCCAGCAGGGCGCGCCGCACCTCCAGCACCAGGGGCGGTGCCAGGTCCTGCCCCGTGGCCAGGTGGTGCGCGATGGCGCGAAAGATCCAGGGCCGGCCCTGGGCCGCGCGGCCGATCATCAGCGCGTCGGCGCCGGTGGCGGCCAGCACGGTGCGGGCCTTGGCGGGCGAGTCGATGTCGCCATTGGCCACCACCGGAATGCGCAGGGCGGCCTTGACGGCGGCAATCGTTTCGTACTCGGCCTCGCCCTTGTAACCCTGCTCTCGCGTGCGCCCGTGGACCGTGACCATGTGCACGCCCGCCTGCTCGGCCGCGCGGGCGATGGCCAGGGCGTTCTTGACCTGCGCGCACCAGCCGGTGCGCATCTTCAGGGTCACCGGCACGCCGTGCGGCGCGCAGGCTGCCACCACCGCCTCGATGATGGACAGCGCCAGCGGCTCGTCGCGCATCAGCGCGCTGCCGGCCCATCGGTCGCACACCTTCTTGGCCGGGCAGCCCATGTTGATGTCGATGATCTGCGCGCCGCGGTCGATGTTGTAGCGCGCGGCCTCGGCCATCATGGCGGCGTCGGTGCCGGCGATCTGCACCGCGATCGGCCCCGGCTCACCCGCGTGATCGGCGCGCCGCGAGGTCTTGAGCGTGTGCCACAGATCGCGCCGCGAGGTCACCATTTCGCTGACCGCATAGCCAGCGCCGAAGGCGCGGCACAGCTGGCGAAACGGCCGGTCCGTCACCCCCGCCATGGGGGCGACAAACAACCGGTTGGGAAGGACGTAGGGACCAATCTGCATCGGGCGCGCGCTGCCGCGGCAAGCGATCGGCAGGGGAAAGGCATGAATTCTAGCTGCCCAAAATTTCAGCAATCAAAATCCTTGCGTACCCCGCGGGGTGTTGGCGCCACCCGCCTACACTTGCGCCTTGGATGGAAGCGTGGTTCAACTCTCTGCTGCAGGCGCTGGCGCTGCCCGAATACGGCTTGTCCACCGTGTTCGTGGTGGCCTTCGTCTCGGCCACCCTGCTGCCGCTGGGCTCGGAGCCGGCGGTGTTCGGCCTCATCAAGCTGAGCCCCGCGCTGTTCTGGCCCGCCATCGGCGTGGCCACGCTGGGCAACACCCTGGGCGGGATTGTGACCTGGTGGATGGGTTGGGGGGCGCACCAGATGCTGGATCGCTACCGCCACTCGCCCACCCACCTGCGCGCGCTGGACTGGCTGCGCCGCCTGGGGCCGCGGGCCTGCTTTTTCTCCTTTCTGCCCGTGGTGGGCGACCCCCTGTGCGCCGTCGCCGGCTGGCTGCGCCTGCCGCTGGCCCCCTGCGCCGGCTGGATGCTGGCCGGGAAATTCGCGCGCTACCTGGTCATGACGGCCGGCCTGCTGTACCTGTGGCCCCAACCCGTAAGCCTGGCGCCACCGTGACGGCCCGACCCGCCTGCCGCGACCGCCCATGCCCGACACGACCGATCTGTTTGCCGACCAGGCGCCGCTGGCCGGCACGCGCACGGCGCTGGGGCCTCAGGCCGTGGTGCTGCGCGGCTGGGCGCTGGCGCAGGCGCAGGCGCTGTGGGACACGCTGCAAGCCGTCGTGGCGCAGGCGCCGTTTCGCCACATGCTCACGCCGGGCGGCCAGAGCATGTCGGTGCCGCTGACCAACTGCGGGCCCTTGGGCTGGACCAGCAGCCGCGCCGGCTACCGCTATCGCCCGGACGACCCGGACAGCGGACAGGCCTGGCCGGCCATGCCACCCGCGTTCGGCCGGTTGGCACATGACGCCGCCCAGTCCGCCGGATTCGACGGCTTCACGCCCGACGCCTGTTTGCTCAACTGCTACACGCCGGGCACGCGGCTGTCGCTGCACCAGGATCGAAACGAGCGCGACTTCGGCTGGCCCATCGTCTCGGTATCGCTGGGTTTGCCCGCCACCTTCCTGTGGGGCGGCGCGCGCCGCGCGGACCCCTGCCTGCGCGTGCCGCTGTTTCATGGCGATGTCGCCGTCTGGGGCGGGCGCGACCGCCTGCGTTTTCACGGCGTGGCCCCCATCGGCGCAGGGCAGCACCCCCTCACCGGGGCGCAGCGCATCAACCTGACGTTCCGACGGGCGGGTTAGGGCGCATTTGGGCCGCTGCAACACCATTCGGCCGCTTTCTTGCGTCGTTGGGGCCGATTTTGTTGACTGCGACACACAATGCGGGCATTCAATCGTTTACAGATACTCACGTATGGGCGATGATCGTTAAGATTTCCGTTGTCTGAGCGTTTTCAATGGCCGTTTCCGAATCGTCCCTCCGAGAACCCCTGTCCGCCGCCCTGCCGGGTGTCGGCCGGGCCTTGGTCATGGCCGGAAAAATCAGCCAAAAGGCCGCCGAGGAGGTGCACCGCAAGGCCCTGACATCCGGCGAGGCCTTTATCCCCGAGCTGATCCAGTCGGGCGCGATTTCGGCGTCCGACCTGGCCCACACGCTGGCGCAGGCCTTCTCGGCACCGCTGATCGATGTGGATGCGCTCGATCCGGTGCGCCTGCCCAAGGACTTGCTGGACGTCAAGCTGACCCTGAAATACCGGCTGCTGGCGCTCAGCAAGCGCGGCGGGCGCCTGGTGGTCGTGACGGCCGATCCCTCGGATCACGAGGCCGCCGAAAAGATCAAGTTCGTCACCCAGATGGGCGTTGAGTGGGTGATCGGCGAGTTCGACAAGATCGCCCGTCTGGTCGAAAAGCACGGCAAGTCCGTCGCCGACTCGATGGACAGCATCATCGGCACCGGCTTCGACTTTGACGAGGCCGCCCTGAGCTCGGACGCGCCGCCCGACACCACCGAAGACGCCCCCTCGGACGTCGAAGACGCCCCGGTGGTCAAGTTTTTGCACAAGGTGCTGCTCGACGCCATCGGCCTGGGCGCGTCGGACCTGCATTTCGAGCCCTACGAGCACCAGTACCGCGTGCGCTTTCGCATCGACGGCGAGTTGCAGGAGATCATCTCCCCGCCCGTGGCCATCAAGGAAAAGCTGGCCTCGCGCATCAAGGTGATCTCGCGCCTGGACATTGCCGAAAAGCGCATCCCGCAAGACGGTCGCATGAAGCTCAAGGTGGGCCCTGACCGCGTGATCGACTTTCGCGTCAGCACCCTGCCCACGCTGTTCGGCGAAAAGATCGTCATCCGCATTCTGGACCCCAGCAGCGCCCGCATGGGCATCGAGGCGCTGGGCTACGAGCCCGAGGAAAAGACGCGCCTGCTGACCGCCATCGAGCGCCCGTACGGCATGATCCTGGTCACCGGCCCCACGGGCTCGGGCAAGACGGTGTCGCTCTATACCTGCCTGAACCTGCTGAACAAGCCCGGCGTCAACATCTCGACGGCCGAAGACCCGTCCGAAATCAACCTGCCGGGCGTCAACCAGGTCAACGTCAACGAAAAGGCCGGCCTGACCTTTGCCGTGGCCCTGCGCGCCTTCCTGCGCCAGGATCCGGACGTCATCATGGTCGGCGAAATCCGCGACCTGGAAACCGCCGACATCGCCATCAAGGCCGCGCAAACCGGCCACCTGGTGCTGTCCACGCTGCACACCAACGATGCGCCCACCACGCTCACGCGCATGCGCAACATGGGCATCGCGCCCTTCAACATCGCCTCCAGCGTGATCCTGATCACCGCGCAGCGCCTGGCGCGGCGCCTGTGCGCCAAGTGCAAGCAGCCGGCCGACATCCCGCACGAGAACCTGCTCGATGCCGGCTTTCCCGAAAGCGAGATCGACGGCAGCTGGACGCCCTATCGGCCGGTGGGCTGCGATGCCTGCAACAACGGCTACAAGGGGCGCGTGGGCATCTACGAGGTGATGCCGATCAGCGAGGAGCTGCAACGCATCATCCTGGCCGACGGCAGTGCCCTTGAAATCGCCGAGCAGGCCCGCGCCGAGGGCGTGCGCTCGCTGCGTCAATCCGGTCTGCACAAGGTGCGGCTGGGCGTCACCTCGCTCGAAGAAGTTCTGGCCTGCACCAATCAATAAGCCGATCCAACCGAAATCCACGTCATGGCAACCCAAACCGCAACCCGATCGACGCCGCGCCGCGGCGTCAAGGAATCCGTCTACGAGTGGGAAGGCAAGGACCGCAACGGCAAGGTGGTGCGCGGCGAGACACGCGCCGGCGGTGAAAACCAGGTCCACGCCACGCTGCGCCGCCAGGGCATCATCGTCACCAAGCTGAAAAAGCGCCGCATGCGCTCGGGCAAGAAGATCAAGCCCAGGGACATCGCCATCTTCACGCGCCAGCTGGCCACCATGATGAAAGCCGGCGTGCCGCTCTTGCAGGCCTTCGACATCGTCGGGCGCGGCAACCCCAACCCCAGCGTGACCAAACTGCTCAACGACATCCGCACCGACGTCGAGACCGGCACCTCGCTGTCGGCGGCGTTTCGCAAGTACCCGATCTACTTCAACAGCCTGTACTGCAACCTGGTCGAGGCTGGCGAGGCCGCCGGTATCCTGGACAGCCTGCTCGACCGCCTGGCCACCTACATGGAAAAGACCGAGGCGATCAAGTCCAAGATCAAGTCGGCCCTGATGTACCCGGTGGCGGTGCTGGTGGTGGCCTTCGTGGTGGTTTCGGTCATCATGATCTTCGTGATCCCGGCCTTCAAGGAAGTGTTCACGTCCTTCGGCGCCGACCTGCCCGCGCCCACGCTGCTGGTGATCGCCATCAGCGAATTCTTCGTGCAGTGGTGGTGGCTGATCTTCGGCGGCATCGGCTTCGGGTTCTACTTTTTCATGCAGGCCTGGAAGCGCAACGAGAAGATGCAGATGTTCATGGACCGGCTGCTGCTCAAGCTGCCGATCTTCGGCGAGCTGATCGAGAAATCCGTCATCGCGCGCTGGACGCGCACGCTGTCCACCATGTTCGCCGCCGGCGTGCCCCTGGTCGAGGCGCTCGACTCGGTGGGCGGCGCCTCGGGCAACTCGGTCTACAAGCTGGCCACCGACAAGATCCAGCAGGAGGTGTCCACCGGCACCAGCCTGACCACCGCCATGACCAACGTCCACATCTTCCCCAGCATGGTGCTGCAGATGAGCGCCATCGGCGAGGAATCCGGCTCGCTCGACCACATGCTGGGCAAGGCCGCCGACTTCTACGAGGCCGAGGTCGATGAAATGGTGGCCGGCTTGTCCAGCCTGATGGAGCCCATCATCATCGTGGTGCTGGGCACCATCATCGGCGGCATCGTGGTGTCGATGTACCTGCCCATCTTCAAGCTGGGCCAGGTCGTCTGATGCTCGAACCTCTGTGGTTGCAGGCCGCCGCCGGCGGCGTGCTGGGCTTGCTGATCGGCAGTTTTCTCAACGTCGTCATCCACCGGCTGCCCAAGATGATGGAGCGCCAGTGGGTCGAGCAATGCGCCGACCTGAACGGCCAGGCCGCGCCCGAGCAAGCGCCCTTCAACCTGCTCACGCCGCGCTCGCGCTGCCCACACTGCGGCCACGGCATCCGCTGGTTCGAAAACGTCCCCATGGTCAGCTGGTTGCTGCTGCGCGGGCGCTGCTCCCAATGCCACGCCCGCATCAGCGCGCGCTATCCGCTGGTCGAGATGGCCACGGGCCTGCTCTTTGCGTGGTGCGCCTGGCGCTGGGGCTGGACCCCGGCAGCGGCCGCGTGGTGCGGGTTCTCCGCCCTGCTGGTGGCGCTGACCCTGATCGACTGGGACACCACGCTGCTGCCCGACGATTTGACCCTGCCCCTGCTGTGGGCCGGGCTGATCGCCGCCGCACTGGGCTGGACCGGCGTGCCGCTGGCGCAGGCCGTCTGGGGCGCGGTGGCGGGCTACCTGTCGCTGTGGGCGGTGTACTGGGCCTTCAAGCTCGTCACCGGCAAGGAAGGCATGGGCTACGGCGACTTCAAGCTGTTTGGCGCCCTGGGCGCCTGGTTCGGCTGGCCGGCGCTGGCGCCCATCATCCTGATGGCGTCGGTGATCGGCGCAGTGATCGGCATCGGCATGAAGCTCTCGCACGCGCTGCGCGAGGGCGGCGTGATGCCCTTTGGCCCCTTCCTGGCCCTGGCCGGCCTCACGGCCATGGTGTTTGGCCCGGCGGCCATCCTGCGCGTCATCGGCTTGTAGGCCATGGCCGGCCGCGCCCCGCCCCTGCACCTGGGCCTGACCGGCGGCATCGGCAGCGGCAAGAGCACGGTGGCCGCCCTGCTGGCCACGCATGGCGCCGCCATCATCGACGCCGACGCCATCTCGCGCGCCACCACGGCCGCCGGTGGCACTGCACTGCCGGCCATCGCCGCCGCCTTCGGCCCGCAGTCGATCGGCGCCGACGGTGCACTGGACCGCGCCACCATGCGCGCGCAGGTGTACGGCAACCCCGGCGCGCGCCAACGGCTGGAGGCCATCATCCATCCGCTGGTCAGCCAGGAGATCGAGCGCCAGACCCGCGCGGCGCACCAGGCGGGCCATGCCTGGCTGGTGTTCGACATCCCCCTGCTGGTGGAAGGCGGCGCGCGCTGGCGCGCGCGGCTCGATCGTGTGCTGGTGCTCGACTGCCCGCCCGAGGTGCAGGTGGCGCGCGTGATCACCCGCAGCGGCCTGGCGCGCGGCGAGATCGAGTCCATCCTGGCCGCGCAGGCCTCGCGCGCCCAGCGGCTGGCGGCCGCCGACTGGGTGCTGTTCAACGGTGAAGATGTGTCGGTGCGTGAACTGGGTGTCCAGATCGACATCCTCGCGCGGCGCTTGGGGCTATGATGCGCCCCAGCCTGGAAGCCCGCGCGTGATTCTGTACGAGTACCCATTCAACGAACGCATTCGCACTTATCTTCGGCTCGAGCACCTGTTCGGCCGCCTGGGCCAGTTGTTGCCGCGCGAGGCGGCGCTGGACCACCACTTTGCGCTGGTCACCCTGTTCGAGATCATGGACGTGACGAGCCGCGCCGACCTGAAGTCGGACGTGCTCAAGGACCTGGAAAAGCAAAAGTCGCAGATGGCCGCGTACCGCGGCAACCCCGCCATCTCGGAGGTTTCGCTGAACGTCGTCCTGGCCCGCCTGGACGACGCCTTCAGCCAACTCAACCAGCAGCTGGGCAAGCCCGGCCACGAGCTGACCGACAACGACTGGCTGATGGGCATCCGCAGCCGCGCCGCCATCCCGGGCGGCACCTGCGGCTTTGATCTGCCAGCCTATCACGCCTGGCAACACGGCCAGGCGGCCAGCCGACGCGCCGATTTGCAGCGCTGGGTGGCCTCGCTGGGGCCCATGGCGCAAGCCATCACGCTGCTGCTGCAAATCCTGCGCGACACCGGCAAGCCGCGCATGCTGACCGCCACGGCCGGTCAATACCAGATGGGCCTGCCGCAGGGCCGCAGCGTTCAGCTGCTGCGCCTGCGGCTGGACGAGTCGCTGGGCCTGGTGCCCGAAATCAGCGGCAACCGGCTGGCGGTGTCCGTGCGTCTGATGCGCCTGCAGCCCGACGGCAAGTTGCAGGCCGAGCGCGTCGACGCCCCCTTCGAGCTGGCGCTGTGCGCATGAGCGCGCCGGGCCGCTCCCAAGCGCGAATCCCGCAGCGCGCAGCGCGCAGGGTTGGTGCAATCTGCGCGCCGGGCCGCTCCCAAGCGCGAATCCCGCAGCGCGCAGCGCGCAGGGTTGGTGCAATCTGCGCGCCGGGCCGCTCCCAAGCGCGAATCCCGCAGCGCGCAGCGCGCAGGGTGGCCCAGTGAACAGCCACACGCCCGCCCCGGCGCGCACCGTGCGCTGCCCCGCGTGCGGCGGCCCCAGCCGCTATGCGCCGGACAACCCCTGGCGGCCGTTTTGCAGCCAGCGCTGCAAGCTGCACGATTTGGGCGACTGGGCCAACGAGCGCTTTCGCGTCGAGGCGCAGGACGAGCCGGATGAGCCGCCCGCGCAGCCGCCGCATTGACCCGGGCACCCACGCCGGATCAGGCTGGTCCACCCACGCCGGGCGGGCTCGTCACGCCGGACGAAGGCGCTCGTCACCCGCCTCCTCGCGCAACCATTGCAGCACGGGCAGCGTGCCCGCCAGCACCGGCTGCACGCCCACCGGCAGGCGCTCCCACGCGGCTTGCTGGCCCTCGCGCATTTGCAGCGCGCCACGCCACGCCGTGACGCGACAAAAATGCAGCCGAACCAGGGCGTGCGGATAGTCCACCAGCTGCTCGCGCCAGCGGGTGACGGCGGCAGGATCGATTGCCACGCCCAGCTCTTCGTGCAGCTCGCGCGCCAGCGCCTGCTCCACGCTCTCGCCAGGCTCCAGCTTGCCGCCCGGAAACTCCCAATAGCCCGCATAGACCTTGCCCGGCGGGCGCGAAGTCAGCAGGAAGCGGCCATCGGGCTGAGTCAGGATGCCGACGGCCACCTCGGTCACCGGGCGTTGCCCGCCCTCGGCACCGTCCTGGCGCGGCAGGTGCGCGTCGGCGCGAATCGGCGCGCCGGTCACGCCGCGGCACCGCGGCCCATGAAGTCGCGCGCGAACTGCCAGGCCACGCGGCCCGAGCGCGAGCCGCGCTCGAGCGCCCACACCAGGGCCTCGGGCCGCGCGGCCTCGATCTGCGCGGGGCTGGCGCCCAGGGCGCTGAGCCACTGGGCCGCAATGGCCAGATACTCGGCCTGCGTGAAGGGATAAAAGCTGACCCACAGGCCAAAGCGCTCGGACAGTGAAATCTTTTCCTCGACCACTTCGCCGGGGTGCACCTCGCCATCCTCGGTATGGGTGTAGCTGAGGTTTTCCTTCATGTACTCGGGCAGCAGGTGGCGGCGGTTGCTGGTGGCGTACACCAGCACGTTGGGGGTGCTGGCGGCCACACTGCCGTCCAGAATGCTTTTCAGCGCCTTGTAGCCGGGCTCGCCTTCGTCAAAGCTCAAATCGTCGCAATAGACGATGAACTTCTCGGGTCGCTCGCTCACCACCTCGACGATGTCGGGCAGGTCCACCAGGTCGGCCTTGTCCACCTCGATCAGGCGCAGGCCCTGCGGTGCAAAGGCGTTCAGGCAGGCCTTGATGAGCGAGGACTTGCCGGTGCCGCGCGCGCCGGTCAGCAGCACGTTGTTGGCCGGCCGGCCTTCGACGAACTGGCGCGTG
>Ga0208825_1002180_pt1 | contig 13394 bp, 7 predicted proteins | sample AD_UKC113_MetaG_FD_184450 | JGI IMG/M metagenome (GOLD analysis project Ga0208825, IMG submission 184450) | Active sludge microbial communities of municipal wastewater-treating anaerobic digesters from Hong Kong - AD_UKC113_MetaG (SPAdes)... | ecosystem: Engineered > Bioreactor > Anaerobic >...
CGTCAGCAATGACGAACGGCAGATTACAAAGAAAGTCAACGTCTCAAATCCTATTTAATAGGAGTTTTCTCATAACAAACAGTGCGGTTTTCGTTTTTTCTCCCCTTTGTTTATACCGCCTTTTGTAATTTTGCCGTTTCGAGGCTACGATTGATTTCCGAGAGAATTTCCCAAGCTTTTTCTACCGATGTTACTTTGAGGAAAATAATGGATCGGCGTCCGTTTTTTTCACGGAGTTGACATTGATGCGGATGAGAGGCAGCATACCTCAGTATTTCGCCAAAAGTATCGGATTGATAGTAATGAGATTTTTGATTGGAAACGAGATAAGTCGTCATTTGTTGATTTTTCAGAACCATTTTTTCGATACCCAAATTTATGGCCATCCATCGCAAACGTACCATCAAAATAAGGCTTTTTCCCTGAGGTGGAATTTTACCAAAGCGGTCTTCCAGTTCCTTTTCAAAAGCTGCCAATTGGTTTTCGTTTTCAATACTGTCGAGCTGTCGGTACAGATTGATACGTTCGGAAACATTTTCCACATAATCGGGAGGAAACAGTAATTCCAAATCGGAATCAATCTGACAATCGGTTACATAAGTACCACCAGTTGTGGTTTTTTCTTCCACTTCGGCATACAGGTCGGCAAATTCTTCATCTTTCAGTTCTTGAACGGCTTCGTTGAGTACCTTCTGATAAGTTTCGTAACCGAGGTCGGCTATGAATCCGCTTTGTTCTGCTCCCAACAAATTCCCTGCGCCACGAATGTCCAAATCCTGCATGGCAATATTGAATCCGCTACCCAAATCGGCAAAAGTTTCAATGGCTTCGAGCCGATGCCGGGCTTCGGTAGTGAGCAATTGAAATTCGGGCGTTAGCAGATAACAGAAAGCTTTTCGGTTGCTGCGGCCTACTCTTCCTCTGAGTTGATGCAGATCGCTCAGTCCGAAAGTATGTGCATTGTTGATAATAATGGTGTTGACATTCGGGATGTCGATACCGGATTCGATAATGGTAGTGGCTACCAGCACATCATAATCGTAATTGATAAAGTCGACAATGACTTCTTCCAGTTCGTCGGGTGGCATTTGACCGTGTCCTACGGCAACGCGGCAACCGGGTACAAGCCTTTTTATCATGGCCTGAATGGAATAAATATTCTGTATGCGGTTGTGTACAAAAAATACTTGTCCGTTTCTGTTCATTTCCAGTTGAATGGCTTCACGAATTACATCTTCGTCGAAACGGTGAATTTCGGTTTGAACCGGATAACGATTGGGCGGCGGAGTGGAAATGATGGACAGGTCTCTGGCTCCCATCAGCGAAAATTGTAAAGTTCGAGGGATGGGTGTGGCAGTCATGGTTAAGGTGTCCACATTAACTTTCATCTGTTTCAATTTTTCTTTCACTGCAACGCCAAATTTCTGTTCCTCGTCGATAATCAGCAATCCGAGATCTTTGAATTTTACCGATTTTCCAATCAGTTTATGGGTTCCGATGATGATGTCGATTTCACCTTTGGCCAAACGTTCGAGAATTTCTTTTGTTTCCTTTGCCGATCGAGCTCTGGTGAGATATTCCACATTGCAGGGAAAATCGTGTAATCGGTCTTTGAATGTATTGTAGTGTTGTACGGCGAGCACGGTTGTAGGAACCAGAACGGCAACTTGCTTGTTGTCGGCAACTGCCTTGAAAGCAGCTCTGATGGCTACTTCCGTTTTGCCAAAACCGACATCGCCACAAATCAAGCGATCCATAGGCAAAGTCGATTCCATGTCTTTTTTTATTTCAACCGTAGCTTTCGTTTGGTCGGGTGTATCTTCGTAAATAAATGAGGCTTCCAATTCTTGTTGAAGATAAGTGTCGGGCGAAAACCGAAATCCTTCTTCTGCTTTTCGTTGAGCATAAAGTTTTATCAGTTCGCGTGCTATATCTTTAACTTTAGATTTGGTTCTTTCTTTCAGTCGCTCCCAAGCTCCCGAGCCCAATTTGTTGATGTGGGGAGATTCACCTTCTTTTCCCTTGTATTTTGAAATGCGATGCAGGGAATGAATGCTGACAAAAAGAATATCGTCATCCTTGTAAATCAATTTAACCATTTCCTGCATTTTTCCGTTTACTTCCGTGCGCACCAGGCCGCCAAAAACTCCGATACCGTGATCGACATGTACCATGTAGTCGCCAATTTTCAGCTGATTGAGCTCCTTTAAGGTCATTACCACTTTTCCCTGACGGGTTTTATCGGTACTTAACTGGTATTTGTGAAAACGGTCGAAAATCTGATGATCGGTGTAACACAAAAGCGAAAGGTCGTGATCGACAAAACCTTCGTGAAGAGTGGATTTAATGGGTTGAAAAGGGATATTGTCGCCTCGATCGGCAAAAATGGCAGCAATGCGATCCGTTTGTTTCACGCTGTCGCTCATGATGTAAATGCGGTAACCTTCTTCGATTTTCTTTCTCAGATGATCGCTTATCAAATCGAAGTTTTTATGAAAAACCGGCTGTGGTGAGGTATTGAAAGAAATTTGGCTCGAAGTTTTGAAAAAAGTTCTATCGGTTCCCCAGTCTATTTTTCTAAATGGTTCAATGAGTTCCAGCCACTGGTCTCCGGTAATCATTGTTTTGTGAAGATGCGGCGTTTCATGTCCTTCGGAATTTGCTTTTACCAAAAATTCATCATAAAGCTGATTTATGCGGTCATGAATAAAATTTGGTTGCGTGAAACTCAGCAGGGTATTTTTAGGAATAAACTCAAAAAAGGAAACATGAGGCAATTTATTTTCCCGCTGAAGATCGGGGACAATTTCAATTTCTTGCTTTTCCTCTTTGGACAGTTGGGTTTCGATATCGAAAACACGAATGGATTCTATTTCGTCGCCAAAAAAGTCGCATCGATAGGGCAATTCATTGGCAAAGGAAAAAATATCCACAATTCCTCCTCTAATCGAAAATTGCCCGGGTTCATATACGAAGTCAACCCGTTGAAAACCAAAGTCGAACAACAATTCGTTGATAAAGTCGATACCGATATTTTCGCCAATGTGAAGTTTCAAGGTTTTTTGACGCAAACTTTGAAGCGAAACAATTTTTTGCATGATCGCGTCAGGATAGGTAACAACCATGCACGGCTGAGAATTATTGGCAAGGCGGTTCAGTACTTCGGTTCTTAAAATATCGTTGGCAGCGTCGAGTTGCGACAGTTTGATGGCTCTTTTGAAAGAGGAAGGGAAAAAATAAATCTCGTTTTCAGACAGCAACAGTTTCAGGTCGTTGTACAGATATCCTGCTTCGTCGGCATCATTCATTATTATAATATGGTGCTGAGGAACGGCTTTGAACAATGACGAAAAAACGAGTGCAGATGACGAACCGCTCAAACCGGAAATTTTTAAATTCTGTTCGAGTGAATTTGCCCATTCTTTTACCCGCAACATCTGGGGGTGATGAGCATAAAGTTGTTGAAATTCAGAGATATTCAATATACAAATTAACTATTTTAAATGCAGTTGCCAAAAGCAACTTTCAGTATTCTGTTTTATTTGTTGTGTTTTTCCATGTTTCAAATGCTGCAAGGGCTTCCTCTCTGAGCAGTTGTTGCGATTTTAATTTTCTGTCTTCAGGCTTCAGATTTATTTCTTCGTAAATGAAGGAATCGTCAAATCCGGCATTTTGGGCGTCGGCTTTGGTGTTGGCAAAATACATTTTGTCGAGATGAGCCCAATAAATAGCACCCAGACACATCGGGCAAGGTTCGCACGAAGTATAAATTTCGCACCCCGACAAATCAAAATTTTTCAGTTTGCCGGCTGCTTTTCTGATGGCCGTTATTTCGGCATGTGCAGTGGGATCGTTGTTGGATGTAACACGGTTGACACCGGTTGCAATGATTTTCCCATCTTTCACGATTACCGCACCAAACGGGCCTCCTCCTTTTTTTATATTCTCCAAAGACAATGCAATTGCTTTGCGCATCATTTTTTCTTGAAACTCCATGTCGTTGACGTATTCTACAGTTTCTTTTTGGTTTTTGAAACAAATTGAGTTAGTTAAGAGTTGTTATGAAAAAGCCAATAAGTATTTAATGGTTTTTTCATACAACACTAATTTTTCCATTAATCAACAAACTTAAAAGTTTATTTCGCAGTTGTTTTTTACAGCTTAATTTGTGGATTGCGCTATTCTGTAGTCGTTCCATTCTAACTCTAATTGTGTAATTTTGGCTTTATCAATTTTCTTATGATTATGTTGCCCAATTTTCGTGATGTCAAAGTTACAAACCAATGCTTCGACAACGCTTCGGCGATTTTCTATTTTTCCACCGTTGTGGTAAAAATGATCCATCGTTACGATATTGAATTTTTTCCAATACTTGTCAATCATTTCGTTTTCACGCCAGTCATTGTGGTGCCATGTGGAAAGAATAAATTTTGCCTTCGTTTCAGAGAGCAAATGAAACAGTTGTTCTTCGTCATTTTCCGTCCAACCGTTGTAATAATCGACGTGCCTTCCAAAATAAGGAGGATCGCAATAAATGAGGTCATTTTCAGCAGCAAGGGGAATAATTTCGGCAAACGACCGATTGTAAAATGTCCAATCGGGTTCAGGTTGAATAATCTGTGAAACGGCAGAAATTTGGTTTACAATTTTAGTAATGTAAGCAGCCGAAAACCGGCTGGGTTTTTTGCAAAATGGGATATTCCAATTGCCTTTACTCCCAAAACGCATCATTCCGTTAAAACCCGCACGGGAAAGAAAAATAAAGTCGTAAGGCGAATATTCCCCGCTATTGAAACGTGAACGAACTTTCAAGTAATGTTCGTAACCGTTGTTTTCAGCTTCCTGCAGCAAATGTCCCTCTTTTTCGAGATATGCTCTCATCGACAGCGGAGTAATTTCTTTCTTTTGTAAGGCTTTATAGAAGTTAATAATGTGAGGATTTGTGTCGTTTAAAATTGCATTTTTGTAACCGGAATTGAATGCAACAACTCCTGTTCCCAAAAAAGGTTCGATCCATCGACCCTTTTGCTCGGCTTTTGCTGAAAGGTCTTTAATCCAAGGAACAAGCTTGGTTTTAATTCCTTGACTTTTAATAGGAGGCACGATTATCTTCATTTCTCTTCCGTTTCATACGTTTTTGTTCCGATTTTATCCCAAAGGTCGGTTCTACCCTTAAACGCTAAAAAATCCTTTAATGACGTAATCTTGATCGTTTTTCCGTTTTTTATCATTGATAAAGAGCCGTAATTTATCCAGTATTCATCAAACCACTCTTCGCCTAATTGACTGAAAATGCCGTTTTCGTTGCGTAAATCTTGGATACTTAATGTAGAACCAATGTTCGCAGTATTTCCTGAACCTTGTTTGTCGCTTGCTATTTTCCATTTTTCGGCAACAAAAAACTCAAAGTCCTTGATTACAGAAGTGATGGATTTTAAATTCTCAACAGTTGTAACTGCTCTTTCTCCCACTTTTTTGACAGATTGATTGTATTGTTCTTCTTGAAATTCTTTTACTTGATATATTTCGGTTTCAGAAACATCTTCCTTTAAATCTGTTCTCGTGTATATGATACCTAAACAATAGTGTCCCAAATATTGATTGTACGGAAATTGAATATTTTTCTTTTTGTCTCTTTCCTTGAAATAGCTTCCATGACTTCCCAATGTAAAACTTGCAATTCCGTTTTTCTTCCGATAAGTGGTTTTCAGATCAACTGCAAATTTTATATTTTCATTTCGTTTATGAATAAATGTAATATCAGGATAGTAGTTTTGATGTTCTGTCAGAATAATATTAAAATCATTTTCTTCAGCAAATTGCAGTATTTGTGGAAAAATATGGATTTCAAGAATTTTAGATATAATTTTAGTGTCGGACGAAATAGTGTAAATGTTTTTGTAAATATCAATAAATCCTTTTACCGTCCAATCGCCGCTTTCAGTTGAGACGTACTTTTCAAGTTTATTGACAAGCTCGTCCAACGCATTTTTGAAAGCTGTCTTGTAGTTGTTTTTTTCTTCAACATTCATCATACAAAATTAGTAAATAATTAGCATTTTCAAGTTATTGATTTCGCTAATTTTTGTGATACTTTCAATACAAAAATAATAATTTTTGAGCAAACAGTCAATCTCCTCTTAAGCAAATCCGTTTTTTTGAAGAGAGACTTTTCTTTCAAGTGGAGTTTTTTTGATTAGGAGTTGAAGCAATTTTGATTTTAAGAAAATTTAATAATGAAAATTTCAGTTTTATTTTATCATTTGGGGCATTGTTTTTTTAAATACTTTTTCAGATGATAAAACAAATAGTATTATTTTGTAATATTATTCACATTTTCTGCGTTTTTTTGTTTTTTAGGTTGTTTCAATTTTGTTACATTGTTTATAACTTTTGGTTTCAATGATATGTGATATTAAAAAAATAGAATATATTTGCCATGCTTATCTTAAAAAATTAAAAACTAAAAAAGAGAATTCTTATGAGAAAAGTATTTTCATTTCTTTTTATGATGATGCTTGCGCAGTTTGCATTTTCGCAAGCTTCAGTTAAAGGGGTGGTAGTGGATAAAGCTACCAACGAACCTTTGGTTGGAGTAAGTGTTCTTCAACCTGCTTTGGGAATCGGGACTACAACTTCGCTTGATGGAAGTTTTTCTCTGAGATTGCCTGAAGGGAAACATGAACTCAGGTTTTCTTATGTTGGCTACTCGACAAAGATTGTTCAAATTTCTTCTAACAATGTCAATTTGGGAGTGGTACAAATGGAGTCGGAAGCCATTGGCTTGAATGACGTTACTGTTACTTCTTCGTTGGCTATTCGCCGTAAAACGCCTGTTGCTCTGTCAGTAATAGAGCCTTTGGTAATTGAAGAAAAGCTGGGTACCCAGGAATTTCCTGAAATATTAAAATCCACTCCGGGTGTATATGCAACCAAACAAGGTGGTGGTTTTGGCGATTCACGTATCAATTTGCGTGGTTTTGAATCAGCCAATATCGCCGTCATGATCAATGGCGTTCCCATGAATGACATGGAGTGGGGAGGCGTTTACTGGTCGAATTGGGCCGGACTAAGCGATGTTACCCGTTCTATGCAGGTTCAAAGAGGTTTGGGCGCTTCCAAAGTTGCTGCTCCTTCGGTGGGAGGTTCCATCAACATAGTTACCAAATCGACCGATGCAAAAAAAGGGGGCTCTTTTTCCTATTCCATTGGGAATGATGGCTACAATAAAATTTCGTTCAATGTCTCCACCGGACTTTCCGAATCGGGCTGGGCTATGACATTTTTGGGAGCAAAAACTTGGGGAAATGGTTACATTCAGGGCACCGACTTTGAAAGCTATTCTTATTTTGTCAATATCTCAAAAATTATCAATATCAATCATCAAATATCGTTTACAGCTTTCGGGGCTCCTCAATGGCACAATCAGCGATACAACGGCGACAAACTGCTAATACCTGAATGGCAAAAACTCAAAGACGGTTATAAATTTAATCCCACTTATGGTTTTGATGAAAATGGTCAGCATAAAACGGGTAATTACAATCATTATCACAAACCTCAGTTATCGTTGAATCATTATTGGAATATGAACGACAAATCGAGTCTTTCTTCGGCTTTGTATCTTTCCATTGGTAATGGAGGCGGTTATGGTTGGAGAGGAAACACAGGCACCTTGATGTATGGGACCAATACGGCAACCGGTTTATTGAATACCACTTACCGTACTTTGGATGGTTATATGGATTATGGAAAATTACAGGCAGAAAATGCAGCCAATCCGAATGGTTCACAAGCCGTAATAGCCGATTCGAGAAATAACCATACCTGGCTGGGTTTGCTTTCAACTTTTACTACCAAATTCGGACAAAATATAGATTTTTACGGAGGGCTCGACTTGCGTTACTATGCCGGGATGCACGATGCAGTACTGGTTGATTTGATGGGTGGAAAATTCTTTATCGATCCTGCCAGAGTGAATGTTAAAAACTCGGTGAATGCCGGTAATCCTGCATACGTCAACGAAAAACTGCAAGTAGGAGATATCGTTTATCGCGACAATACCGGTTATGTGGCTCAGGAAGGCGTTTTTTCACAGGCCGAATATTCCAAAGGAAAATTGAATGTGTTCTTGGCCGGTTCTTTGTCGAACAGCACTTACTGGAAAGTGGACCGTTTTTATTACGACAACCAAAAATCGGATTCAAAAAGCTTTATCGGTTTTACCGCCAAAACCGGTGCCAACTATAACCTTACCGACAAACACAATGTTTTTGCCAATATCGGTTATATTTCACGCGCTCCGTTCATGTCGGGCGGTTATTTTGTAACTATTCATACCAGCAATGCCGTAAATAAAAATGCAGTCAACGAAAAAGTTTTTTCAACCGAATTGGGATACGGTTATCGTTCAAAATTTTTAACGGCAAATGTGAATCTTTATCGTACCGCTTGGATGGATAAAACTATGGTTCGTTCTTTCGGCTCCAATTCGGATGATGGTGTTGTCAATCTGAAAGGTGTAAATGCTCTTCATCAGGGTTTGGAAATTGACCTTGTAAGCAAGCCTGTTAAGAATCTTGAACTTACCGGAATGTTGTCGCTTGGAGACTGGGAATGGACCAGCAACGCTACGGGATATGTGTTTAACAAAGATGGACAGCCGGTCAATGCAAGTGGTTCCACAGTGGATAAAAATGGAAATACCATTCAAATGTTTTCGGCTGATCATGCATTTGTCAATTTGAATTTGAAAGGTGTCAAAGTTGGTAACTCGGCTCAAACCACTTTTGCTTTGGGTGCAAAGTATAATTTCCTGAAAGATTTTTCAGCAGGATTGGATTATACGCATTATGCCCGCAACTATGCCAATTTTACCATTACGGCTAATGTTGGAACAACCAATTATACCACGCCGTGGAAAATCCCGGCAGCAGGAATTTTTGACTTTAATGCCAATTACAAGTTTAAGCTTCAGGGATTTGATGCTTCCTTGAATGGGGTGATCAATAATTTGCTCGATCAGGTATATATTACTGATGCACAAGACTTGACCCCTACAACTTCTGCTTCCGATGAATGGAAAAATACCGCTGTGTTGTATGGTTTTGGAAGAACCTATTCTATCAGTTTGCGAGTTCGATTTTAAGTAAAAATAATTTTTAGTCATTAAGATAAAACAACTCAAGAAAAAAAGCTGGATTTTCAGGTATTTTTCAGCAAGTTTTACAAATAAATTAAAATTACGACGTATGAAAAAGCTTTTAATTTTTATCCTGTCATCCATAATGATTGCATTGACCTTTTCGTCGTGCGATTATAATGAGGAAAATTTTTCCGGGTTGGATGAAATGGCAGCCTATAAAGATGTAGTCAATTACGAATATACGATTTCCGAATCAGATTTTACTACCATCATTTCGGCATTGCGAGCCAATAAAAATGCCCAAGATTCTGCCACCGCCACTTTATTGAGCAGCAGCAAGATTTTCTCTGCAAGTGCTCCTGCTTCCACTTTAGTGCCTTATGTGTTGAAAAGCAAATTTTATGGTGCAACTACTGGCTCTGCCGCTAAAGTTACCTATCAGTATAAAACAGGTTCGTACCAGTATTATCTGCTCACCCAGACCGATTATAAAACTATTTGGCAGCAGGATTTCATTTACGCACTTACACCTTCCAAATCTCCACAAAGTGTGTTGCCGGGATTTTTATCGCAAAAGTTCCCTGCAGCAAAGGAAGGCGATATTAAAATTTTGGAATATTCCTATTCTTCTGCCGACCCTGTAACATCCGAAGTGCAGCTTCAGTACTTTAAAGAAGATTTTGAATCTTACGAAGCTGGTTCTGGAAAAACGATTCCTGCTTCTGCCGGCAATTCTTTTATTCTGAACAAGGACTTTCTGGGAACAAGAACGTGGGAATGTCGCACATATTCGAATAAATATGCACAGGTAACCTCCAATGCTTCAAACAGCGAAAATCAGGTTTGGCTGATAACCAAGCAAATTGATTTGACGGATGCCAATGTTCCAACGTTAACTTTTGACGTTAATGTTGGTTTCTATAATGCTGATTGTCTGAGTGTTCTGATTTCAGAAAATTTTGATGGCACGGAAGCCGGTGTTGCTTCAGCTACATGGACAGATGTTACATCAAGTTTTACTCTTCCACAAACTCCAACTATTAATTATGGTACATTAGCTTCTGCCGGTACGCTTGAGCTTTCTGCGTTTAAAGGGAAAAAGATTAATGTGGCATTCAAATATACCGGAGATGGGCGAACAGATGCCAATCCGAAAAAAACCACCACTTATCAGGTCGATAATGTCGTTATTTCGGATACCAAAACGGTAAGCACAGTTTCAGAAACAACAACTAAATTTTCATATTATATTTATCAAAACGGACAGTGGAATTTTGTAAATGCTTCTTTCTACCAATTGGTTGATGAAGATTATACTTCAATGGGTGTTGCTACTTTGAACGCGACTACAGCTCCAAATTATTTGCCGATATTGCTCAAAATCAAATTCCCGTTTGCCCAGGAAGGAGCTACGAAAGTGGTGGTTTACAAAACAAGTGCCACCAAAAATGCAGCCGATGAATATATTTACAAGTCGGGAGTTTGGTCGCCTATTTCGCTGATTGAAACCAGAACGGAACAATTTGTTTTTGCAGGCTGGGAAAATGGTGGTTGGATTTTTGACCCAACATTGCGTGTAACCATGAAAAAAGGCACCAATCCGACGGATGACTATATGTTGGTTGTAAACTATGTAAAAGATAAATATGGAACAGAAACTCCATCCTTGCTCGGATACTATGGAACCAGTCTGCAATCGGAATATTATTATGGCTTTGCGGCTTATTACGGTAATATTTCTTGGCGGGAATCCGACCGAGCTAAGGATCCGACTTATGCAGCTCTAACCACTGCCGAAGAGAAACAGAATTATCTTGTTGAGCGCACCAAAGAGGGACTTGCTGTTTATCTGAGTTTGAAATTTCCCGATGCCCAGCCAAAAGTAAGCGGCGTTGATTTGTATTGTTATGTTACCACTGCTATTTACAACGGCGTTACCACAACAAATTATGTTTACAAGTATCAGCGTGTTGATGGAGAACCCTTTGGCTGGAAGTATATAGAAAGCAATCCTTTATAATTCTCTTTTTCTTTTTAGTGTTTTCTCAAAAAGCCGGCGTTTATCTGCCGGCTTTTTGGTTAACTGCCTTTTATTATTCAATGAAATGAGTATTTTCTCCACAAAAAACTATTATCTTTGCCAATACTGAATTCAGAAAAAGAAATCAGAAATTTATTGAAAATTATTTTAATAAGATATTCCAATAAAAACATAGAAACATGAAAAAACAATTGAAAATTGCGCTGGTAGCTCATGATAACCGAAAAGCCGACATGGTAGAATGGGCTGTTTACAATGCCGATATGCTTTCGCAACACAAATTGATTTGTACCGGTACGACAGGAAAACTCATTCAAAGGGCTATGGAAGAAAAAGGTGTGAAGGTGGATATTACTTGCATGCACTCCGGCCCTTTGGGCGGCGACGCGGAAATTGCCGCATTGGTGGTACAAAAACAGATTAATCTGGCAGTTTTTCTGATTGATGATTTGAACCCACAGCCACATGAGGCCGATATACAAATGTTGCTCCGTCAGTGCAGAATTCATAATGTTCCCATTGCTTGCAATCGTTACAGTGCCGATTTGATGATTACCAGCACGCTGTGGGACGATGAAAATTACGTCCCGACTGAACCCAAATATGTGAAATTTGTCAGAGAAGATTTATTTAACTTTGAATGAAGTTTTAATTTATGAAACCCACATGTATTGCATTCACAAACACGAATGAATATAATATTCAGACATGTGGGTTCCATCAGACCTTTAAAAAATAAATTATATTCTGATGAAAGTACTTAACAATATTTTTTTTACTTTCAGATAATTATTTCATTTTTAAAATTTTAAAATTAAAATTTTCCGCATCAACAGGGAAAAATTAAAATGAATACTGATGCAAAATATAAAAGAAAGAATCTCGGCATTGCGCAACGAGATGAAAATAAATGATATAGCTGCCTGCATTATTCCGAGTAGCGATCCTCATGCCAGCGAATATATTGCCGAGCATTGGAAAGAGCGCGAATGGATTTCGGGATTTAACGGTTCGGCTGGTACAGTGGTAATTACTTTGACAAGAGCTGCGTTGTGGACCGATTCGCGATATTTTTTACAGGCAGAAAATCAGTTGCAAGGCTCCGGCATGGAGCTTATGAAGGAAGGACTTCCGGAAACTTTGAGCTGGACTGACTGGTTGGCAGAAGAACTGAAAAATAATGAAAAAGTGGGACTAAATGCCCAAATGTTTTCTTACAATGCTTTTACCCATCTGAAAAACGAATTGAACAAGAAGGGAATTTTATTGATTGCTGTCGATTTGATTGGTAAAATTTGGAAAGACCGACCTGCTTTGCCTTCTCAGCCTTTTTATGTTTACGATATTCGTTATGCGGGTGAAACGGCAAGCAATAAACTGGCCTCCCTGCGCGAACAGATGAAAAAAAATCAGGCAGATATTTTTGTGCTTTCGGCTTTGGATGAAATTGCTTGGTTGTTCAACATTAGAGGAAGCGATGTGGATTTTAATCCGGTGGTAATAGCTTATGCAATAATAGAAATCGATAAGGCTACCCTTTTTGTTGATCCTAAAAAAGTTACGGAAAAAACCGCTGCCTTTCTTAAAGAGGAGGGCATAACCATAGAGCCGTACAACGACATCTATTCCCAATTGAAAAAAATTACTGAAGGAAAACGAGTTTTGATTGATGGCTCCAAGTTGAATGCTGCGTTGTATGAAGCTATTCCGCAACATTGCAGCATTATCAATACTATGTCGCCGGTTTTGAAAATGAAGAGTGTTAAAAATAAAATCGAATTGGAAGGTACTCGGGGAGCAATGGTAAAAGATGGCGTTGCGCTGGTAAAATTTTTCAAGTGGCTGGAAGAAAATCTTTTATCTTCAGAAATCAGCGAAATTTCCGCTGCAGAAAAGTTGTTCGAATGCAGGCAACAACAGGAAAATTTTGTTTCGGAAAGTTTCGATACCATTTGCGGTTATGCCGGTCATGGGGCTATTGTTCATTATCATGCCGAACCTGAAACCGATGTCGTTTTAAAGCCTGATAGTCTCTTACTTGTCGATTCGGGTGGTCAATATTTAGATGGAACTACCGATATTACCCGAACCATAGCGTTGGGAATTCCCACTCAGCAACAAAAAATAGATTATACGCTTGTATTGAAAGGTCATATTGCACTTGCAAAAGCTAAATTCCCTACCAATACGCGTGGATCCCAACTCGAC
>Ga0208825_1002182_pt1 | contig 13386 bp, 7 predicted proteins | sample AD_UKC113_MetaG_FD_184450 | JGI IMG/M metagenome (GOLD analysis project Ga0208825, IMG submission 184450) | Active sludge microbial communities of municipal wastewater-treating anaerobic digesters from Hong Kong - AD_UKC113_MetaG (SPAdes)... | ecosystem: Engineered > Bioreactor > Anaerobic >...
CCAGAAATTTTGAAGAAACATTTCTTATTGAAATCCCCTTTTCCTGAAGAAAGTTATATAAGTTAATAGTATCATTGTTACTCTTAAGCTTAAATGATATAAAATTTGTGTACGATTTATACACCTGCGCTATAGAATCTTTTTCTTTTCTAATCTTATTCAATAAATTAAATATTCTCTCTCTTTCATTTATTATATCTTTTTGAATTTTTTGTAGATTATCTTTTTTATCTATAAGTATTTTAGCAATATCAAGTGTAACTTGAGAAACCGGGAAGACAGGAATTACTTTTCTTAACGCCTTCACAACTTCAGCATTTCCGACAAGGTAACCGAACCGCAAGCCAGGAGAAGAAAATCCCTTTGAAAAGGTTCTTAAAATAATTAGATTCGGGAATTGCTCAATATATGGTAGTGCTGTGTGTAAAGAATACTCATAATACGCTTCATCAAGTATTACAAGCTTATTGCTTAAACTTTGAGCAACAAAAATGATATCAGCAAGAGAAAAAAGTGTTCCGGTTGGATTATTAGGATTGGTGAAAATTATAGCCTTTACATTCCTTTTTTTTCCATATTTGATAATTTTTTTTACATCGATATGAAAATCATAATCAAAAATCAAATTATCGATCCTCGAGTTTGAATCTGCTCCAAAAGCTGATCTGGCTTGTAAATTTTCGAGGAGATCGATATTATTTTTTTTATTTTCGATGAGTGGAATTTCAATGAAATTAAGGCCAACAGATCTTCCATAATTTTTATAATCAGGATAGCATGGAACATTTATCAACACATTAGTTCCTTTCTCATTTAAAGCTATGAAAAGATAGTAGAGTAAATCATCAATTCCATTTGCTATCAATATTTGCTCTTTCTCAATCTTCGATGCAGCCTTATTTGATAAATCGTTTAACCACCATACTAGCTTATCTTTCAGAGGTTCTGTATACTCTTCGGTTGGATATCTATTTATTTCAGAATTTTTAAGTTTCAAAAAATCTTCTTCACTAAAAAATGAAAGGGGATTAATATTTGATTCGTTAAGAGCCAGATTAATTTTTGCTCTTTTAACTGAAATCCTGTTTTCTTCTTTGTCTTTCAAATCTTTTCTAAAAAAATATTCCATTATTTCCTCAAAATTAAAGGCATTTACTGCTTAATACTTACCTTCCATCATTATTAGGCATATAAATGTTTAAATTAATATATCCTACTATGTTTACCAGAATTTCAACTTTCGACTGTTGCACTTTAGATTATATTAATAAAGGTATTATTCCCGCACTCTTATCTTTTAACTGAAGTATATTTATATATCGTGAAGAATGTCTGTTAAATCGACTTTATCTGGGTTTGTTAGCTCATCCCGGGTTTTAACTATTATTGGGGCTTGAAGATAGAATTCATTTTTACCAGCTATCTTTTTCCTTCCTCCTGGTACAACCACTGAATTTTCTGGGACTTCAGAATGATATATCTTACCCGATTGTATATCATAAATAGGGGTTGATGCATTTATTATTGTCCCGGTGCCTAGAATAGCACCTTTTCTAATAATTACTCCTTCATATATTCCACAATTTCCACCAATGAAGACATTATCTTCTACAATAACTGGTTTAGCTGCAGCTGGTTCAAGAACTCCACCAATAATAGTTCCTGCTGAGATATGACAGTTTTTGCCTATCTGAGCACAACTTCCTACAAGAGCGAGTGAATCGATCATGCAATTATCATCAACATAAGCACCGACATTAATAAATGATGGTGGCATTATAACGGTTCCTTTACCAATAAATGCCCCTTTTCGCATAATAGCTCCAGGTAAAAATCTGAAAGATTTATCGGAGCCTCTATAATCAAATTTATCGTAATACTGAATCCCATTGTCTTCCCAGCTTTTAAGTGGTGCATTTTTAAAAAATAGCAATATTGCTTTTTTTATCCAGATATTTACATCATACTCTCCATTATCATTTTTTTCTACAATCCTTATATCACCTCTTTCTAGCAAATCAATCGTAACATTAAGATAATCAAGCAAATTAGAAATATCCATGGAAGTATCATTAGTTTTATCTTTAGTTAAACTATTTGAATCCAGATCCCAGTTTTCAATAAAATTTCTTATCTGTTCAATATTCATTTTGAACCTCTTCTCAGCAATATGTAGCAAAGTAGATTTTTTCGTAAAAATAAAAATAGTTTCATATTAAAAATTTAATAAAAATAATAAAAGTTAAAATGGAATTTTAAAAAAAGAAAAATTTAGGATGCTTATATTTTGCAGCTCTTCGCTGTTTATAGTAAAGTCGAAAGTACAAAAGTTGCAAGTCATTAAGAAAAATCTTATCCAATATAAGTTGCCAAGAGCTTACCTATACCTTCTTTAAGTAAAGAAGTTTATTTTGATGTTTGTATCGTTAACTTTTCAGAATATGCGAGTGAAAAACCTAAAAATGCCCAATAATAAAGACCAAAATAAGGATGCCCACTCACGAATTCTGTTAAACCCGCAAAAATATAGTAAATAAACAAAATAATCAAAACAAAAGAAGATGGGTTTTGCTTAATTAAGAACAACTTTAATAATTTTAAGAATACATAAATCAAAAGGAAAATATATCCTATAAAATAGATAAAACCAAATTCTGAAAAAACTTGAAAAATATCATTGTGTCCATTTGTCATATTTAATTTTATATATTTTTTTAATTCCTTATTTGCCCATATATAATTACGCCAGGCATAGGGTCCGGTTCCTGTTAAAAAGCGCTGTTTTATTATCTGAAAAGAAACATATATTGCACCAGTTCTAAAATTTATTTCAGTATATTCACCTTCCAATATCTTCTGCGGATGAAAAATATAATCTAACATGATAAAAGGTAAAGATGTAGTTTGTTTAAGTCTATTTGAATAGACAGCATTTGATGTGGAACTTAGATTATTAATAAAAATAAAGGCCCCCATTAAACAAAGAAATATAAGAAAAAAGTAGATAAATTTTTTCCTTTGTTTATAGATTTTATCTTTAACAATGAATACAACTAAAAGTAATCCTAACAACAAAGTTAAATATTTAAATGCAAAAATAGGGATACGAGATCCAGAAGTAAAGAGAAGAAAAACCAAGGTAAAGAATGAGATAAAAAAAAGAATAAAAATATATGTTGTGACAATGCCACTTTTTTCTATTTCAAAACTTTCAAAATACTTAAATATTGCAAAAATCATAATGAATATGCATTGTGCAATGATATGAGCAAAGGCTATAGAGTTTTGAGTGTGTCCTGTTTGCCTTGATAAAAAAACTGTTGAAAATGACCAACTGTTAATATACAGAATATAAAAAAAAACCACTAATGAAGTAATACAAATGACTATAAAAAAAATTAAATAGTAAGTTACAGATAAATTTAATTTAATTTTTTTATCTTTAAAAATGAAGTAAAATGATAACAGTAGTAAGAAAAATCCAAGGTAGATTGGTAATCTGCTTATTGAAGATTTAATTGAATATGAAAATATTAATGAAATTACAAAACCCGATAACATGAGACAAAAAGAAAATATAAATGGTTTAGAAAATGCATTAAAAATAGGTTCTTTATATTTAAGAAAAAAATAAATAGCAATCAAGATAAGTAAAACCTGAAAAACATACATAGATGAAATTGATAAAAGAGGTGCTGCAATAAAAAAAATTATAAGAATTAGTAAAATTTTATAATTAAAATCTGAATTCATTGGATATCCTTAAATCTTTTTATCTTATAGGCATTTATAAATATTTTTCTTTTTTTATGATACACTAATATTTTTAAAAATCATTTTATTTTTTAATATATTCATAAAATACATCAGCAACTTTTTTTTAGTTTTTATCTAAAAAAGGACAATTATAAAAAATTGCCCTTTTGCCATATTTAAACAAATCTACTTGCATAAATTTTTTTTTGAACTTTATTCGCTCTTCGTTGTTTATAGTAAAGTCGAAAGTACAAAAGTTGCAAGTTCGCGAATAATATATTTATCAATACAACCGAAACTCAGGATAAAATCCTGACAAAATTATTGTCAAATTTAAAAAAAACCTGAACAAACCATAAATAAATCGTAAATTAAAGTTTAAAACTTTTTTATTTGGTATTGCATGCAATTTTTTCTAAAAGGCTTAGCCATAAAAACAAGCGAATGGCAAATTTTTTCCTTATCTGCAAAAACATATTTGAGAAGAGTCTTTTATCTTAATATGATCCTTAAAAAGAAATGGAAGTTGAAAGCGTAAAAATCCAGCTGTTTGCACCAGCTAAAGTGAATTCTCTAAGATTCTCTCCACCAAAAAATGATATTGAATATGAAAATGGTAATACTGAAGGAATGGACAGGGAATGAGTCAAAGTTAATCGATAGCTCTCATCTGTTATATTCATCATAAACATGAAGGAAATAGACATAAAATTTGTTAAAAAATTGTCTTTAGATAACCTTGCAAAAACATAGTATTGACCATAATAAAGTTGTGATCCTATCCCACTACTTAAAGCCAGTTGATAATATGTTTCATCTTCGCTTGTATTTAGCTGATAACCATCTGAATTATAAAAAAATGCTACCATCAATGAATAATCTTTATTTTGGCCAAATGTTTTTGTAAGTTCAATAGTTGTGGAGAATACTGGATTATCTGTATAACTTACTACTGGTCCAACTGCAGGAATAAATACCATGCCAGTAACTTTTGGTGTATATCCTTCCATAGAAAAACTAGCTTCTGCAACTATATCAAAGCCTAACAAATAACCTGAAAGATCAAAACCAAAAATCGATGCTTGATCTTTTGAAAAATATGAGGATAGAGCAAGTTCAAAATCACCAATCGTATAATCAGCTCTTAATGCTAAAGAGGTTGCATCGAGATAATTTGAAATAGTATCAGTATTAGGAAATGTATTGTTGAAATCGAAAAATGCAAAAAAGTTAAACTGTTTTATAGGGATATGTATTCTGACTCCTGGTTTTCCTTCTCGAGAATCGATATCTGAAAATGGATTGTACTTTGCAAAATTTATGAAATCGACTGGAGTCCATATATTTGCTGCTCCCCAATGAATAACCTGTTTGCCTATCCTGAAAAATACTGCATTTTTAAAAGAAAAGTCAAAAAATATCTCTAGAAGATTGAATGAATCATTGAGTTCTGTCAAACTTAAAAAAGGTGCACTTGCTGGTATAGCAGGATCAGAAAATGCTACCAGTGAGTGTGAAAAACTCTCTGAAACAAAAAATTTGGCATATGGTTCATAACGAAGTGAAAGAAAAATTATACCGTTGAAGGCAAGAAAATTGGTATATTGATCAAATTGCTCAGGTACCATCCAGTAGGAAGAAAATTGCAGTGTCCCGCCCAGTAAAATCTGCATTTTCGCAGCATTCTTTGAACTTTCATCTATAGTCTGATCAAACTGACTCTCATCAAAGATACTATCTTCATCACTTTCCTGAGCTAATAATATATTCTGGCTATTAACTATGATCAAAAATAAAAATAAACAAATTAAAAATAGATGCATAACCTTTGTCTTCATGCTATCCTCTCTCTAAAATAATTTTCATTTTTCATTAATATAGATTTTCTTGCAAATTTGCTCTTCACATTTTGGTATTGCTATAATAGTGACAGGTGAACCATCGAAAATCCAAAATACAACAATCGAAAGTCGAAAGACAGGGAAAACACACAGAAAGAATTAAATAGTGAAGCAAAGAGCCTGAAGATTTTTATTGTTTTGATTGTTGCTCTAAGAATGCTTTTGTAAAAACATAATCAGGTATTGGAGCAAAAGAAACAGTTTTTTCATCAACTGTTACCCAGGTTCTACTACCTTCGATCTTATCTTCGGTCATAAACTTTGTCATAAAGAATTTTCCTCCCTTTATAGGCATATACTTTACATAATAAGTAACCTGCATGAGTGTGCCTGAAAGAGAAAAAGCCTCCTGTTTCATTAAAATGTAATCTGAAGTCCTGATATACCACTTCTGGATAGGGTACGAAACATCCATCTGCTTTGCCTTTAACTCTATCACAAAGCAATCTGCCTTATTAACGATAGCATTAGGCAACTTTTTTACATAATAAAGATCAAGAGTTTTCTTGCTTTCAAAATTTTCAGCTTTAGCATCTGTAGAACCAACATTTTCTTTTCTATTCTTATGAATAAATTCTCTGGTTGCCGGCATATACATATAAAGATTATCACCAATTCTGAGATATCCTTTCCCCTTTTCACTATCTGGTTCAAGAAAAATAATGACAAATGCATTATCTTTGTCTCTTCTGTAATATCTTGTTTTAAATAGTTTATCTGGTTCACCACTTTTTTGTTGCAGGAAGATCATCTCTGCTGTAACATCTGTATTCTCAAGATTAACTATGCTTTCCATCTTCTTTATTATTTTCTCAGCTTCCGGATCATTTTTTTCCTCTGCAAATGAAAAAACAAGCATTGATAAAACAAGAAATAAAATGAAAATTGTAAATTTAGTAAGTTTGTTACTTTTAAAATTCATCTATTCTCCTCCAGTTGATTATTAATGAACTGCGTTTAAGGCATCTATTGGTTTTATCTTACCAGCATACCTTGAAGGTAAATATGAAAAAATAGCAGAAAATAAAACAAGAGATAGAACTATACCAAGGATATCTGTAATCTTTGGTATAAGCACAAGAAAACCTTTATTAAAAAGAAATGCAATCTCTGTTGACACATTAAATGAAATGACATTTGTGAAAAGAAATATTAAAAAAAGACCAAAAATAATTCCTGCTACGGTAAAAATCAAGCAAAGAAAGATATTTTCAAAAACATACAATATAACAACACCATTTGAACCAAGTCCTATAGTCCTCATAGTGCCGATCTCTTTCATCTGCTCATTTATAGTCATTCGTATATTTACATAAAGAGAGATAGCTATAACAGCAAGCATTATCGAGGCTATTATTATTGCAAAAAGTCTTATACTATTGATCATCTGGTTCATAGCCGATAATATTTCTTCCAGTGTAAATATAGTGAGATGGTATTTATATTGAGGATTAGAAACAAACATTTCCTTTGATTTGCCACCACCAACCATGAAACTCGCTTCCTCTCGCTTTATCGTAGGTTTTTCAACCATCATATTTGAGTTGCTACCAAGATAAGATAAGAGAATATCACGCTTTGCATCTGAGCCTTTTATAGAATCTGTATATATTAAAAATTGTGAAGTGGAGTTTTCAGGCATAAGCATCACGGTTCTTATATAATCAAAATGAGCGTAGCTTGTTGCCTGGGAGAAGGGATTTATACTTTCATAAATAGCAGCAACTGTGAATGTCGCAGTATTATAGGCTCCATAAACTGTTTTTGTAGATACAATAAACTGATCCTTAACTTTAAATTCAAAATAATCTGCGAACTCTTTTGGTAATAATATGGACGAATTGTCAGAAAGAAAATCATCAAAGCTACCCTCGACTATCTTAATCTGTGATTTTAGTGTCTCTTTTTCTCTATTCAAATCAACACCAACAATTGAAGATGCCTTGGAGTATCCCTTGTTATATATCCTTGCAAACATAGATACTCTTGGATAAATTTCAACTTTAGATGATAAGACATTCCTTATCTTGTTTTCCAAATCATCAGCATTATCTATAAAAGAGTACACTTTACCATCAATTTTAGTTTCTCCAAAGATATTGAGATGACCAACGAAAGATTTAGCAAGATTATTTCCGAAATTAAAGACAACTCCATTTGTAAAAGAAAATAATGCAAGAAGTATTATAGTAACAATTGCATATGTAATGCCGAGGGAATATGTCCTTTTTTTATCTCTAAATATATTTCTAAATGCAATTGCACCAATTATGCGCAAATTCATCTTTATCTCCAATAAATTTTAATATTTCCTGTAAATAAGTATTTTTTTGGTTCTGCACATGTTTTTTTTGTATAAGTTGTACAATAAAACTAAAAGCTTGAAGATAATTTACCAGATAAACCTAAATTTTATAAACTTATTAAGTAATTTACCCCTGGTTCATTAAATAAAAATCAAAACAAACCAGGTGAAATCATATCTTTTCAGACATTGCTCTAACAGGTGGTATTTTCGTTGCAATGCTTACAGGGTAAAGAGTAGCTAAAATAGAAATTATAACTATTATCAAGATTCCCAGTATATAAGGGGAAGGAGTTAAAACAAAATATAGCTTCCCACCACCTATCAATATCTCAGAGAGCATCTTAGGTATAGCCATGCCTTTAATATGAAAATAGATATTTAATGGAACTGTTATTAGTATACCTACCAAAAAGCCAAAAAGATTTACTATAAAGGATTCTGTAATAAACATGTTTCTCACAAAATTTTTGCTGGCTCCTATGGCTCTCATAGTTCCTATTTCGTAGTATCTTTCGTTAACATTTATAATAAGGGTATTCATAATAATTATCCCTACGATAATGAATATTAGCGTAGTCGTAATCATTATAAAGATCTTCATAGTATACGATATCTTATCAAGACCTCCAGCCGCTTCATTCCACTTCACAACCTTGAATTTGTATTGAGGACCAAGCTTTTGAAAGTGTTCTAAACCTTCTTCAAGAGTGATCCCCTTTTTGAGTTTAATTGCAATCATTGTATATCCACTCAATTTAACTTCTTTTAACTCATCAAATTTGATATGTTCGGTAAAATCAACTTCTGATGCGGCAAAGATATCCTCTTCATTTTCTGCACTGAGTGCCTGGTTCATAGTTTCAGACAATGAAGAAGTTTCAAAACCAACAAAATTGAAAAGCTGTGAATATGTTTTCATATCTATTAGCGAAGTTCCCTGAAGAACTCGTTTAAAAGCTCTATGGTTAAATATACCAATGACATTAGTTTTTGTAGCATTAATGCTACCATCCTGTGTAAAAGCAACAAGGGTAACCTGCTGGCCAATTTCAATAGGTTTGCCATACTTTTTCTCATACAAATCTGCCACACTTTTTTCGATCATTATGCCAGGTGTATATTGATCATCATGTTTTGTCTTCTCTGGATTATCGGCAAGCCCAAAGAAACTTCCCTGTAAAACATCAATATTGTTGAAAACCGACCTATACCTTATAGGATCCATCCCGATAATTATATTCATCGAAAAATCTTCGGTATCATCTTCAGCTTTATTTTCCTTTTTTGCATCAACCGGTTCCATTCCAAAATCTAAGGTAACAAAATTTTGAGTATACGGGACAAAGCAATCCACGAAGGGATCTTTATAGAGAACATTTTCTATATCGTCAATATTCTGGATTGTCTGTAAAGGTGATAAAAATGAAAATGGTGAAGGTTTATCTTTTGATCTTTCACTATATATCATCAAATCACCTGTAAAATTGTCTCTAATGGCTTTTTCAGAATAATAACTAACTGAATCTACAAAACTTTGTCCAAAGGTTATAAGAAAAGTTCCAAATAAAACAAGTACAGCTATTGCGATCATTTTGCCTTTATGTCTTAAAATAGAGCGGTAAGCTATCTTTAAAATTTCCATCGCATATCCTTTTTTTCTTTTGAGACCAAATATCTTTAATTCTAACTCAACAGCGCGCCATCATGTATCCTTACAATTCGCTGTGCGTGGTTCATGATATCAGGGTCATGCGTTGAAAAGATAAAAGTCGTCTTTTCAATTTCGTTTATTTTTTTCATAAGAGAAACAATCTTCTCACCCGTTTCGCTATCAAGGTTTGCGGTAGGCTCATCAGCAAGTACAATTACAGGATTCGTAACCAGGGCTCGAGCTATAGCGACTCTCTGTCTCTGACCACCAGAAAGCTCAGATGGTCTATTTTTAATCCTATCTTCGAGTCCAACTTCTTCAATAAAATGCATTACACGCCTTTCCCTTTCCTTTTTTGAAATATTTTTCTTTAAAAGCAAAGGGAATTCTATATTTTCATAGACATTTAAAACAGGAATAAGATTAAAACTCTGAAAAATAAAACCAAGTTTATTTAATCGATAATCTGTAAGCTGTTTATCGTTAAATTTACTAACATCCTGTTCATCTATTTTCACTATGCCTTCAGTTGGTTTATCTATGCAACCTATAAGATTTAGTATCGTTGTTTTACCAGATCCCGAAGGACCAGCAATACAAACGAACTCTCCCTTTTTTATCTCCATCGAAATGCCTCTAAGAGCATGAACTTCAGTTTTATCAAGCATGTAAATTTTTTTGACATCAATAAGCTCAACTACATTCATTTTAACTCCTCTGGAAACTATTTTTTTAATTTTCTCTTTCTTAGCCCTGTTACTTAGTATAGCTTCACTATACAGACAAAAATATAAATATTTTATCCTTATACAAAAACTTAAAATAAAAATACATCCATATGCATAACTGACAATTTTTAGCCATTGCAAAATTTATTACTTTTTGAAAAATAAAAATGCTAAAACATTGATGTGATATATAGAAATTACAAATTAGAAACATAAAAGTCAATATTATGGTAATTATATTTTCAATATTTTTAAAATATTTTGAAAACCAGTCAAAAGATAAATGATTGTTCTGTGTTGAATGAAAAAGTTTTTTTGGAAAATTCATCGTCAACTTTTTCCTCAACTTGAAACTTTTTACTCTGGACTTGCGAATGTTACACTTTTGACTTTATTAAGTTAAAATCCAAATTCTCTTAATGCTTTTTGCAAAGCACTGTAATCTTTTGCTCCACCCTGAGCAAAATCTTCTCTTCCTCCTGCAGAACCACCTGCATTTTTTAAAATATCCTGTAATAATAATTTTGCTGAAACTTTGTTTGTCAAACCCTTGCTGACTGATGATATAGCTGTAATAGAGTTTGAAGATTTATTTATTATTATTATACAACCAGTTTCTTCGGCTTTGAATCTATCTGCATACCGTTTCAAGTTATCAATATTTTCATTTTCTAGATCTAAAAGATAATAATCTATACCATTTTTAGTAATTTTATGATTAAGTAACTTCTTAAAATTACTATCTGCAAGATTTATGCGAAGTTTTTGTAGCTCTTTTTTCATGATTTCATTTTCTTCCAGCATTTTTTCAACAAAAGATGGGATTTGCTCAAAAGATTTTGTACCTGCTAAATATGATGTTTGTTTCAAAATATTCTTGAAATTATTTACTCTGTCAATAATATTAACACCTGTAACAGCTTCTACTCTTCGAGTTCCAGCTGAAACGGAGCTTTCACTGGTGATGGAAAACCCACCGATAAAACCAGTTGTTGGACTATGAGTTCCACCACAAAGTTCAATGCTGAAATCTGGTATTTTTATGACTCTAACTCTATCGCCATACTTTTCTGTGAAAAGAGCCTTTGCGTTCATAGCTTTAGCTTCTTCTAAAGTTAAACCATCATACACTATAACAGGCAAATTTTTAAATATTATGCTGTTAACTCTGCTTTCTATAAGGTTTATCTGCTCATCTGTTAGTGGCGCAGGATGAGGGAAATCAAACCTCAAATAGGATGAACAAACAAAAGATCCTGCCTGCTCCACATGAGAGCCAAGAACCTCTATTAGTGCTTGATGTAGAAGATGAGTTGCGGTATGATTTCTCATTGTTGAATACCTTTTATCGATATCTACAATAAGAAAAAATATTAAGCTATTCATGGCATTTTTATCCAGAACAATATCCTTACCTTCCTCAACAGCAGTGAGGTGTAAAGGTCCTTTCATGGTCTTATATACATTTTCAACTTTCAATATTACTTTTGCATAAGTTTTCAATTGATCTATTTCATTAATTTCTGGATATTTCTTTTCAAGATTAAACCTATTTTGTAGTAACTCAAAATCTTCCTTACTAAATCCTAATATAAAGCCCTCATCTGCAACCTGACCACCTGATTCAGCATAAAATGGAGTTTTATCAAAAAAGATTGCAAGTACCTCATCATTGAAGCTATAAGATAAGATAGAAGATCTTATGGCAAGCTTATCAGGCTTATCTGTATATCCAGTAAAATTACTTTCTCCTTTTCTTAAAATATGCCAGCCATCTTGATCTATCGTAGAAAAATCAAATTGAACTTTTTTGGTTTTTGATTGTTCTCTTTGCTTTTTCATGAGTCTTTCAAACCCTTCTTCATCACACAATATGCCTTCTTCTTCGCAAATCATCCTTGTCAAGTCAAGAGGAAATCCATAAGTATCATGTAGCAAAAATACATCCTCTGCTGATAAAACATTTCTATTTTCTTTTTTAATTATCTCAAGTTTGTCATAAAATAAACCCAGACCTTTATCAAGAGTTCTATTGAATTTTTCTTCTTCACTTTTGATTATTTGCATAATCTGTTCTTGCTTGAGTTTAATTTCTTTATAGTAATCTCCCATCTTCTCTACAAGAGAAGGAACAAGGAGATACAAAAATGGTTTATTAATATCAAGATGCCTTGCCTGTCTTGCAGCTCTTCGAAGAATCCTTCTTACAACAAAGCCTCTACCTTCATTTGAAGGAATGGCACCATCTGCTATAGCAAATGTAATCATCCTTATATGATCGCAGATGATCTGAAAAGGAACCTGCTTTTCTTTAAAACTATAACCTGTTATAGATGTTAATTTTGATATAATAGTTTCAAATAGATCTGTTTCATAATTTGAAGTTACATTTTGAAGAACTGCAGTTATTCTTTCAAGACCCATACCAGTATCAACAGATTTGAATGGAAGAAGAGTAAGCTTTCCTGTCAAATCCCTATTATATTGCATAAAGACCAGATTCCATAGCTCAAGATATCTATCACAACCACAAGTTATACTGCAATCAGGTTTTTTGCAACCAACTCCAGGTCCCTGATCGTAATAAATCTCGCTACATGGGCCGCATGGGCCGGTTTCACCCATAGACCAGAAGTTTTCTTCATCTTTTTTTTCTATATCGCCCAGTCTATATATTTTATTTTCTGGGATACCTATGATATCCTTCCATATACTATAACTTTCATCATCATCCTTATAAACTGAAATATACAATCTATCTTTGTCTAATCCCATTACTGTTGTTAAAAATTCCCAGCTCCATATTATAGCTTCTTTTTTATAGTAATCTCCAAAAGACCAGTTACCAAGCATTTCAAAAAAAGTGTGATGTCTTCCATCCTTTCCGACTTCTTCCAGATCATTATGTTTTCCTGAAACTCTTATGCATTTTTGTGCACTTACAGCTCTTCGTAAATCACTCTTTACTTCTCCTAAAAAAATCTTCTTGAACTGGTTCATGCCAGCATTTGTAAAGAGTAAAGTTGGATCATCATAAGGAAC
>Ga0208825_1002185_pt1 | contig 13361 bp, 10 predicted proteins | sample AD_UKC113_MetaG_FD_184450 | JGI IMG/M metagenome (GOLD analysis project Ga0208825, IMG submission 184450) | Active sludge microbial communities of municipal wastewater-treating anaerobic digesters from Hong Kong - AD_UKC113_MetaG (SPAdes)... | ecosystem: Engineered > Bioreactor > Anaerobic >...
GAGTGCCCGTTGGCCCGGTCGTACTTGCCGCGCAGGAGGGGATCCGCCAGGGTCTCATAGGCCTGCAGCGCCTCCCGAAACCGTTCCGCGGCAACCTCGTCGTGAGGATTGCGGTCCGGATGCCAGCGGAATGCCAGCATTCGAAAGGCCCGCTTGATTTCCTCTTGACTGGCCTGAACGGAAACCCCTAAAATTTTGTAATAACAAGTGCTCATCTCGACCGCTTCAGCAACTGGCTGACTGTCTCCCGCCGGATGCCGATTTTCCGGCCCGTGATGTCTTGCTCGATTGGGGCGAAATCCCGGCAACCACGTGGGTATTGTAAAAACAATGATTTGACAAAACAAGGAAGAATCAGGCCCCGCACCGGATCTTCGTGGAAAGTCCGCCCCGAAATGATTGCCAAAGTTCATACGTGCAGCTTGCTGGGCATCGACGCCATCCTGGTGGAGGTGGAAGTGGACCTTTCCCCGGGACTTCCCGGTTTCTCGACGGTGGGTTTGCCCGACAACATCGTTCGCGAGAGCAAGGACCGGGTGAAGACGGCCCTTCATAACAGCGGGTACCCTTTTCCGTCGGAACGGATCACCGTGAACCTGGCCCCGGCCCACCTGAAAAAGGAAGGGGCGGGGTTTGACCTTCCCATCGCCTTGGGAATCCTGGCGGCCATGGGGATGGTTCACCCACAGCGCGCCCGGGAGGTGGCGGTCGTAGGGGAACTTTCCCTGGACGGGCGGGTAAAGCCGGTGGCCGGGAGCCTCCCCATTGCCATCCAGGCCCGCAGGAGCGGGTACGCGGAGCTGCTCCTGCCTCGGAGCAACGCCTGTGAAGCGGCCGTGGCCGAAGGGCTCTCCGTGCTGCCCGTGGGCCACCTGTCCGATGCGGTGGAATTCCTGAACGGTCGCGCTTCCATCGAACCCGCCCGGTTTGACGCCCAGGGGATCTGGAACACGGACCCCGCATGGGAAATGGATTTCGACGAAGTAAAAGGGCAGGAACACGCCAAGAGGGCTCTGGAGGTGGCGGCGGCCGGCGGGCACAACGCCCTGATGCTGGGTCCCCCCGGGGCGGGTAAGACCATGTTGGCCCGAAGAATCCCCGGAATTCTGCCCCTTCTTTCCTTCGAAGAGGCCCTCGAGACCTCCAAAATCTTCAGCGTGGCGGGCCAACTCCACGAACCCCTCATGGTGGTGCGGCCGTTTCGGGCCCCTCACCACACCATCTCCGATGCCGGGCTGGTGGGAGGCGGCCACATCCCGCGGCCGGGGGAGGTGAGCCTGGCTCACAACGGGGTTCTCTTCCTGGACGAGTTCCCGGAATTCCGGCGAAACGTCCTGGACCTGCTGAGGCAGCCCCTGGAGGAGGGCAGCGTCACCATTGCCCGGGCCGCCATGTCCCTCACCTACCCGTCCCGCTTTATGCTCATTGCGGCCATGAACCCGTGCCCGTGCGGGTACGCGGGAGACCCCGTGCGGACCTGCCTGTGTTCCCCCCACCAGGTGCTTCGCTATCGGGGACGCATCTCGGGGCCCATCCTGGACCGCATCGATCTTCACATCGAAGTCCCCGCCCTCAAGTACGAGGAGCTCCATTCGACGGAGCCCGCGGAGCCCTCCGCCCGCATTCGGGAACGGGTGATCGCATGCCGGGAAAGGCAGCTCGAACGATTTGCGGGCCAGGGCATCTACTGCAACGCCCTCATGAAGCCCAAGGCCATCAAGAGCCACTGTCGGCTGGACTCGACCGGGCAGAGCCTGCTGGAGGAGGCCATCCGGCGCCTGGGCCTGAGTGCCCGGGCCTATCACCGCATCTTGAAGGTGGCAAGGACCATCGCCGACCTCGAAGCCCGGGAGTCCATCGCCCCCCATCACCTCCTCGAGGCCATCCAGTACCGCTCCCTGGACCGCGCCCTGTTTTGAAAGCGGGGTCAGGTCTCCGTTTGACTTTTATTATGGATCGGAGTAGCGTCGTTTCATGAGCAGACCCTTACGCATCGAATATCCCGGGGCCTGGTATCATGTGATGAACCGGGGCCGTCGGCGGGAGCGGGTGTTCGAAGAAGATGCGGATTATCGCAGCTTCATCGCCCTCCTGAGAGAAGCTGCCACGTTGTGGGAAGCCGAGGTGAGCGCTTACTGCCTGATGCCCAACCATTACCATCTCTTGATCCGTACTCCTTTGGGAAACCTGTCCCGGTGCATGCGCCACATCAACGGGGTCTACACCCAGCGCTTCAACAGGGCTCACGGGTGTGACGGACCGTTGTTCAAGGGACGGTTCAAAGCCGTTCTGGTTCAAGGGGATTCTTTTCTTCTGCAGCTTGTGCGCTACATTCACAGGAATCCGGTTCGCGCCGGGATGGTGGATCGCCCGGATCGTTACCGCTGGAGCAGTCATTTGGGGTATCTATCCGCCACGGATCATTGGAACTGGCTCTACAAGGACTTTCTCCTTTCCCTCCTTTCGCCTCGGAAGAAGGATCAAAGGGCAGCCTACCGACGGTTCATGGGCATGGAGGACACGGAGGATCTGTTGCGGAAAATCAGCGGTGAGAGATGGCCGCCTCTTCTTGGAGACGAAAGCATGGTGAATCGCTTGAAAGCACGGTTCTTCGAGGAGAAGGTCCACCCGCAGGTGCCCGATTCGCGCACGCTTGCACCGGATGTCGATACAATCGTGCAGGCCGTCTGCTCTCATTACGGGGTGGATCGATCGGAGCTGCTCAGGTCCCGAAGGGGGCGGTTCAATGAGGCTCGCGGCGTGGCCGTCCACCTGGTTCGACTGGTGCGAAAGGAGAGCTTTGCCGACATCGGTCCTGTCTTCGGTCTTCGAACGGATAGTGCCGTTGGAAGCGTGTTGGATTCAATGCGAAAGCGCCTGGCATCCGACCCGGAACTGAGCGAGCGTTGCCGGCGCATCCTCAGTGCCCTCTATAAAAGCTATACGGAGACTTGACCCCAGTTCCGCGCGAAGCCCCGGGCCGGTTGCAGTCTTGTCGTCGGGGGGTCGGGGGGGGCGGCCGCCCCATGTTTCCTTCTCCGCCCGTCGGGCCGCTACCCCGGGTTGGGCCCGAAGCCGGGAGAGGGCAAGGTTCAATGTCGAAAGGTCCCGTCCGCCATGGAAACCATCGAATCCCGGCTGATCGTTCCCAGCCGCATGTCGTACCTGTCGCCCGTCCTCGAATACGTTCGCGAACTGGCTCGAACCGTCGGTTTTGCGGAACAGGAAGTCCGCTTCATTCAACTGGCCGTCGAGGAAGCCGTCACCAATGTGATTCTGCACGGCTACCAAGGAAAACCGGACGCGGTCTTTGAAGTCGTGTGCGAGCAGACGGCCGCGGGCTTGACCTTTTCCATTCGGGAAAAGGGGATTCCTTTCGACTGGACGAAGCTCCCGGAATATTCCCCCGACCTCGCAAGGGCCGACCAGCCCGTGGGAGGCCTCGGGGCGCATCTCATGAAATCCGCCATGGATGAAGTTGCCTTTCTCAATCACGGACGAGGGGGAAAAGAGATCCGCCTGACCAAGTACCTGGGCGAAAAGCACATCCAGACCTATCCGGGCGGGGACGTAAGCCGGGCGCAGGAAATCCCCGCGGACCGGAGCGGGCCCCTCCGGCGTCCCGCTTGGACCGTGAGGGAGCTCGATCCGGACGAAGCCGTCGAGGTTTCCCGGTGCGCCTATCGAACCTACGGGTACACCTACGACGACTACATCTATTATCCGGAGCGGATCCGGGACCTGGTGCACCGGGGATTGCTGTATTCCGTCGTGGCCGTAACCGATTCCGGCCAGATCATCGGTCACGCCGCCCTGAAGAAGACTCACGCGGAAGACCCCATCGCAGAACTGGGGGCGTTCTTCATTGTCCCGGAATTTCGGGGCAGTACGGTTTTTCTTCGACTTTGCGGGTTCATCAAACAGATTGCCCCGGGCCTGGGCCTTCGCGGATTCTTTGCGCGGTCCGTCAGCGCCCATACCATCACGCAACGGGGCACGGCCCATTTCGGTCTCCGGGATTGCGGCCTCCTCATGGGAGTTCCCCCGGAAAAGATCGAGTTCACGAATTTTTCGGCCACCCCGCGGCGGATGGGCACCCGGGTATTGTCGTTCATTTCCGTGGAAGAGCCTCGGGAAAGAGTCATCTATCCGCCGAGTGAGTTGCGGGACCTGGTGGAGAAGCTCTACGGGAACCTGAACATCCCCGTGGTCGTGGGATCGACCGGGGAGGGGGCCTCCCTCGCCCTCGAGGGGGAGACCGAATTGACCTCGACCCGGACCATGGCGACCAACGTTGCCGATATCGAGGTTTTCAGGGTGGGAGAACATGCCCGGGATGTGGTACGGCGGCGATGCCATCTCTACCGGTTGGAGGGGGCGGCGGTCCTGTTTCTGTACCTGGACCTGGAGGACCCTCGAACGGCGGCCCTGGCCTCGGATCTGTTGCAGGACGGGTTCCTCCTCGCAGGAATCCTCCCTCTGCGGATGAGGGGCCGCGATGCGCTCATCCTTCAGTATTTGAACAACTTGAAGGTGAGCTACGACCTGATTCATCTCCATTCTTCCCTGGCCAAGGATCTTCTTGCCCACGTTCGGGATCACGACCCGGCCCCGGCGTAACCCGGGGATCGCGAGAACACCCGTCCCCGCGTCACGGTAGACAGGAATGCTACGGGGAAAGGCCGCAAGGCCGTTGTGACCCTCAAGACGGCGGACGGCAAAGGGAGCACGAAGATGACCGTGTACCGGTCCCAGATACTGAGAGCTCGCGGCTGGAGCCTCTGGAGGGGTTGCCGAGGGGGATGGAGATGACTCCGTCGCCCCGGGGCTCGACTCATTCCCGCCTGCCTTCCTCCAGCACCTCTCGAATGGTCCTGAGCATTCGGTGGGCGTTGTAGGGTTTGCTGATGAAAGCCCGGGCTCCGTTTACCGCGTCTTGTTCCGCTTGGGTGTTCACCCGGTGACCGCTGGCGATGATCACCCGGGCCCGTGGGTCCAGGGCGAGGATCTTTTGCAGGCACTGGGCACCGCCCATTCCGGGCATGATCAGGTCCAGAATGACCAGGTCGATTCCGCTTCCGTCTTTTTGATAGACTCCCAGGGCGTTCTCCCCGCTGGGGGCGGGGATCACCCTGTAGCCGTGGGTTTCAAGGATCCTTCGGGCAAAATCGCGGATGGAATCCTCGTCATCGACCAGCAGGATGGTTTCGTTGCCGCCCCGCGGTTCCTCGCCTTCTTCCATCCTATAGGGCAAAGCTTCGACCGGTTGAGTTGCGGGCAAGTAGATGGAGAACCGGGTCCCTTGGCCCGGGTTGCTGGTGCAGAAGATGTGACCGCTGTGATTCTTGATGATGCCGTAGACCATGGCCAGCCCCAGGCCGGTCCCTTTCCCGACCTCTTTGGTGGTGAAAAACGGTTCGAAGATGTGTTCTCGGATGGTCCCGTCCATTCCCTGGCCGCTGTCCGTGGCCGTCAAGAGCACATAGTGTCCGGGAAGCAGCTCGGGATGTGCTCGATGATGTTCCTTGTCCACAACGACATTTTCGGTCTCGATGGTGAGGGTGCCCCCCTGGGGCATGGCATCTCGAGCATTGACCCCGAGATTGACCAGCACCTGCTCCATCTGGGGAGCGTCGGCATTGACGTATTGAAGGTCTTCTGCGAGGCGGAGCTCGATCCGGATCATTTTGGGAATGGTCCGTTCCAGCAGCACCCTTACATTCTCCACGACCTGGTTGAGATTCACGGGCTGGAGCTTCGATTCGATCTTGCTGCTGAAGGCGAGAAGCTGGCGAATGAGCTCCGCTCCCCGTTCAGCGGCCCGAAAGATCTCCTGGAGTTCCGGGTACCCTTCCTCTTCTTCCGTCTTTTCCAGCAGCAGGAGCTCGGAAAAACCCAGGATGGTCTGGAGAAGGTTGTTGAAATCGTGGGCGATGCCGCCCGCCAGGGTGCCCACCGCTTCCATCTTGTGGGCCTGTCGAAGCTGTTCTTCGAGCCTCTTGGTTTCGGTAATGTCGATGACGATGCCTCGAAATCCCACCGCCTTCCCGTCACGGACCTTGGCACTGGAGCGGATGATGGCGGGGAAAACCGTTCCGTCTTTTCTCAAGGCCTTGTATTCATTGAGCCCGATTGAACCTCCGCTCAGCAGTCTTGCGGCGTTTTCCAGGGTCCGGGGGCGGTCTTCGGGAGCGATCATATCGAAGCAATTCAGACCCCCCTCGAAGTCCTCCTGGGAATATCCGAAATGATCCATGCCGCTCCGGTTCACGAAGGTGAGAGTCCCCTGGACGTCCGCTTCGAAGATGGTTTCGGGGAGCAATTCCGTCAGTTCTCTAAATCTTTCCTGGCTCTCCCGCAGGGCTTCTTCGGCTTGTTTGCGCTCGGAAATGTCCGCGTGGGTACCGATCATTCGCAGGGGTTTCTCTTGGGAATCGTACTGGACGAGCTTTCCGGTGGACCGGATCCACTTCCATTGCCCGGTCTTGGTCCGGTGACGGTACTCCATGCTTCGCGTCTCTCCGGTCTCGATGCATTCGTTGAATGCATCGAGGACCTTGTCCCGATCATCGGGATGAATCCCCTCCATCCAGGCGCGCAGGTTCGAGCTGAACTCGGAGGGTTCATAGCCCATGATCCGGGCGTATTCGGGACTGGCGACGACTTCTCCCGTCCGGACGTTCAGATCGAACCAGCCCTGCCGGGAAGCCGCCATGGCCAGACGAAGACGCTCCTCCTGTACCCGGAGAGCCTCGGCGGTCAGTCTGCGCTGGGTCGTGTCCTGGCCGATGCCCAGCAATTCCACCAGGTCCCCGTTCTCGGAATAGATGGGCCTGTGGGTCCAACTGACCCAAACTCTCTCTCCGTTCTTGCGAAGGTTCTCGCGTTCTCTTGTCTCGAATCCGTGGGGGGTCCGGCAGATCTCCCGGATCACTTCTTCCAGGTCGCCCCCTTCCGGGGAGCGCGGGGGGACGATGGTTTCCAGGATGCTCTTTCCCACGAGTTCCTCTTCCCCGAAGCCGAAGAATTGCTGGGCAAATTTGTTGGCGAAGGTTATGGTGCCCTTGGGATCCCACCGTAGGATGACGCTGTTGGCGAGCTCGACCAGGTCGCGGTATTTTTTCTCGCTCAGGCGCAGGGCAGCCTCGATGGAGCGTCTTTCCTCGACTTCCCGGCTAAGGGTTTCGTTGGTCCGTTTCAGTTCGGCGGTGCGTTCCTCGACTTTCTTCTCGAGCAGTTCCCGGGCATTGCGAAGTTCTGCGAGAAGCCCCAGGTTTTCGAATCTCAGGGAAATGGCGGACGTGACCGCGCGATTCTGGTGGAAGGAATAGCAAAGGACGGTGAACAGGTAAAGAAGGATCAGGGCGCACAGGGTATAGCCCAACTCTCCTCCGTCGGCGAAGCAACGAACGGCATACAGCAGCATCGCGGGTGCGGCCCAGGCCGTGGGGCCCAGTCGGATGGGGGAATGGGATACGGTGGTGGCCGCGGAAAGGCTCGCCATTACCAGCACGAAAAGAAATATCAGCCCTTGCTGGTCCGCGGGAAAGACAATGAAGGCGGAAATCCCCCAGAGCACCCCCGAAATCAGGGCCAGCACCAGGAAGAGCTTTTTCCAGTATTCCCCGTCAAAGGATTGCTCCCGCACCCTGACGAATCGGTAATAGAGGATGGTCCTGCTCGCGACGACGGCCAAAATCATCAAGAGCCACGCCAGAATGTTCGAGGCGGGAACGATATGGCGCACGGAATAAGCCAGGACGATGGCGACGACGAAGGAGGCCGCCTGCATGGTCGGAAGCTGCTTCATGGACAGGCGGATTTGTTCCCGCAGAATGTCGTCCTTGAACTCCTTATCCGGTCTGAGCTCACCGTTCATATGGAATCCATGTTAGGGAGTTGAGGCAAAGGGTTTGCAAGTCCCTTACCGAACGCATTATATGACCGAAACGAGAGTTCCCGGCACCAAAAAAAAGCAGGAACCGAGGAAGAGGAGGGGGGATCGGGTCTTGGAAAGGGTTCCACCCCGTGGAACAACCGGGAGGATCTCACCGACAACCATTTCACCCGACCGGAGAATATCTCCATGAACGATCTTTCAAAGGTGTATGAGGCCTTGGCGGCCCACCTGGACCGCCTTCCCGAGGGCTATCCTCGGACCCCCACGGGGGTGGAACTGCGAATCCTTCGCAGGCTCTTCACACCCGAAGAAGCCGCGCTGGCGGTGATGACGACCCTGAGACCCGAGCCTCCCGAGGCCATCGCCGTCCGAGCCGGTTTGGACCCCCGGGAAGCGGCTCGAAGGCTGTACGAAATGTCCCGCAAGGGGCTGATCTATCGCCTCCGCAAAGGGGAACAGGTGTACTACATGGCCGCCCAGTTCATCATTGGAATCTGGGAATTCCATGTGAACGACCTGGACCCGGAGCTCATCCGGGATGTGAACGAATACATTCCTTATTTCTTCCGTCAAGACAGCCAACAAAAAAGCCCCCAGCTCCGAACCATCCCCATCGACCGGGCCATCGAATCCCGGGAAGAAATTCTGCCTTACGAAGAGGCTCGAAAGATCCTTGCGGGGCAGGAGAAGATCCTGATCGCTCCCTGTATCTGCAGAAAGGAGCACCAGATCCTGGGCAAGGGTTGCGGTCGCCCCCTCGAGAGCTGCTTTGTGTTCGGGGTAGGGGCCCAGTATTACGAAGAAAACGGGCTCGGGAGGGTCATCGACCACCGGGAAGCCTTTCAGATCCTGGACCGGGCGGAGGAGGCCGGACTGGTTCTTCAGCCCTCCAACAGCCAACAGGTAGTCAATATCTGCACCTGCTGCGGGTGCTGCTGCCAGATACTCAAGAACCTAAAAGCGCTCCCCGCCCCCGCCCGGGTGGCCGCCACGAACTTTTTCGCCGTGGTGGACGGGGAATGCTGCACCGGGTGCGAGACCTGTGTGAGTCGCTGCCAGATGGAGGCCGTCCGGATGGACGGGGCAACGGCCGTTGTCTTGCGGGAACGGTGCATCGGCTGCGGCCTTTGCGTTCCCACCTGCCCCGAGGGTGCGTTGCGCCTCGAACAAAAATCGGAAAACGAGCGATTCACTCCCCCGCAAAACAGGATGGAGCGATTCAAGAAAATAACGGCGGAGCGGATGGCGAAGGCGAAACGGGTATCGTCCCCGGAGCAAGGAACCCCATGACCCGGCAGGGCCGAAGCTTCCCGGAAGCGACGCTCCCCGTCATAGTTCCAGGTGAGCCGCCGACCAGACGGTGCTCGCTCCGAGACGGGGATTCTCTGTCATGGAAGGGATGGTCCCTCGGGCATATCCACGAAAGGTCGATGCCATGAGCGCAGAACAGGTTCAGGAGGAAAGAATCCGGAAACTCAACGATCGACCCGCCGTCCCGGGAGACTACGTGCTCTACTGGATGCAGCAGTCCCAGAGGGCCGACTACAACCACGCCCTGGAACATGCCGTGCGCAGGGCCGAGGAACTGAACAGGCCCCTGGTGGCCTGTTTCGGCATCACCGACCGATACCCGGAAGCCAACCTGCGTCATTACGCCTTCCTGTTGGAGGGGCTTGCGGAAACCCACCGGCTCCTTGCCCGGCGGTCCGTCAAGATGGTGATTCGTCGAGGTCCCCCTGAAGAAGTGGCCCGGGAATTAGGCCGAAGGGCCGCTTTCCTCGTTTGCGATTGCGGGTATTTGCGCCATCAAAAGGCATGGCGGGCTCACGTGGCACGGGAGGTCCCCTGCGGGGTCGAGCAGGTCGAGTCGGACGTGGTGGTTCCCGTGGAGGCGGCATCCGACAAGCGGGAGTACGCAGCCCGCACCCTTCGTCCCAAGATTCACCGGCACCTTTCCAAGTACCTGGTGGAGCCGGAACAGGCAATTCCATATAAGTCCTCCCTGGCTCTGCCCATCGCGGGGCTCGAGGCGGAGCAGCTGGAGGATTGGGCCTCCTGGAGGAACTTTCCGGCGGATCCTTCCCTGAAAACGGTCTCTCCCTTCTTCCGGGGGGGCGCCACGGCCGCCCGGGAAACCTTCGAAGAATTCCTCCGCGGGCGATTCTCGAGGTATCCCGCCAACCGAAATCAGCCTCAGACCGACGACGTGTCGCACATGAGCCCGTACCTGCACTTCGGCCAGATCTCTCCCCTCGAGCTGGCCCTCCGGGTGACCCGGCTTCCTCCCTCTTTGCAGCAGGGAAAGGACGCCTACCTCGATGAGCTGATCGTGCGGCGCGAACTGGCCGCAAACTTCGTTCATTTCACTCCCGATTACGATGCCTTCTCCTGTCTGCCCGACTGGGCGCGTCGAACCCTCGATGCACACTCGAAAGACCCGAGGAACCCTCTCTACGGCCCGGAACAGCTCGAGAGGGCACAGACCCATGACCCATACTGGAATGCGGCCATGGTCGAGATGAAGGTCACCGGCTACATGCACAACTACATGCGCATGTATTGGGGAAAGAAAATCCTGGAATGGAGCCCGAGTCCCGAGATGGCCTACCGCACCCTCCTGGCTCTCAACAACCGGTATTTCATCGACGGGCGCGATCCCAATTCCTATGCCAATGCAGGCTGGATCTTCGGACTGCACGACCGGCCCTGGGGAGGAAGGTCCGTCTACGGCACCGTGCGGAGCATGTCCGCCGCGGGCCTCGAGAGAAAGTGCGACATCGACGCCTATGTGCGAAAGGTGGAACGACTGGCCCGGGAAGCCGGGGAATCCGAGTGCGGCTGATTCCGGGTCCGGGGGCGGTCCGGTCCGCCTTCCGGAGACGTCGAGGGAGGGTCCCTGCCTGAAAACAATTTGGAGCCGTAAGTCATTCATGGTAAATCAGAAACCCAGGGATAGGACGGATCGGGAATGAATGAGACCGGGACTTTCAAAAAGGGGGTGGGGATGCAGTCTCGACTTGCCGTGATGTTGATTGCCCTCATGATGTTCTTCGCACAGCAGGTCCATGCACAGAACAATTGGTTCATGACCGTCTACGGGGGTCAGAATACCGGGGGCAGTATCGACGATTTCATTACCTTCGACAACGATTTCAGGGATTCCTATCTCTTTGCCGTTACGGGGGAAAGAACCTCCATACCTGGTGCGACCTGATCCGGCTCGAGGCCGAGGGCCAAGTGGTGAAGCATTTCGGGATCCAGGAGAATTGGGAGTTCAACGGCCTGCTCACCCTCCGCTGGCTGAAATTCCCCTGGGACCGCTACCTGGATACGAGCTTTGCTGCAGGAGACGGTCTTTCCTATGCCACCGAGGTGCCCGTCATCGAACGCCAGAGGCACGGGGAGGAATCCGCCCGGTTCCTCAACTACCTGATGTTCGAATTCACCTTCGGTCTGCCCAAGTATCCCCGGTGGAGCCTCATCACCCGCCTGCATCATCGATCCGGGGTTTTCGGCCTGTTTGACGGCGTCCACGGAGGGTCCAACTACCTTTGCTTCGGCCTGAGGTACGATTTCCTGTGATCTAGGTCCGCAACGCTTGAACGGGGGTGGCGGCGTGGTAGGAACTTCGGACGAGGGGGCCTGCTTCCACCCACCGGAATCCCGCATCCATTCCCGCTTTCCGCAGAGCTTCGAATTCCCGGGGGGGGTAATACCGCTCGACGGGCAGCTTCCGGATCGAGGGGCGCAGGTATTGGCCCAGGGTAAGGATATCGCAGTGCACCCCTCGAAGGTCCTCCATGACCCGGAAAATCTCCCGGGGGATCTCTCCCAGTCCCAACATAATTCCCGACTTGGTGAGCAAATCGGGCCGCTTCTTTTTGGCGGCCTCGAGAAGATCCAGGGACCGGCGGTATTGGGCCCGGGGCCGAACCCGGGGGTAGAGGCGCAGGACGGTCTCGAGGTTGTGGCCGAGGACCTCGGGATGGGCATCCAGCACCACGTCCAGGGCTTCCGAATCCCCTGAAAAATCCGGGACCAACACCTCGACGGTGCATCCGGGCACCCGGTCCCGGACGGCCCGGATGGTCGCGGCAAAAACCTGGGCGCCCCCGTCGGGCAGGTCGTCCCGGGTGACGGAGGTGATCACCGCATGGCGCAGTTCCATCGCCGCCACCGCTTCCGCCACGGCCAGAGGTTCCGAGGGATCGACCGGGACGCCCCCGGGGTTTCCCGTCTTGACGGCGCAAAATGCGCAGTTTCTCGTGCACACGTCCCCCAGGATCAGGAAGGTGGCCGTCCCGGAGCTCCAGCACTCGCCCAGGTTGGGACAGGCGGCTTCTCGGCAAACCGTGTGCAACCCTTGACGGCTCATCAGTTCCCGGACCCGGTGATAGGCTTCCCCCGCGGGCAGGCGGGATCGAATCCAGGGCGGCTTGCGCAACGGGGGATTGTCGTCTCGAAAATCATGGACGGTCGGCATGGGACCCCTCGTTTTCCGGGCCGCAGACAACCGAGTACAGGGCGGACTCGGTTGTGTCGGGCTCCATGGACAGTTGGAAAACCTCCCCAAAGTTGCCGACGATTTCCCGGCGGACCTCCTCGATGGACACCCGGCCTTTCAGGATCTTTTCCATGCTGGTGGCCTTCCTGCCGTGGATGCCGCAGGGAACGATCCGATCGAAAAAACTCAGGTCCGTGGAAACGTTCAGGGCAAAGCCGTGGCCGGCAATCCTGCGGGCGTTGATTTTCACCCCTATGGCGGCCACCTTTTCTCCGTCCACCCAGACTCCCGTGTAGCCGGGAATGCGGCAGCCCGAAATGCCGAAAGTCTCGAGGGTCCGAAGGATCACGGCTTCGAGGTCTCTCATGTACCGGCTGGGTCCTCCCGGCCTGTGTTGGAGGCTCAGGATGGGGTATCCCACCAGCTGGCCGGGCCCGTGAAAGGTGATGTCTCCCCCGCGATCGACCTGGAACAGGCAGGCACCCAGCTCTTCCAGTGTTTTGGCATCCTCGAGCAGGTGGGAGAGGTCTCCCCGGGGGCCCAGGGTATAGGTGGGGGGGTGTTCCAGGAGAAGGAGCCGGTCGGAAATCAGGCCTTCGGCCCGGGCGCTCACCAGGGATTTCTGGAGATTCCAAGCATCCAGGTAATTCACCCGTCCGAACCAGGCGTATCGGCACACGGTGCGGTTTTCCATGGGACTCTCCCCGTCTGCTCCAGGCTCGGGACCTAGGATTTTAGGGGAAGAATGTGGGTGGAGCTTCCCAGGAAGGCCCCCGCGGCCTCTTCCTCCCCTTCGGAAAGAGTCGGATGGGGGTGGATGCTCATGGCCAGGTCTTCGGCCAGGGCCCCCATCTCGACGGCCAGCACTCCCTCGGAGATCATCTCCCCGGCCTCCCGTCCCACGATCCCCATGCCCAGCACCCGCTGGGTCTCGGGGTCGAAGAGGATCTTGGTCAT
>Ga0208825_1002188_pt1 | contig 13353 bp, 8 predicted proteins | sample AD_UKC113_MetaG_FD_184450 | JGI IMG/M metagenome (GOLD analysis project Ga0208825, IMG submission 184450) | Active sludge microbial communities of municipal wastewater-treating anaerobic digesters from Hong Kong - AD_UKC113_MetaG (SPAdes)... | ecosystem: Engineered > Bioreactor > Anaerobic >...
GGGGCATGAAATCACCCTTCTCGTAGTACCGGGAGAAGAACGAATGAATATGTGAGAAGATGAACGAACGATGCTGACGGGCAATCTCCGGGGTCAGATCTGTGCAGGCTTCCCTGACCTGGTCCGGAAGGGTCTTTGTTATGAACTTCTCAACCTCAGCCCGCTTCTCATTCATGATCCGGTAGATACCGTAGTTCAGCTGATCATCGGTCTGGAGCTGGAAGAGCTGGCGTAAGAGACGCTGGAGATTTTCGATATCCTCCTTCTCTTTTACCTGTAACTCCTCGTCATATGCTGATTTTACTTCCCGCACCAATAATTCATCGTTCTCTTTCATCGGTTTCGTCATTTCGTCTCCTCAATACATCGTACTTCTTCGTTTTGGATAGCTCATACAGCGGTCATGATCCGGTATCGATCCGGAATCCTGTATTCTGGTAATTTTGAAATTTTAAAATGCATGTGATAATTCGAGAAATAATCTTGATTCATAGAGTTTACTCTTTCTCCTTTTTTGGAGTGATCCGGAATCGATCCGGAATCATGGCCCACCAATATACTCCTTGATTCTAAACCCGTCGAATTCGACGGGATTAAAATAACATAATAGATTTGTCATAACTCAAGTAATTCAATAGTTCTATTGTTTGTATCTCATTACGAAAATATCCTTCAATTGTATACTATCCGAAGCAATCATGTAACCCTTTTCAATCAGAACAGAATTTTCAACTCTCCACACACATTACATTTAAAAATAAATCTAGAGTAAATCAATGAGTATAATAATTCATATATCAAACAAAATAATAATCAAATGAGTAAAAAAGTAGCGATTGATACTCCATCTGCTGCTCTTCTCATGGAAGAATACTCTGATACATTAACTGATACGCAAAAAAACCTGATTGCGGACTACACCAGATCTCCTGATGAATTGATAGGAACCGGTAGGGGATATAAATCCTGGAATACTGCTCTCCGTAATAACACATTAACTGATGACCAGAAACGTGATGTCGAAATAATTTCTGATATTCTCATTCATGCACCAAAAATAGACGCTTTGACCCACCGGGGCATATCATTTGACAATGTTACCGATTTTCATAATTATTTATCCGATTTAGAGGAAGGTAATTTATTTCACGATGCAGCATTCATTTCAACATCACTTCATGAGGAAATCGTTAATGAAGGTTTTCAAAAATATCCGTTCAGAATAAAGTTCGATATTTATTCAAAGCATGGTGTGTATTTACACTCCTTAAGTATAAAAAATGAGAAAGAGGTCTTATTTGATAAGTCAACGATATTTATTGTGAAAAGTATTAAGTGGATATCTGATAATCTAATTCATATTATTTTGGAGGACGAATAATGGGATTAGTGGTTGAACACAATCTTAAGCCCAGAAAAAAAAAGATCCAATGCAATGAATGTATTCATTTTCATAAACATTCGAGGTGTTGTGATGCGTTTCCAGACGGGATCCCTACTGATATTATTGTAGGAATTCATGACCATCGCGATCCATACCCTGGGGATAATGGGATACATTTTGAACCAAAGGTAAAAACAACCCCCTTATCTGAAGTTGGAAAAGCATCCACTATATAATCACAAGAAATTGTTTCAATTTAAAATTGAATTAATTTTTCAATAAATCTGGTAATTCAATGGTCTGGTTAGAAGCGCTGGTTAAACTCTCCTCGTTCAGAACTGATACTGTTATTTCTTTATCAAGAACCGTAATCTTCCCCATCGCTTAACACCCGTATCACACAAACCGGCAGATTTTCACATAATCACATGCCTTACACTGATCCCCGGGGCAGGCTGAAAACTCCCGGTTCACAATTCCTGTAATTATTTTCTCAGCTAAGTGCTCTGCCTTTGTCAGCATCTCTTCACTCACCGGTACTGGAACCACCGTTGCATCCTCAAGAAATGCAATCGAACCTGAACACACCTGCTCTCCAATTGCAGTAAGTCCACGGGCATAGAGCCTTATCTGCATAGAAGCATCATCCTCGGTAACCACCGTATCAGAGGTCTTGTAATCCCGGATCTCTATCCCTTCGTTATCATGCAGAATAACATCCACCTTCCCAGCAACCGTTGCCTGCATCAGGGGATACTCAATCCGTGTCTCCACCTCACGAATCCGGAGCATATCATCCTTCCTGGCTTCGGCAAAATGAATCAGCTTCTCCATCACCACATCCCGCATACCTTCTGCACGTCCGGGATCGGCAAATGGCATGAAAAAGTTCTCTTCAACCGATGTTGCAACCGCAGTAACCGGATCATACCCTTCCTTCATCAGTTCGGCAGCTTCCCGCATACAATGATGGAGAGCATTCCCATACCCAAGATACGGGTTGATACCAGGCTGAAATCCCCATATGGTATTTATTCTGTACCGGTACGGACATTTACTATAGTGAATCAGCTCGCCGGCGGCAAACGTCTGGATCTCATCATCCTCACCACGCTGTGACAATGAAAGATCAGGTAGATGTGTAAAGGGAGAAAGAACCTCAATATCCGGACAGTCGGCCAGATCCTCGATAAATTCGCTGACACCCTTCTTCCTCCCGTTTAATGTGGTAAAATATGACAGGACAAGCAGCTCCTTTGCCCTCGTCATAGCAACATACATCAGCTTTCGTTCCCCTTCCACGTCACCTTCATACCTTGACACATTGAACATATCACGGGGAAGAAGCCATCTCTGCTCTCTTCCGGTTTTTGCTGAGGGAAACCTTCCGTTCACCAGAGCAGGGATGAATACAACCGGCCATTCCAGCCCTTTAGACTGATGCATGGTCATCAGATTCACCGCATTCAGACCGGCCAGATCATCATCCATCTGCTCATCATATGCTCCGTTCGCGTAATGGTTTAGAAAATACGTTACCGTCTTTAACAGAGTCGGCCATGAGATCCGGTGACCCCCGAGTTTCTGTGCAGTTTCCACATCGCTTAAGATATCCCCGAACCTGCCCAGATTTGCCATGATGACCGCATGTTCCGGGTTATCCGGATCCAGCTGTAAAAACCCGAGAATGGAGAGGAGTTCCTGGTACATACCGGCAACATGATCAAACCCTTTCCCATGAAGCTGCCGTTTCCACTCATTCAGCCGGGGAAGAATCTCATCAACCGTACAAAGACCCGGAATTGCATCCGCCCATTCCTGTGACCCGAACGTGAGCAGGTCCTCCCCCTCAATCTTATTCTTCCAGTCCCATCGTGACTTCTGGAAAAACCCGTTCGGAGAAGCCCAGACCACAATCTTTGCTAGAGCCGCAATCTCCGCTCTACGGAATAGGCCCACCTTTCCCCCGACCATGAAGGGAATATGCTTCTCCCGGAACACGTCAATGAACGGCTCACCACTCGTATTCACACTCCTGAGAAGAATCCCTATATCACCGTACCTGCACCTGCCACTCTCAACCAGCCGTGAGATCTCATCAGCAATAAAGACGGCCTCACTCCGTTTGTCTGGAAACTCCACAAGATGAGCCTTTCCCTGTTCGGACCGGGAATACACCATCGGAGAATACCGGCACTTCTCAAACGTCTCAGAAAAATAATTCGCCGCCTGCACAATCGTCTGCACACTCCGGCGGTTCTCCGGGATGGATATCGTCTCAGACTGCTGGTAATACTCAGCAAACTCCTCAAAACAGTGCTCATCAGATCCCCGCCACTGGTAAATCGTCTGCCGTGGATCCCCAACGACGAAAATTTTACTCCCCCGGCCAAGAATCTCAATCAGCTCCTGTTGTGCCCGGTTAATATCCTGGTACTCATCCACTATAAGATACTGAATAAAATCCCCGACTTCAGGACGCTTCCGGAGATTCTCCACCGTCAGAGCAATCATCCGGTCAAAGGTCAGCCGGTGGTGTTCATCAAGACACGCTTCATATTTGGTAAGGGAATAATAAAAATCTGGAGAACGCTTCTTCACCTCATCCCGTGAGAGCATCTCATTATAGAAAACGCCCACACTCCTCTTGAAATCCTGACATTTTTCGGTATAATTGGAACTGCCTGTCAGATTCAGTTCCCAGCCGACCCTCATCAGGTAGGCCATCTCCTGATTCTCATCCAGAACTCCCCAGGACCCATACCCGAACTGATCCTCAAGAAGGTGAAAGCAGAATCCGTGAATGGTCCCGACATACATCTCACCAAGCCGGGCACATAACGCATCCTCCCCCAGCTCCTTGACACGCTTATATATTCTGCTCTTCATATTCGCTGCGGCTTTCTCGGTGAACGTAAACGCAACAATAGAGGCAGGCTCCACATGCTCAACCAATAGCAGAGAAACAATCTTTCTCGTCAGTGTTTCGGTCTTCCCGGCCCCTGCACCGGCAATAATCCGGACATGCGGTGATTGTGTCGTTATTGCTGATTGCTGGCTCTCTGATAGCGGTCGTGGTTCATGAAGGATAGTATGAAGAAGCTGGGTGTGTGTCATGATATCTGGTGCAGTATATAAACATAGAACGATTTCATGATAAGACCATTTCGATGTTATGTCTCATGGGTCATACAGAAGTCTGTTTCTGTTTTCTCTGTTATGTGCTCAGGTTCAACACCTGTTCCTGCAATTAAGTTCATCATTCTGTCTCCTCATGTTGGTATGAGATCATAAGAATATGTTCATCTGAACAATGTGAGCAGTATGGGCAGAATGAAAATACTCATCATATCTAATACCGTCAAGATCCTAACACTGGCAATGATTATTCATGAAATGCAGGATTTGATGATGAGGAAATCCTGGCACACACCCGAAAATCACAAATATAAAAAAGAATCAAATTGCTCATGCTTTTCAAGACAAAATAGAGCGTGTATATGGCTAATATCCACATCACCACATACACGGTAGGGGTGAAACCCGAGCACGTCAGATCCCCTCAGTCTCTTCCGGGCTTTTTGATTTGACAATTTATCTATATGGTTTCTTAACAAATAATTTTTATCCGTGCCTGGGATAATCCACCATATCAGTAGGGTAGGGATAGTATGAAACTCGAGCAAAAAGAAAATACTATCTATGTAAACCTGTTGAAAATTAATTATTCTATCTCTGCTCTTTTGTCAGTTCCATAGAGATAATGATCATGTTCATATGCAAGATCCGGAATACCGGTATCCACAGCTAATGAAGCGATATTGTAAGCAGGATCCAATTCAGGATTATTCTCGTAACCTCCCTCAGATTCAATTATCACAGTGTATTTTTTACCCGGAATAAGTTCTATTTCATCAATCGGCCGTAATACATCTCCATCAAACACCACATCCAGCCTCATAACTATACAAACCATCCCATAGATTGTCACGATAATATCTGTATTCCCTGTCTCAAAGTTTTAATTTTTTCCCATCACACATTCAGCACCACACCAGTCTCAATTGTGAATTTGCCGGCACCTTTATATTATCTGGTAACCTCGTATCTTCTATCTATATACTAGGTCAGATGCTGCACGAACATAACAGGATGCCTGTTTCCTTCATCCTGCATGATTTTTTCACATCTGCATCGCATATGAGGATTTTAGGACGGTGAGGTATATACATGGATCATAAGATTATGAAAAAAGGAATCGTTGCGAAATTATTACCCGTTCTCATCCTCCTCATCCTCATATTATCCGGAATATTCGTCTTTCTCATCCACCAGGTTGTCACATCAAATTTTGAAACGGTCATCCTGGAAAAAATTCAGGAATCGAAGAACACCTTTGACTCGCTCATGGAAGAAGAACTCCGTCTCCTGAAAGCAAGCATCATCTCCCTCTCCGGCAACAGTGGCATAGAAGAAGCATTTGCCCTAAAAAACCGTGACCTCCTGTATAGCCGGACAAAAGACATCTATGAGAAAGCAAAAGAGGAAGTCGGCCTCACTCACTGGAATTTCCACACTGCTGATGATGTTCTCCTCCTCCGGGTTCATTCCCCAGAACTCTACGGAGAAAAATCATCAGACCGGTATACGGCAAAAATGGCCATGGATAGTACATCCTGGGGATATGGCCTTGAAGTAGGATCCCGGGGGTATGCCCTGCGGATGGTCGGACCGTACTATCGGTCAGGAGAACTCATCGGGTATGTCGAACAGGGTGTTGAAATCACTCCGTTCCTTGAGGTCATGAAGAAGCAGACCGGGGATGACTATGCTATCTTTGGCCTGAAGAAAGCCTTTGATCCGAAAAAATGGAAAGAAAGCCGGGAATCAAAGAACCTTCGCAATAACTATGATGACATGGCTGATTATGTCCTGCTTGGATCAACAGCAACCGACTTTGTGGAGACAAATATCCAGCAGTTCTCTGTTCAGGCGCTGAATGAAGCAAGCACCACCGGAAATCTCTTTTCAACCATCACCTCCGATGGTGCCAGTTACACCACCGGCGGATTCACCCTGCTCGATGGAAAAGGGGAGAAGATCGGGGTGGTAGTCGTCATCCATGATGTCACTGAGCAGATTCAGGAGATCCAGCAGACTCTGCTCTCCCTCATCCTCATCGCCTTTGTCATCACCCTCATCATCGCAGTTCTCCTCATCGCAAGGATCCATTCGGTCATTATAAAACCCCTGCAAAAACTCACCGATGCAGCATCGGCCATGGGAGAGGGTGCCATCATCACCGACCTGGTGGTAACCCAGGATGATGAGATAGGATCCCTGGCCCGGTCATTTAAAACACTGGGTGATGGTCTGCATGGGAAAGGAGTAGCCGCTGCAGCAATTGCAAAAGGAAATTTTGACATCGAAATCCCGGTCCTCTCAGAACGTGATGTCCTGGGGCAGACCATGACAGAGATGAAAGAAGCCATTATGACCCTCACTGAAAATGTTGAACGAATGGCAGTATCTGCGAAGAATGGTATCCTGACCGAGCGACAGGACCCGGAAAAATTCAGCGGAACCTACCGGTCCATCATCATTGCCATGAATAACATGCTTGAGGCAATTGTCATCCCCTTACAGGAGGCTCTTCGGGTTGCCGACCATTTTGCCCATGCAGAGTTCAGCAGCCGGTTTGATGAAACCGTTGAGGTAAAAGGTGACCTCATTGCTCTCCGTGATGGTCTTAATGCCGTCGGAACTGAACTCTCACAGGTCATCAGTGACGTCAGTGACCAGGTCAGGGAGATGACAGCCTCCACCGAGCAGGCGGTTGCCAGTGTTGAAGAAGTTTCAGCCGGAGCAGCGTCTATCGCCCAGAATTCTGCACAGGTGAGTTCGAATGCAGAAAGGACAGTCGATTCTGTTGCTGACGTGATGAGCGACATGGGAGAATTCACCTCATCGGTTACTATGGTTGCCTCCAAGGTGGATGATGTCAGCCGGTTAAGTCAGGATGTCAATGACATATCAGGCAAAGGACTGGTCCAGGCAAATGTTGCAGAAGAGGGTATTCAGGCGATAAACGGAGCGGTGAATGATGCCGGTGTCATCATTGAAGAGTTCAAGACCCAGGCAGAGGAGATTGGAAAGATCATTGAGATCATCAGTTCCATTGCAGACCAGACCAACCTTCTTGCCCTGAATGCATCAATCGAGGCTGCCCGGGCCGGAGATGCCGGACTTGGGTTTGCCGTGGTTGCGAACGAAGTAAAAACCCTGGCACAGGACTCACAACGGTCAGCAGATAACATCTCCCGGATCATTGAGGAACTACAGGCTCAATCAGAGAAAGCCGGAGCAGCGATGCAGAAAGCCACCGATGAAGTAAGCAGGGGCTCTGAGGCGATCAATGAGACAATACGGTTCTTCCATACTATAGCAGAACAGATACAGGAGATATCAGATAATATCGCTGAAGTTGCAACTCTGTCGGAAGAAGAAAGAAATGCGGTTCAGATGATAGAATCACGGATTTCAGGAATGAAAACCCTGGCAGAAGATACGTCTGTTGAAGCATCAGCCTCTGCCATTGCATCAGAAGAATCATCGGTTGCACTAAATCAGATATCATCCATCATGGCTGAACTATCGAAAATTGCGACCCGGATAGATGAATCCATGAAACGGCTGAAGACGTAAAAAACTCAGCATTCAAATTTTTCCGAAGTTAGATAGATTCCTGATATATTTCTCGGTATGCATGGCATGGCTGGAAGATATTCTCGTCTCTTCATTCCCTGAGAAATGATATATCTGGAACTCTCTGAATTCAAATCCTGGTATGATGTCCATATGTCAAAAAATAAAAAAACTTCGTCAAAAGAGGAAGCGTGGAGTGATGCAAAAAAGCGGTATAAACTCATCGATGGGCATATCCGGATGGCAAAAGAACTGGGCCTGAACCCAAAGAAATTCGGTTCATATGCACCCAATAAACAGGAACTATGGAAAGAACCGCTCCCTGATTTCATCGAGGAGATATATGCCAGACGATTTAAAAAAAGAGAACCTGACCGATAGATAATTGCCCTGCTCCCTGTCTTGCAGGCGATTCTCATCTCATTTTTCAATATTCATACTATTTCATGAGAAGGATACTTCGCACCATTTGAAAGGAGCCGAAATTGACATATCCCTGATATACCTGCCCCCTTCGTAATTCCGTTTTAATTTTCCTCTTCCGAAGGTTCAACCATCAGGAATACAACTTTTCCAACCTTATATGTGGTGATATAGAGATCGATGGTGGTAGGAATTCCAGATATCGCCGATACCAGTGAGGCGGGTTTTTTCATAACCGGATCACCGGTCTTGTACGTTGTTGAGACCGATCTTCGTATTGTACATCCAGAGCAACAGACTGATCTCCCACACCCTTCAGATCTGATTGCATTTTCGCATTCGAAGACTTCACCCAGACGCTTATTGATGATTGAATGGATCTTATCACCATTCAGATGTCTTGCTTTATAATTGGCAGATAACACTTTCACATCATCATCGACAAGAAATACCGGGTGATCGAGCATATTCAGGTACTCTTTCAGATCAACTCCCAGGCTGGCCTTGATATGATTATAACATGAAGGACATATTCCATGAGATACTCCTTCTTTTCCCGTTGTTTCAGGCCTTAATTCCTCATTGCAGTATGCACATACATACTTCATTGAAAAATATGTTCTCCTGATATTTATAAAAAAATTGTTGTTCGTACACTTCTTTGATCTCTTATCATCCTAAAGAAACCGATATCTGTCAGGAGGATAAAGGCTATTGTAATTGATGGAGATCAATAAGACCTTCTTGAAAGCCCTGCTGGTGCAGTACAGGATACTGATTTTTCTCACAATCATCCTGCTTATTTTCACCGGATTTCTCTATATCTACGGGTATTCTGGTCAGTATCCCGGGTATTCTCCATCAAATAATTCACGTGATCTGTACGCAGTCGGGGATGAAAATTTCCCTCCGTTTTCATACCTGCAGAATGGAGAACCTGCCGGGTATGACGTCGATGTGATAAGAGGTATCAGTACGATTCTCAACAGAACGATTCACATAGAACTGGTACGATGGGCAGATGCCACTGACCTTGTGGCCAGGGGAAAGCGTGACATCCTGATTGGTGTTGCTGTCACCGACGAACGAAAAGCCATCTTTGACTTCACCGAACGGACCATCAATCAGCGGACTGCCCGGTTTATGAGAAAGGATGATTTCCACCTCCCCACCCAGGACCTGTCAGATTGGAACGGGACTGTAGCCGGTCAGAAGGGTGATTTGAATACAGAACGGGTGAAACAGGAATATCCCAACCTGACAATTATTGAGTATCCGGACCAGATGCAGGCATTACAGGCGGTCATTGATAAAGAGGCAGATCTATTCATCGGTAATTATTATGTCGGGATGTACACGTTGCAATCACTCCAGGCAACAGATCTCCTGAAGACAGCAGGTGAACCTGGTTCGGAAAGACCGTACGGGATTGCCATAAGAAAGGGTGATTCGGCCCTCCTCTCGGATCTGAACCGGGCAATTGATCAGTTAAAACAATCAGGAGAGATGAAAAGTATCAGGGACAGGTGGTTTGGAGATAACTTCTTCTCTGATTCCCTGGTCCCATACCTGAAGATAATTCTGCTCGTCTCCGGAGGAATAGTTCTTTTCTTTGGCGTTTATTCAATAATTCTTCGAAGGTATAATACAGAACTGAATAAAAAGGTCAGAGAACAGACTGAAGAACTCAGGGAGAAGAACCGGAAGTTACAGGAGTCAGAGAATGAACTGCTTTTGCATATCGAAGAACTGGTAGAAAACCGGAGAGCCCTGACCGCCTCCGAGGAACGCTTCACCCTTGCCATGCAGGCTACCAGGGACGGGATATGGGACTGGCAGCTGGAGCCTGAAGGGTATTACTTCAGTCCCGGGTGCTATCATATGCTCGGGTATGAGGCAGATGAGATTCCTTTTACCTACAAGGTCTGGCTTGAGCACCTGCATCCTGATCATCTCCGGAAGGCTGAATCTGTAATATCCGGTATCGTCAATGGAGAGAAGGACTCCTTTGAGATTGAGGTCCTGATGAGATCAAAGGATGGCGGATATGTCTGGATCATGTCACGGGGTATGGCGGTTTGCAAGGATATGACTGGAAAACCGACACGGATTGTCGGGACTCATGTGAATATCACCAATAGAAAGAAGACCGAGTCAGAACTTGCTGAACTGAAGATACTGCTGGATGCCGCGTTTAATCAGAGTAATGTGTCGATGATCCTGGTCCGGCTTCCTGATGAGAGTATACTTCTGATGAACACCTCCGCACTAGAATTATTCGGCATTGACCCTGAAAAGAAACTGCCTGGGATGAGTTTTCCCAGTTTGATGCCGAGTCCCTTACTTGACCCTGATTCTGGTGCCCCGATTGCGGTGGAGGAACATCCACTCCGGAAGGCTGCCAAAGGAGTTATTACGACCGGTTATGAGACAGGTATTATGGACAGAACAGGCTCTGTCCGGTATATACTCATCAATGCCTCTCCTATTGTCAATAAAAACGGAGAGAGTATTGCTGCCATCATGGTCTGTACCGATATTTCAGAGAAGCGTCGGATTGAAGATGCAATGAACCGGGTGAACCGGAAGCTGAACATGCTTACGAGTATTACCAGAAATGAAATTCAAAATCAGGGGTTTGTTCTCCTTGGATATCTTGAGATCTGCAAATCAATCGCCACCGAACCAGAGGTCATAACATTCCTTGACAAGATCCAGGAAAGAGTCAACCAGCTGAACGCACATATTTCAAATACCCGGAACTTTCAGGATATGGGTGTGAATCCTCCAAAATGGCAGAATCTTCGGGAAGTGTACATTTTCGCCGCCTCACATGTCAAATTGTCAGAGGTGAACCATGTTCAGGAGATTGGATCATATGAGGTATTTGCAGATCTCTTCTTTGAAAAGGCACTCACAAATATCCTGAATAATGCAATCACCCATGGCGGGAATGTGAGTATGATTACTGCATTCACAGAAGAGCGGGGATTGGATCTTGTCCTCATTATCACCGATGATGGATGTGGGATTGATAGCGAAAGAAAGGAGCAGATCTTCCTGCACGGGTACCCATCGAACCAGGGCTTTGGTTTATTCTTTGCACGAGAAGTTCTGTCCATCACCGGCCTTATGATTGCTGAGACGGGTGAGGCAGGGAGTGGTGCACGATTTGAGATAACCATACCGAAGGGGAAGTTTCGTATAATCCGGGAGAGCGAAGATTCGGCCGGGAACTGATACTGTATTTCCTTGTTATCATGTTCATTCAGAAAAATCGGATCTCCTGCCTCTTCAGCATTTATTTCCTGCATGTGCTCATTTTTAATGTTTCTGGAGATTGTCCCTGGCTGTTCCTGTCATGGATGACTCAAAATTAAATAGCAATATTTTTATCTATAGGATACAACCGAGTTGTCAGGGACATACCCTGCACAGGCTGAAAGAAACACATGTCCATAGACTCGTCTGTGTATCCTGGTGAAAACTCCTTCTGACCAGTCCGGCATACTATGATCTCAATACTCCTTGTCGATGATGAACCGGCCCTGCTTCAGGCCTGCAGGCTCTATCTTGAGGATACGGGAGAATATGAGGTGGATATCTCCCTTTCAGCCGCAGAGGCATTGATCAGGGTGCAGCAAAAATCATACGATGCGATTATTGCAGATTATGAGATGCCTGATATGAATGCCCTGCAGTTTCTCTCCATATTTCGAAGATGGGATCCCTTCACCCCGTTTATTATCTTTACCGGACGGGGACGGGAAGATGTTGTCATACAGGCCCTTGAAGGCGGTGCCGATTACTACCTGCAGAAAGGAGAAGATCCAAAGACGCAGTTTGAAGCATTGCGGGATCGAATCGCAGGGGCAGTTGCCAGGAAAAAATCGGAGAATGCACATCTCCGAAAGGATCTGTTACTCGCAGGTATAGCAGAATGCACCAGAATTCTTCTCCAGGAGAAACAGATACATCGGGCAATCCAGCAGGTTTTAGATGTCATTGGGTCGGCAACCGACCAGGATCGGATCTACATCTTCCAAGCTCATACCGATCCATCCACTGACGAATTTCTGGTAAGTCAGCGGTTTGAATGGACCAATTCAGGAATACCTTCTCAGCTGGAAAATCCGGACCTGCAAAATCTGCCATTTCAGATCGCAGCCCCTTACTCATACGAGATGTTGCATAATGGAAAGGTGGTATCTGGCCTTGTAAAGAATCATCCGGAAAGTGAACGGGAGATACTTGCCGCTCAGGGGATCATCTCCATTCTTCTTGTTCCCATCATTGTCAACCATGAGTTCTGGGGATTTATCGGATTTGACAACTGCAGGACAGAATATGAATGGGATAAGGGAGAGAAGGAGACTCTGCTCACCCTCGCCAATGCCATCGGAACTGCAATTGCCCGTACTTCGGTTGAGGAAGATCTGCGAAAGACAAATGAATACCTTGAAAAACTGATTACCAATGCAAGTGGACCGATAATCGTCTGGGACCCCGGGTTTCATATCACCCGGATAAATCATGCCTGTGAGAGTCTCACCGGATGCCCTGCTCATGACCTGATAGGAAAGGATCTCTCGGTTATCTTCCATCCACAGGATCAGGAACAATGGGCCTGCCTTCTGAAGAATACCGGACCTGGAGAACGATGGGAGGCGGTTCATATCCCGGTCAGGCACCGTGATGGAAGTGTAAAATACATCCTCTGGAACTCATCACCCATATACTCGACCGCCGGGGGACCATTGGTTGCAACCATTGCCCAGGGTCTTGATATCACAGAAAAACTCCGTCTTGAAGAGGAGAAGGATGCTGCAATAAAACAGATA